>Ga0268266_10000055_pt1 | contig 291630 bp, 298 predicted proteins | sample KBSS13metaG_FD_190356 | JGI IMG/M metagenome (GOLD analysis project Ga0268266, IMG submission 190356) | Switchgrass rhizosphere microbial communities from Kellogg Biological Station, Michigan, USA - KBS S1-3 metaG (SPAdes) (version 2) | ecosystem: Host-associated > Plants > Roots >... | reverse complement strand
GTCGGCGTGGCGTGAGAGGAAAACCAGACAGGTCAGCACCATTGTCAGATCGATGCGGTTGCGCAGCAGGCAGATGGCGACCAGCAAGGCCGCATGCTCTGCCCTGTTGAGCAGGAAGAAGCCCGGCGGCGCGCCCTCCAGAGCAGCGGCAGCGATGTTCGCGCCGGCGGTTCCCAATAGAATGCAACCGGCGACCAGCCGGCGGATGCGCAGGAAATGCTCGTCCAGGTCCGGCCATTGCTCCGGCTCCTTCGGAAAGACCATGCGCGATCCCAGATAATAGACGGCCGTCACGACCAGGCCCACGAAAAGTGCGTCGTAGCGGACGGGGATCAGTTCTCTGAAGCGCCAGGTCGCGGTCCAGTTCGCAACGAGATTCAACAGGAGGTAGATGCCGAGCAGCGGCGTCAGCCAGCCGACGCGAACCGGATTTCCGGCGCCGACATGGACATGGCGCCGGAACGGGCCTGCCTCGAGAGTACGCGCCAGACCGCTCATCACCTCCGCGATGGCCAGTCCGAGAACCAGACCGAACAACGTCAGGAGATACTCGAAATCATTCATGCAGTCCGTCCCCCCATTACCGCTTGTTCCACGCTGCCGCACTGTCCGCAATGGGCCGATTGTGCTGAAAAACGCGGTCTTGCGGCGGTGGTTTGCCTCGATTCAAGCTCCCGTCCGCCACGCGAACTGACGGCAGGGCATCGGCACGCGACGGGACGGCGAGGACGTCCGCCACGTGAATCCTCAGGCCACACCCCTCGCACCCTCGGTGAAGACCGCCCAATCCTCGGCGGAGATTTACGGTGACAATGCAGTCAATTGACTCGGTCTGACCGCGTCAGCGGATGCAGGAATGGAGCCAGGGAATTTTGTACATTGTCACATTAGTCCCGACTGAATTGACTATTGCGTCTGAGACACCACACAGGACATTGCCGACGAAGTTGACCGCTTTCCCAGTTGGGCGAAAAGGCCGAGAGTCGGGTGCCGACAAAACGCGGACCTTATACGAGGGGGCCAGTTGAACATTTTCTGGATCGTCGCAATCGGTCAGGCAATTTGGGTAGGCTACAGTTGGTCTACCGGCCGAATGCAGTTCGGAAGCTTCGGAAACAAGCTGGTCACAGACCGCAGAGTTGAGCCGCGCCGTTTCCGGCTTTTCCTCCTCGTCTGTGCGGCAACCGTGCCCCTGCTAATCGTCGCCGCGCTGTTCCCGTCAATTTCCAACTGACCCACTGCCAGTAGCCCCTCTTCGTTGCGAACCAGCGCCCGCTCTGCTACCCGGGCATCGGAGCTCGCCGCACGGTTCGGCCGTAATGATCGGGGGTCGCAGCAATGCGGGTTACATCGATCGCGGCGAGTCCAACTACCTTCCCTGGCTATTCGCCGTAGTCGTTCTGGGCCAGCCAATCGGCCATCGCGGCCGCAGTCGGCTCGAACGGCCCGAGGTTCTGACACCAGACCTCGCGGCCGGCGGTCGAGCAGATCCGGACGCAGCCGTCCTCGTCCGGTCCCCGATCCGAAAAAGCGCCTTCTGCGCTGGCCCGTCGATGTTCTTAGCCATGCCCATCCGTCATCAACGAAGCTCCCACGCATGGTTCGGGCCTTCCTTCAGGCTCACCGGGAGCTGGTAGAGCGGGTTCGGCGTCACGCCGTAATGGATCGCCCTTGCGGCCGTGGTGAAGTGGTCGCCGCCATAGTCGAGCTGGCGGTACATCTCGGTGGTCAGGATCCAGCCATGCGGCGCTTGGCCGTTCGCCAGCGCGCGAAGCAGCGTCGATTCCATGGCGGCGTAGGTTTCGGTGGCGACGGACACGGGCGGGATCGTAGGTCCGCGACGCGCGGGCGGGCAAGGGGTCAGGCGCCGTCGCGCTCGCGGGCCTTCATGACGAGTTGGCCCTGGGCCGTGGCAGCTCCGTCCAGCAGACGCTCGGACGTTTCAAGCGCCGCCTCCGGGGTGAGCGCAACGGCAACTCCATCGGGGCCGTCGACGTGAACTTCGCCTTCCTCAGCGGTCACCTTGCTGGGCGTCGAATGTAGCAGGTCGTCCATGGCGAGTGGAAACCCCGCCGATCGCTGGCGGTTCCCCGGTTGGGCAAATGGCCGCGCGCAAGAGAGCGGGTAGTGTCCCAGTTTGAAATCTACGGGAAGGTGAGCAGCGAGCGGGGCTCCGAGTCCTCGCATCTCCCGAGCTACCTGGCGTGCCGAAGCACGCGTCAGCCCATTTAGCGGGCGCATTCCCACCTATGCTATCGCTGCCCGTCCAAGATATAGCCAAGCGGCGCGCTTCCTGTAAGGCCCGCGCCGTCCTAATTCCGGGGACACGATACCGAACTCGGGCCTCCGCTCTCCGAACATGGATGCGATTCTGGCGAACGGGAGTTTAGTATTGTGTCCCCGAGCCTCCTTGACGCTGCCGCACTGTCTGCAATGGGTCCAATTGCGTCCCGAGACACCTCAAGTTTCCCCTGTGGCGATACAGTCTAGTCATAATCCAGCGGCGACGTGCGCATGGAAATTTCTCGACAACAAGTTGGTCATCGAGGGAATGTCGAGACGAAGGTTGTGCCGTTAACTTATGCGGCCTATCCCGTCTGGGCGCGCGCAACGAGGGATGATGGGCAGCGGTCTTGTAGCAATTGTGGACGATGACGAAGCCGTTCGATCGTCGGCCGCGAGTCTTCTCGAGCTTGCCGGGTTCGATGTTAAGCTGTTCGAAAGCGGAGACAGTCTCCTTTCACACCGTTCGCCCGAACCGATTTCGTGCATCCTGCTGGACATGCAGATGCGCGGCAAGGACGGCCTTGCCGTGCTCTGCGAACTCAACCTGAATGAAGACTCGCCGCCGGTCATCGTCATCACCGGGCATGGCGATGTCCTGATGGCGGTCGAGGCGATGAAGCTTGGCGCACTCGACTTCATTGAAAAGCCCTATGACCCTGCCTGGTTGCTTGCCAGGATCGAGGACGCACAGAAGGAGCGGAGGACGGACGGGATCAGGGCGGACGCGGCGGCGCTGGTGGCGGCGCTGAGCCGGCGTCAACACGATGTCCTCAAAGGCGTCCTGCGCGGCCAGCAGAACAAGATCATCGCCTTCGAACTCAATCTCAGCATCCGCACGGTCGAAGCCTATCGGGCTCAATTGCTCCAGAAGCTTGGATGCCGTGGTACGGCGGACGCGGTGCGGATCGCTATCGCCGCGGGCCTCCTCGATGAGCTTATCGGCGCGTAATCGTACCGCCGAACCAGCGCCGCCCTGTCGCTTGCTGGCGCCCGCGATCGCACAGGATGACCGGCCTGGATGCCGGACCAGGCCGTTCCGCAGCTAGATGAATACAGGCTCGGTCACGCGGCATGCCCGCGCGTCCGCCAGCCGCAACTCACGAAACTCCTTCTCCGCTGCGTTCCAACCCAGCATCCACCGCAGATTCTTGTCCGACGCGATGTAGGGCGATCGATCGATGGCAAGACCCTGGCGGAATGCGGAGCGACCTTCCTGACGAATTCCCATGAGAGACCTCACCTTCGCCAGACAAGCGAATGGCGGGACCCGGTCGTTCCAATCATGCCCGCAAGTGATTCTACCATGCGCCGAGGACGATCACTCAGCGCTTTCAGGGCGGCCTCGGCAATCGTTCGCCACGCGGCAACCCCGGCTCTATCCGGAAGCGCGCCAGCCTAGCCTTCCGTCGGATGCACTTCTTCAAACACCTCTTGCTGCCGGGCAAGGACGGCGGTAGCCCGCCAGCCACGGGCCGTTTCAGTATAGGCATCCCGCGCTTGCTCGGTGAAGCACCGCATAGCCAAGACGTCCAACTCATCCGCTTTCGCGAGACATTCCACCGAGGTCAGCATTCCCGCGCTGTCGGCCTTCCCGACAAACGTGTCAATGTGTGGGCTCGCATCTGCATATTGGCCAAGCTGCCAACGAGCCGGCCTGAATGCGGCGCTGGCCTTGCTGGCGGATGCCCCTACCGTTCATCCAACTTCGGAGCTCGCCGCGCGGCCCGGCCGTAATGATCGAAGGTCGCACCAATGCGGGTTAAATTGATCGCGACGGGCTCACCCGCCCAATTTGGCTATGCTCCGAACCGCCCGAGCGGCCTGTCCCGACGACCACGGAGCCGCAGTAAGGGGAGAAGTTCTGGCGGCGGCCTATTTTCTGCAGCTCACGACCCTGGCCGGGCTCCCAGCAACCACCTCGTAATCGCCCACGTCGCGCGTCACCACGCTGCCGGCCGCGACGACAGCGCCGCGGCCGATCGTCACGCCGCCGAGAATGAGCGCCCTGCCGCCGATCCATGCCGTCTCGCAAATTACGATCGGCTTGCCGGTGTGAGGCCGCGTCAGCACCCGGAAGTCCAGTCCCGCCGTTTCGATTGCGACATCGGGCGAGATGTGGACGTCGTTCTCGATCGTGACCGGAGCATAGCACCCGATGCTCACCCGCTTGCCGATGACGACCCGGTCACCAACGGTGAGGTTCTCCGGGACCTTCAACTCCAGAGTGTGGTGGACGATGCAACCATAGCCGCGATTACTCACCAGTGCGCCGAAGCGGTAGTGCCCCCACGTGCGGTTAATAAGATGCGCGAGCTTCGCCAATGCCCGGTAAACAAAGCCTGTCGTCTGTCCTAACGCTTCTGCCCATGCCCGGGCGCGCGTGCGGCCTCGGGTGGAATTTGGATTGTGCACGCTCGCGGGTTAGCATTATCGGGTGAGGTCGCCAATGTTGTTGAGTTCTATAGGTCTAATCTAGCGATTGCCGCACAATTCAGAGCGTCGATCACAGGTTCTCCAGCGCACCGCGCTTACGCCGGCGCACCTGGGCGCAGGGCAATCCACCCCGTCGACCGCTCACCAGGCCACGATCCGGTTATAGCTGGTCGCGGCCGGCAGACGCCGCAGTTCGCGGCCGCGCGCTAGCTGCTCGAGGATAGCCTGCACCCGCTCGTGCGCCGCCTCAAGGTCGTCCAGGGGCAAGCGGCTCCCGATCGCCTGACGGGTAGCGGTCCAGTTGCAGCCGGCGCCGGCGGTGCGCTGGATCGGGCCGAAAAGATGCGTGCCGGTGCGGGCGCGGTCGAGCCTGGCCGCCTCCATTGGAGCGCGGCCTCGACCTGCTTGCGGGTGCCGGTTGTTCTCAACCGAACGATATGCGTTTCGCTAGCAGTTGCGGCCGCGGCCCACACCATCAGCGTATCTGCCAGTATCGGAATCGGTGCAGGACCGCGGACGGGTGCACCGTCCGTTCCTGGCCGGATCGGAATTGGGCCCCGTGTCTGAATCGGTGCAGCCCGTTTCACGGCGGCGGCAACGCCCATTGCCCGCCGGATCGGCGTACCGTCCGGTATCGGAGTCGGTGCACCCGGATCGGGCGCGCCGGCACCTGCGACCATTGCCTCCTGCATCCGCATACCTGCCCGAGTCGCTGTCGGAACAGCCGGTTTGCGCTGCAGCCGGATCGGTGGCGGCCAGGTTGATGGCTCCGACGGCAGCGGCAGTGCCCGCAACGGTCGCGAGGAACGAACGACGGTTAAGCGTACGCGTTGGTTTCATGGCGTCTTCCCTTCGCCTCTATTCAACCTGGCAACGTTAACAGGATTTTTCCGGCTGAAAACCCCGTTCAGCTGCACGCATGACCCGGGCGGGTCAGATTTTCCCTCCGAGCTGCCAGCGCCTTCCGGCGATCGACGCCGACCATGTGCCGGCCAGGCACAGCGAGCCGATCCGTTCAGCCACGTGAGCAGGGGCCTGCTCGCCGTAATGATTCTGCACCGCGAGCGCGCACGCCCAGAGATGCTGTTACTCAGGCATGCTCGACCCGCAGCTGGGTGCGCAGGTTCATCGCCGCTGGTGGGTCGCCCAGGCCGCGGTCGCGGGCGTGCAGATGGAGGGGCAGAAGCTTTCCCTCTGCCTGATCGACAAGAGCCTGGCTGCGCTAAGAAAGGCGATCGGCTCGCTGCCGTCAGTCTTGTCGGCTTGGGGTCAGGGCCACCGGTTGGTTGGCTTTCCAGGCACCACTCCCGCGCGGCGGGCGCCAGGCCGATCAAACCTGCATGGCGTAGCGGCGCAGAGGATCGCCGCGTGCGAGATAGCGCTGCACCGCGAACATTGCCGCTGCAAGCATGCCCAGGTTGGTGCCGATGAAGACGACCCAGAACGAGAAGGGAGTCATCTCGGTGACAATGCCGAAGCGCGGGTTGGTGAAGAATTGGGAGAAGCCGGCCATCAGCAGGCCCGCATAGCTGAAGGCGAACCGCATCTGGTGCATTCGTAGCCAACGCCGCTCCCGCGTCCGGCGCCATTTGTAGAGGCCGAAAATGCCGAGGGTCGAAGAGACGAAGCCAACCAGAATGAAGAGATGGAAGAAGCCATATCCGCTGTCGCCGAACGGCAGCACTGTGGCAGGCACGAATGCGACGACGGACGTCGTGACAATCATCGCCGCGACATAGATCCAGGCTACACGCCGATGCGCACGGGTACCCTTAGGAAGCGCGAAAACGACCGCGCCTGCACCGATAGCGACAAAAGCGGCGAGAATATGCGTCAAGATCAGCGGTCCAAAGCCATCGAGCATAAGCGCGACCCTTCCCATCCAAGCTGTGTTGCAGGACTAATACATTAACTTAAGCCCAGTGACCAGCCCACGACGTCCGGTTCTCGTCGATTGCGCCCAACGGCTAACAGTCTGTTTCCGTTTAGAGTTTCGGGATATCGGTGACAGTGCACAATGAAGACTCTGCCCGGCTTGTGCTGCCGCTGGCCGAAGGTTGTGCAGAACTGCTTAGGGCTCGCCTGCGACGCCCTGCTGCACGGCTACAACGTAGACTAGGCGGTTGTCTCGTAGATCGGCCCCCATCGCCGAAGTCTCTCCCAGGCCGATCTCCGCGATGGACGTCGTAGGCAAATGATGGCGTAGTGCCTCAGCGACCCGCAGGGCGCGAATCCTCGACAGCATCAAATTCTGGTCAAGGGCTCCTGTAGCGTCGGCGAAGCCGTACACGACATATCGAGCGTTGCAGCAGGTGGCCCGTGCGAACTCCGCTAGCCGTTCTTGGCTCGCAGCGTCCAGCACAGCTCGTCCTGTGTCAAACAGCACAAAGAGGCCGCGCAGAGTTTCCAAGTGCGGGAGCGGAGGCCGCGGGCCGGCGTCCGGGGTCGACTGCTCTCGTGGCCGATCGAGGGCAGAGCTGAGCCCAGGGTCCTCACGCCGCAAGTCCGCCCATTGCAACGCGACAATTTGACGAAGCTGAACAACGAGGTTTTCAAACTGGGCCCTGTTGGCGGCATCAAGGGACGCCCGATGTCGTTCCAAAGCCTCACTTATTGACGCAGTTAATGCTGTCCGACCCTCTTCGTCGCTCTCGGGTTGGAGCGCGGCCGCGGCTGCTTCGGGCGTAGGAGTCGCCGAATAGCCGCGCGCCAGCGCGATGAAGCGGGCGGAATTGTCGCGGAATACCTGCGCATACTGCTCGGAAGTGATCTCGCCCCGCACGTGCGAGCGACACGCCTCCAGCAGCACCGCGTTGATGGTGACGAGCAGTTCCTCGGTCACGCGGACGTTCGTCTCGCTGTAATAATACGAGGCGGCCGCAACGCCGATAACACCCGCTCTCCCGCTGCGCACCACGTCCGGTCTGAACATTCGCGCGAGATGGGCGCAGCGGCCTCCAGCTTCGCCCACGGCTGCAAGTTCAGGATCGGTGCGGTGCAGATGCCGATGATAGGACTGACATCCGCTCAAGGCGGCCATGAGGATCAGACACAGAGTGCCCAACCGAGCCCGACGTACGACGCCCAGCCTCAAGTGCCGGGGTTCGGATTCGTGGTTGGCGGATTCGTGGTAGCCGGCGGATTCGTTGTTGCGGGATTTGTAGGCGGCTGATTGTTCACGTTCGCCGATGCGTTCACGGTTTGCAGAACGGTCGTCGATGCCTGCCGTACACAAGACCTGATCTGGTTGCGCGACGTTGTATTGGCGGCAGCGATCTGCGTGCTGATGATTGTTGTAGCGCCAGGCTGGAACACGGACTGGGCGCCGGTGGCGAGGGTCGAATAGGCGGCGAAACGTGTTCCCTCTTCCGTCAAGTCGCCCATCGCATCGGCCAAGCTCGATAACGTGACCAGCGTCGCACCGTCGACGGCCGCGAGCGACGCCCGAATGACTCCAAGACAGGCGCCAGCCGTGACGCCGGCAAACGCTGCTTCCACGCCCGCTCGCTCTTCGCTGTTGGCGGTGAAATTCGGACTGCCAATGGCGGCCGCGATATCGGCGCGGGTTACCCGATCCCCCGCCGCGATACCTTGCCATCTCTCAGATACCTGCGGAACGCGAGCCTCGAGCTGTTCGTACAAGGCTGACGTGGTCGCGAAGTCGTTATAGTTGTTCTGCAGGAAAACGCCCGCGGTAACCGTCGCCAACTCCGCGTCAATGGCGTTTATGTGAGCGTCTTTGTTCGGCGGCAGGGTTTCCCGGAGCCGGCAAATATAGGCTCGCCGAAGCGTCGACAGAGCCTGAGCGGCCTCGCCTGCTATAATGGTCCGAACATTGTTGTAAAATGCGGACAAGGTCGGCTGGCTGGCTGTCCCCTGCGGAACTGCATCGGCAATTCTCGAAGCGACATTGACGTAAGCTTCAGCAGAGATTGCCTGCCGCCCGACCGTGAACGGAATGGGGCATCGCTGATCCAAAGACGGAGCCCGACTTGTGGGAGGCTGCGAGGGCGCTGGCGGCTGCTGGGCGTAGGCGCTTGAAGGTATCAAACCAGTCAAAGCTAGTGCACGAAGAATATACATCTTCATACCACACCCCCTTTGCTTCTGTGTAACAATTACTTGCGGAAGCGGCAACCCACCTCATGCCGTGCTTTTTGGCTCTGACAGAGGGTATCATCATGCTTGCTCAAGACGTCGGTTGCCCCCGATCCAGCTCGTCCGAGATTGGCGCAAGGCAAACACGATAGTGTCCCATACATCAGGTGCAGGGTAGCCCGCCCGAGTTACCGTTGCCGATGTCCCCGATTGTACCCTTGATCGTCGCGGATGCGGTGCGCTTCAGTGTATTACGCTGACAGTGCATTTAATTGACGCGGCCGAACCGCCTCAGAGCGGATGTCAGGAATGAAGCCAGAGGATTTTGTGCACTGTCACCGCCGCCGCGTCACCCCCCCGGCCCGGCGCCCGGGATCGGCGGCGGGCCGCCCTGCTGTTGCTGTTGCTGCTGCACGCGCGGCCCCTGGCCGGGCGGGCGGAAGCTCCAGGTCAGGGACAGCATGATGCGCTGGGGCGAGGTCGGGGCGAAGAGGTCGCGCGAGCGGGTGGTCGGGCCGGTGGTGATGGTTTCGCGGCCCTCCGACAGGCGCAGATTGGCGATGTTGAGCACGCCCGACAGACGATCGGTGAAGGCGTGCGACCAGGTGAAGGTGGCGAGGCCGAAGGCGTTGGTGCGGGTGAAGCCGGTGTCCGAGGGGCCGAAATAGCGGACCGTCAGATTGACGCGGTCGGCGCCGGCGCGGCCGTCCTGGCCGTCGCGATATTCGAGCTGGCCGGTCCCCGACCAGGTGGCGCTGTGCCGGCCCGGCAGCGGGCCGCCGGCGTCGAGATCGAGGCCCTGGTCCGACAGGTTGCCGGTGAGCACGTAGCGCAGCCCGCCGATCAGCGGCCCGCGCGCGGAGATCTCGGCGCCGGTCAGCGCCTGCGACCCGAAATTGAACGGGCGCGTCACCAGCACTCCGTCCGGATCGACCTCGCCGCGGAAGGACCAGAGGTCCTCGGTCGTCCGCCGGAAGGCGGTGAGCTCGAGATTGTGGCGGGCGACGTTGCCGCGCAGGCGGATCTCCCAGGAGTCGGTGAGCTGCGGCTGGAGCAGGGGATTGCCGGCCTGGGCCGTGGTCGAATCGTTGAAGTTCAGGGCCGGATTGAGCAGCTGGATCGGCGGATAGGTGATCCGGCGCGAATAGCTGGCCGAGCCGGTCAGCCAGGGGGCAAGCTGGCGCTCCATGTGCAGGCTCGGGAAGAGCCGGGTGGTCTTGAGATCGGGCACGCCGGTCGTGCCGCCGAGATCATAAGCGCGGCCCTCGAGCCGGACGCCGGGCATGATGGTGATGCCCGCGAGCGCGAACTGGTATGTGACGTAGCCCGCATATTCGAACCAGGAGCCATCGACGACGGAGCCGGCGGCGAAGGGCGCGCCCGACGGCAAGGTGCCGATCGCATCCTGGACGAAGCGATTGCTGGTGGTGGAGAGCTGGGCGCCGATCGAAAGCCGGTTGGCGCCGCTGAAGGGCCGCACATAATCCACCTTCCCGGTCCAGTTCTCGTCGGACATGGTCCGCTGCTGCTGGAAGGTGTTGGGCGGGGCGGCGACGGGATCGACCAGGAACAGGCTGTCGAAATTGCCGGAGAAGCGGGCCCATTTCACCGAGGCGGTGAGCAATTCGCCCTGCCGCGCGGTCGTGCCGCGATAATCGAGCGCGAGATCCCGATAGTTGAAGTTCGCGTCGTTGGTGGAGAGCTGGTCGGCGCTGCCGCCGGGGATCGACGCGGCGGTCAGCAGCGAGGGCCGATACTGGGCGAGATCGGTATGGGCGAGCGTGCCGGTGAGGGTGATCGTGCGCCGGTCGTCCGGCCGGTAGCTGGCCGAGCCGTTGCCATAATAATAAGTGAACTCGTCCTCCTGGCGGCCCTCCTCGCTGCTCAGCGGCACCTGGCCGCCCGGCGTCAGAAGGAAGCGCTCGCGCTCGAAGCGGTTGTGGTTTTCGCCGCTGCCGTGGCCGAGGCTGCCGGTGAAGGTCCAGTTGCCGGCGCCATAGGTCGGCGAGACCCGCAGATCGTAGCTGCCAAAGGAGCCGCCGCTGGCCGTCGCCGAGCCGCCGAGGCCGTTCTGGGTGTTGCGGCGGGTGACGATGTTGACGATGCCGCCGGTGCCCTGCGCCGGGAATTGCGCGCCGGGATTGGTCAGCACCTCGATCCGCTCGATCTGGTTGCCGGTCATGTTGCGCAGCTGGGTCTGCGGATCGGCGACGCGCCGGCCGTCGATCAGCAAGGTCGCGCTGCCGGCGCCGATCAGCCGGACGGTGCCGTCGGCCTGGACCTCGACGGACGGGATGCGGGCGAGGATATCGGTCGTGGTCGTGCTGCGCGCCTCCGCCGTATCGCGGACGATATAGGTCTGGCGGTCGATCGAGCTCTGCTGGGCCGGCGCCGTGACGACGATGTCGTTCTCCTCGGGCCGCGGCCCGGGCCGGGGCGGCTGCCCGGCGGGATTGGGCGCCGGCGCCGGCGCCGGTGCGGGCGTGCCCTGTGCCCAGGCGGGCGTCGCCGGCGCGAGCAGGCCGGAAGCCACGCCGGCGCACAGCATCATCCGGCGATTCCTTGCCCACCCTTCAGCCACGCCACCCCTACCCACGCCGTTACACCCTGCGGGGGTGTATCAGCACGGCGATACACCCGCAATTGATCCTTCTTGCGATTTTCGAGGAAAAGCGGTGCAGTTTCGGTGGATGGACATTGCGGGTGGACGTGACCGCTCGTGCCGGCTCAAGCCCTTCGCTTGATGGCGGGCGATCATCCCATGCTCGAGACGCGGAGGTGCTCGGGCCACCAATTGTTTCTCGCGAAGGCGCGAAGAAGAAGGAAGGCGCGAAGAGAAAGAATGGGGTTCGCGCGGAGACGCGGGGGCGCGGAAATGCCGGCGTGAAACCCACGCTCCGCGCGAAGCGTCAGAACCCCTTCTTCTCCGCGTCTCTGCGTCTCTGCGCGACTATATCATTGCGGCTGCGCCGCGGGGGAGCTGGGCGGAAGCGGCCACGTTCGGTCGCTCGGGCAGATGCCGAAGGCAGCCCGAATTCCCCCACATTCGCGCGATCCGGGCCATGGTCGGCGAAAAGTCGGCTTGCGGTCGGGCCGGAATCCTTGCGCGCGCAGCGGGCCGCGCCAGAGTGCGCGATCGGGGCGATCCGGGCTCGGACAGGGGGATTTCATATGCAGTGGATGTTGAAGCCGTATCGGCGCTACGCCACCTTTTCGGGGCGCGCGCCGCGGATCGAATATTGGTCGTTCGTCCTGCTCCAGCTGCTGGTCTTCTGCTTCGCACTGCTCTGCGTGTTCGGCCCGGCCATGCTCGGCATGCACTGGTTCTGGGCCTCCCGCCAGGGCCTGCTGATGGGCCTGTTCGCGCTCGTCGGGATCTTCAACCTCCTGTCCATCATTCCAGGCCTGGCGGTGACCGTCCGGCGGCTGCACGATTCGAACCTGTCGGGCTGGAACCTCTTATGGGCATTCGTCCCGCTGGTCGGCGCCCTGCTGCTGATCTATTATTATGCCAGGCCGGGCACGGCCGGTGAGAATGCGTTCGGGCCGAGGGAAGAAGCTTCGTGAGCAATCCGGGCCAGTGTTTCGGGCGAGGGTGAGAACAGGCTCATATTTCCGCAGTGCCGCCCCCTGCCCTTGACCAGGTCCATCCGTCAGGTCACCCAATCCCGCATGATGATCGAGCCAAGGATCGGGCCCGCGCTGCGGAGATTCCGGCGGCTGAACATGGTCAAGCAGAGCGCGGTCGCCGAGATGCTCGGCGTCTCGCAGGGGTGCGTGTCGCGGTGGGAGAGCGGCGTCCATGGGCCGGATGCGGCGCAAAGGGAGCGTATCGTCCAGCTGATCCGCGCGTCGGTCGGCAACGACCAGGATGCGGGGCTCAGGCGGCTGGTCGAGAGCTCGCGGCGGCCCGTCCACCTGATCTGCGACGCAACGCACCAGCTGCTCGCTGCTTCGCCCAGCCGCGCGGCAAGCTGGCGGACCGACCTTTCCGAGCTGATCGGCAAATCGCTGTGGCCCTTCGCCAGCGCCGAGATCGCAGCCGCGGAGGCGGGGCTGTCCGAGAGCGGCTGGTTCGAGCGCCCCTATCAGAGTCTCGAACTGCGCACCGGGAGCAATGGCCGGTCCGACGTCCCGGTGCCGCCGAGCCGGATGCTCTGGGAAACGCTCCCGCTCGCCGATGGCCGGGTCGGCCGGCTGACGACGACGATCGGCTGACGAACCCGCATAATTTATTCCTCCCGTCCGGCGCCCGCGCGGCGATAGGGCGACGGCATGAGCAGTGATCAACCAGTGGATCCGGGCCGGCTGGAGGGCGTGATCGACTTCCTCCAGCAGGCATCGGCGCTGAAGGACACGCTGCGGACCGGCAGGACCGCCAGCGGCCGCCGGGAGAGCACGGCCGACCATAGCTGGCGGCTGTGCCTGATGGCCATGCTGCTGGCCGACGAGATCGAGGGCGTGGACCTCGTCCGCCTGCTGCAGCTGTGCGTGGTCCATGATCTCGCCGAAGCGATCACCGGCGACGTGCCGGCGCCCTTCCAGGCCGCCGCCGACGGCAGGAAGGAACGCGAGCGCGACGCGCTTCGCCTGTTGTGCGCGCCCCTTCCCGCAGACCTTCGGCAGCGTATCGAAGCGTTGTGCGCCGAGTACGATGCCGGCCGCTCCCCGGAGAGCCTGATGGCCAAGGGTTTGGACAAGATCGAGACGATGCTGCAGCACCTCATCGGCGCCAACCCGCCCGGCTTCGACTATGGATTCAACCTGACCTACGGGCGCCGGATCACCGACCGCCACCCTGTCCTGCGGCAGTTGCGGTCCAGCCTCGATGCGCAGATGCGCCGCCGGATCGAGGCGGAGGGCCCGAATGCAGGGGCTTGAAAGGCGGTTCGGCGCGTCGGCGCCCATGTCCGCGGTGCGGCTCCGTTTACGCGCGCGACAAAAGCTGCGATGCCGGGAGCGAAACGGCCTGGGACGCGTGGATGCCGGTCTGGATTGCCATCGCACTGCAGGCCGCGCCATTGGCCGGTGCACCTTCGGATGGCGCAACGCCGTCGCTGGGCTCAGCCGATCAGCCGACGCTCAGCGTCGTGCGGCCGCATTGCGATCCGCGTACGAACGCCGGCGACATCGTGGTGTGCGGGCGGCCGGTTCGCACCGACCAGCGGCTGGAAAGGCTCGATCCGCGTTTCGAACGATCGAGCCCGGACGCTGACGGACTCTTTTCGCGTCGCTTGTCGGGCCGGGCTTCACTGCATGGCGGCGGACCGAAGGGATCGGTCGGAATGACCCTCAGGATCGGCTTCTGATTACGTCCGCCTGCCTGGATCCTCACCAGCCGACGCCGGCCGGTTGCCCATCATCTCGCCCAGCCGCACCGTCCCTTCCGGCGCCCATTGCGCGTTGAAGGCGATGGTCCCCGGCCTGAACAGCATGACGATCGTCGAGCCGAGCAGGAAGCGGCCCATTTCCTCGCCTTGCTTCAGGACGATGTCGCGGTCGGCATAGGTCCATTCGGAGACCTTGCCGGTGCGCTTCGGATTGACGATTCCATGCCAGACGGTGGCCATGCTGCCGACGATGGTGGCGCCGACCAGGACCATCAGGAACGGACCATGGTCCGGCGATTCGAACAGGCACACAACTCGCTCGTTGCGCGCGAACAGGTTCGGCACGCCGCGCGCGGTGACCGGGTTCACCGAGAACAGGGCGCCGGGCACGTAGATCATGCGAGCCAGCCTGCCGTCGCAGGGCATGTGCAGGCGGTGATAATCCCTGGGCGACAGATAGAGGTTGGCGAAGCTGCCGTGGCGGAACGGGGCCGCCAGCGCGCCGTCGCCGCCAACCAGCTCGGTGATCGTGTAACGATGCCCCTTGGCCTGCAGCATGTGATGGTCGTCGATGGACCCGAACTGGCTGATCGCGCCATCGACCGGGCAGGTGAAATCGGCGGCCGCCAGCGGCCGGATGCCGGCCCTGAGCGGGCGCGTGAAGAAGTCGTTGAAGCTCGCGTAGCCGGCGATGTCGGGATTTTCGGCCTCGTCCATGGCGACGCCGTATTTTCTCACGAACCAGCGGATCAGCCGGGTCGTCGCCGCGCCGCCCCGCGCCCGGGCGACGCGGCCGGCAAGGCCGGTCAATGCCCGTTTGGGCAGCGCATGTTGGAGCAGGACTTTCAGGCGTTCGGACATGGTGAACCTCGGGACGGACCCGGCCTTGTAGTGGGATGCGCCGGGCCGTCGAGCCTGCCGGGGATTCAATCGACCTTCGGCGCCACCATTAACTGGCCTTCATTGTTGCCGACGAGGCCGGTCGCGCGGCCCGCCTGGTCGCGCTGAAACGAGATCGGGGCCATGTTGCTGCGCCTTGCGAAATCGGTTTCGCTCTCCGCGATGAGGCGATCCGGAGGGGATCCGGGGATCTGGAGGCTGAGGCCGTCGCCGTCCCGCGTCACCGATATGAAGAAGCCGGGCGCCAGCTGGTAGCGCCCGACATAGGTCTCCAGCCTGGCCGCGCCGACGGTGAAGCCTGCAGCGGGCGGATGGCGCAGCCGGCCACGGGCGCGCAGCGCGGCATCGCCCGGAAAGACCCAGCGATCGTCGCCGCGCCAGTTGCGATCGAACATGCCGGCCGCCACCCAGCCGCGCTCGACGCCCATGCCGTTCGCCAGCGCGACGCTTCGGCCATCCTGGATCGTCCAATCGAAGACGAGCGCGGGAAAGCCGAAGGTCTGGTTCCACAGGCCGGCGGGGTTCCAGAAATACATTCCGGCGGTCGAGGTCGCGGCGACGACGAGGACGTAGCGCCCGGCCTGGTCCGGACTGGGATAGATCATCTGCACGACGGCGTCCGACGCCGGCAGCGCGCGGCCATCGATGGCGACGGAATCCGGCCGCACCTGCAGCGGGAGGCGCGGCAGCAGCCGGCGCGCGACCAGATTGGCGTCGGCGCCGCCGACCAGCAGCAGGCTATAATTCCGCTCGTCCGCAGGCGTGAGGTCGCGATCGTCGATCAGGCGCGGGCGGACATGCTGCCATCGCATCCAGAGCTCTGCGAAGAGCGCCGCCTTTTCGCGGCAGAGCCGGCGCATCTCGGGGTCGCGCGACGACGTGCCGACGATCAATGCGAACGGAGTGGAGACGATGCTGGACAGCTGCCCTTCGAGACCGGGGCGCTTGGCCGCCGCGGCGGCGCGCGCGGCGGGCGCGGTCAGGGATGCGGCGCCGTCCGCCGAGAGCGGCCACAGGCGCTCCTGCCCGTTCCAGACCACGCGCAGCCCATCGCCGGCGCCGCGCAATTCGGGCGGCGGCGCAAGGACGAGGCTCGAGACATTTTCCGTGTCGAGGCGAACCAGGCCCGGCGCGATCATCTCGGCATCGACGCCGATCATCCGCAACGGCGCCTCCCAGGCGCGCACCGAGACCCAATAAGCGGAGGCCCCGGCGAGATCGACCGACCTGATCCGCACCCGGGGCGGCGCGGCGACGCGCCGGCGGGCAAGCATCCAATCGACGATGCGGTCCCGCGCGCCGAGATCCTCATGGCCGGCGCCGGGATGCTCCTCGTAGCGGACATCATAGCCCCAGAGCTGCAGCATGCGGACGATGTGACGGGAGAATTCGACGCTGACCGCCTGATCCCGATCGCCGTGATGGACGAAGACGGGAAGATTGAGCAGGCCTTCCGCGCCCGCGAACGAGCTCTGCGTTTCCTGGGCAAAGAGTTCGGGGATGCTGGCCGTTTCGGGGCTGGTGAAGCTGAAGCCGAAGGCCGGGACGACTCGATAATCCCAGCCGCCGAAGACCGGCGCGATCGCCGCGAACAGATCGGGATGGCGGCTGCCGATCAGCCAGGTTCCGGATCCGCCCATCGATTCCCCGGTCAGATAGACGCGATCGGCATCCACGCTGAGGCGCCGCCGGGCCTCGTCGAGGCAGCGCAGCACGTCGCGCTCGCCGATGCCGAGATATTGGGCATTGCCGCGGCCATGCGCCTCCACCCAGATGAGATCGTGCCGCTCGGCCATGGCATCGTGACGGGCATCGACGGCCCACCAGCGCACATAATCCGGATTGGGCGGATTGAATCCGTGGAGCGAGAGGACCAGCGGCCAGCGCCGCGCTTCGCCATAGCCGGGCGGCAGGAAGGCGCGGCAATATTGGGTCGAGCCATCGACCTCGTCGACCCAGGCAAGACGAACGAACCCCGATGGCCGCAGCGGGCCGGGGCCGCCGGCGCGCGCCTGCGCGATCTCCTCATATTCCATCAGCGGCGAATGGAGCAGCGGCCAGACGTCCGCCGGCGCGGCGCCAAGATCGCCCCCCACCCGATCGAGCGCCATTGCGGCCAGCATCCGGATGTGCGCGCCATCGGCATCGGCCGGCGCGGCGGAGGCCGCATCGACCAGGCGCCTGGCGGCGGCCAGCGCGTCACCCTTGTACCAGGGCAGAAAGGTCGCGTCGCGCGCGCCGAAGGCGGTGGTGGTGGTCAGGCGGATCTCGTAGGCGCCGTCCGGCCAGGGCGACGGATCCAGCCGCACGACCTCGCCGCGTGCCGCCTCCCTGCTTGCCACGATTCGGCCGCCGGCGGCGACGACGTCCAGCCGGACCGGCGCGCCGTCGGGCCGGGGCCCGGCGCCGGTGCGCACGGCCAGCTCGCCCGGAGCGGCGCCGACTATGGCTGGAACGATCTCGCCACGGCGCGCGACGATCTGGCCGGGCTCGAGCACGCGCAGCGCGAAGCGCCACGGGCCGGTGCGATGTTCGAGCTTGATCAGGACGTGGTTCTCGCCCTGGTTGAAATGGACCGGGGCCCGGATCGCGTCGAAGGAAAAGCCGCGATGGCCGTCGCCGCGATAGGCGAGGACGCTGTTGATCCAGACGCGGACGCCGCCATCGGCGCCGAGTGACAGCAAGGCGTCGCCGGCCCGTTCGCGGGTGACGATCGCATGAGCATAGGCCGCCTCCGGCGCGGCGTCGGCGCCGCGATATTGGGCAGCGCCGATCGCGCCGGCGACGTCGACAATGTCGCCCCAGGACTGGCTCGCGACCCAGCGCGTTTCGGGATGGCCGGGGCGCGCGAGGGGTTGCGATGGACGCAGCGCGCCTTCGCCGGCGGCAGGCGACGGGTCGAGCGCCAGCGGCAGGGGGCCAAGGAATTGCCAGGCGCGGATGAAGCGCGGTTCGCCTCTCGCCTGCCGCAGGGCCGGGGCGCTGTTGCCCTCGGCGAGGGAGGGCGATGGACCGGCCGCGAGGGACAAGGCCATGGCGACCAGCGCGGAGAGGGTGAAGGCCATTCGACGCATGGGCGCGCTGCTCTCCTTGTCCAAGCCTCTGGAGATATACACCGTATAGGATCGATGTAAACGCCGCGCGTTGGGGGGCCCCGAGGCCGGAAATGAAAGGGGATTGCACGCGAAGGCGCGAAGGACGCGAAGTCCTTGGTGGCGTTGAGGCCGTGCCATTCCCCGCTTCGCCTCGCGGCATCTCCACGCGGACGCCTTCACCTCCTTTCTCTTCGCGGCTTCCCTTCTGCTTTGCGCCTTCGCGTGGACCAATTGGGCTCAGCAGCGGCACCGCCGCTCGAGATGCGATCGAAAGATGGATCCCGGATCAAGTCCGGGATGACGGGGAGGAAGCGGGGCGGGCTTGCGTCACCGCCCCGGCATCACCCGGCTGCCGTCGGTCGAGCGGCCGTAGCGCGTGTTGAACTCACGGTCCTGGACCGGCGCGCGGGGATCGTCGCCGGGCTCGCGGACCGCGGGGAGGATCGAGCGGGGGACGATCTGGCCGGTGTAGGTGAGCTGGACGCGGCTGATATAATTGCCGGCCATGGTGGCGACGACGAGATCGAGCGACGGGACGACGGTGACCACCTGGCCGCCGGCGCCGCGCATCGAATAGCTGCGCACGGTCCGGTCCTTGTAGGGAAGGTCCTCGCTCCACCACAGATAGCCGTAGGTGACGTTGCGCAAATGGTAGAGCGGCGACGTCGCGGCGGCGGCGAAGGCGGGATCGAGGATGCGGCGGCCATGCCAGCTGCCGCTGCCAAGCATCAGCTGGCCGAACTTCAGGAAATCGCGCGGCAGCAGGCGGACGCCGCCGCCGCCATAAGGGGTGCCGGCCGGATCGAGCGGCCAGGCGTAATTCCCGATGCCCAGGGGACGGGCGACCAGCCGATCGAACGTCGCCACCGCCGACTCTCCCTGCGCCCGGGCGACCATGCCGAGCGCCAGATTGGCGCCGGCGCTGCAATAGACGCTGTTCTCGCCGGGCGGCGTGGCGAGCGGCACGGCCAGGGTGTAGCGCAGCCAGTCCGGCTCGGCGCTCTGGTCGTCGATCACCTCCTCATTGCCCGGCGCCGCGGGATTGGTGTCGTCGCAGAAATAGCCGGAGGACATGGTGAGCAGATGCTCGAGCGTCATCGCGCGTTTGCGCGGATCGAGGCCGGCCGGGAAGGCGCCGCCGTTCATCACCTGGTAGACCGGGCTGGACAAGGAGAGCGGGGCACCGGCCCGGATCGCCGCGCCGGCGGTGATCGCGGTCAGGCTCTTGGCGGCCGAGCGCGTGTCGTGGAGGCGATCGCGGCTGTAGCCGTGGAAATATTCCTCGAGCACCAGCCGGCCGTGACGCGCGATCAGCAAGGCGTGGATCTGCGGCGCGTCCGCCGAATCCATCGGCGTGTCGAGCATGGCCTGGACGAGCCGTTCGATCGCGGCGCGATCGATGCCGGCATCGGCGAGCGTGCCGGCGGGCCAGCCGTCGGCGCCCGGCGGCGGCGGGCGATAGACGTAGCGGCCGGGGCTTCGGCCGCGCGGATAATAATCGCTGTCGTCGCCGTCGCGGGTGAAATCGAAGGTGCCGCCCCGGTTCGGGAAGGACAAGGTGAAGGCGCCAGTCTCCTCGTCGTAGCGGCCGCGCGCCACTTCGCGCTCCGGCCCCTCGCCGCGCCCGCCCATCAGCCGCACGACATCGCCCGCGCGGACCAGGCGGCGGGCGCCGATCTGGCTGCCATGGTCGCGCTCGGGATTGCGCAGCACCGCATCGAACGATCCGTCCGGGCGGGGGCGCAGAAGCAGGAAGAAGCTGAATTCGTCCTGCAGCGGCCGGAACTCGCCGACCCAGCGGCCGGCGCCCGCGGCGCGCAGCACGACCGGCGAGGCGTAGCGGCTGGCATTGGGGGCGGTGCCCGGGCGGATCCATTGGCCGCGGATTGGGCCCCTGCCCTCCAGCCTTCCCCGGAACGCGCCGCGATCGCCGGGCAGGTCGAAGAGCAGCGCGCCTTGCGCCTCGCGCACCGGTACGACGCGCCCGGCGATGTCGGCCACATAATCGTTGCCGGCGCGCTGGACGATCAGGGTGCCGGACGCGTCGGGGCCGAAGCGGCGCTTCGCCTGCCACAGGCCGGCGAGATCGCCTGCCGGCGCCGGCGCGGCGGCCGGGGCGGCCGCATCCTGCGCGGCGCCTGGAACGGCCAGGAGCAGCAGGGCGCAGGCCATCATTCGGATCGGATGCATGATCCTTCCTTTCGAGCTTGGTCGGGACGCGAGGCCCGGTGCCTGGTTACGGGCCTCGCGCCGGGGGGACGGGCTGCGTGGGCTGTGTCGGCTGAACGAGCTGGGCCGGCCGGGACAAAGCGCTCGGCGGCGTCGGAGGCGTCGGTGCGGTCGGCGGCGTCGGCATGGTCGGAGGGATGGCGGGCTGCCCGGGGCGGGCGGGCATGCCCGGATTGCCGCTATTGCCCGAATTGCCGCTATTGCCGGTATTTCCGGTGTTGGCGAGATTGCCCTGGTCGCGCAGGTCGCTGACCTGCCGGCGGTGGATGTCCAGCTGGCGACGATAGTCGGCGAGCTGACGGTCATAGGCTTCGAGATCCACGGCATGCCGTTCGGCGGCGCGCTCGTAATCGGCCTCGGTGGGCACCGCCGCGCGCGCCGCAAACATGGCGGGAGCGGGCACCGGCCGCACCGGCGCCGGTGCGGACCGGCCTTCGGGAATGGCGGCCAACGAGGGGGTGGCCGGCGCGGCGGGCGCCGGCGGCGACGCCGGGCCGAAATCGGCGGCCGGCGGCGCGGGCATGGGCGCGGGCGTGGACTGGAGGGCGGCGACCGGGGCGATTGTCGCGATCAGCAGGGTAGCGAGAACGGCGCCGGCGCAGGTTCCGGCGACGAAGCGGGCGCTGGCGCGGCTGCGCGGGCCGCGCCCGACGATCGCAGTGACCCTGCGCTCGAGCTCCGACGTGCGGACCATCGCGACGGAAAGGCCGGGGGCGATGGGCCGGAACGCGCCGGCGACCTCGATCAGGCTGCGCGCATAGATGCTCGCCTTGGCGCCGAGCGAAAGGACGAGGTCGTCGCAGGCATGCTCCTGCTCGAGCCGCATGCGCCGCGCCGCATACCAGATGGCGGGATGGGCCCAGTAGAGCGCGCAGACTATGGTCGCCGCCGACCGGGCGAAGCTGTCGCGGCGCGCGATATGGGCGAGCTCGTGGAGCAGCACGATGCGCAGGCGCTCGTCGGTCCAGGCCGGCGCTTCGGCGGGGAGCAGGATGCGGGGCCTGAGCGTCCCCCAGGTCATCGGCATGGCGGGGCCGGCGGCGATGCGGATCGCGACGGGCACGCGGATGGCCAGGGTCGCGGCGAGTTCGGCCAGCAGGTTCGTCCAGCGGGCGTCGCGGACCGGCCGCGCCCGTTGCCACAAGCGCGCCAGCAGGAGCCGGCCGATCGCGAGCCGGCCGAGCAGGCCCGCGGCGATCGCCAGATAAAGCAGCTGCAGGAGGTCGCCAAGGCCGAGCGAGGCGACGGGCGCGGCGGCGGCCGGGCCCGGGGCGGCGGAGGCGATCATCGCAGCGGCGGGCATCGCGGCCTGGAGCGGCTCGGCGGGACTTGCCGGGAGGACGGCCAGCTCGAGCGGCGGCATCAGCGCGGACAGGAGGGGAAGCAGGATCAGGGCGCCGAGGCCGAGCAGCCAGATGGTGTGGCGCATCGCCGCCGAGCCGCCGGCCCTGCCCAGGGCGGCCGCGGCGATCCAGATCATCGCCAGCACCAGGCTCGAGCGGACCAGCAGATCGAGCGCGCCGCCTGCCCCGATCATGCTTCGTCCTCCCTGGCGGCGGCTTCGTCGAGGAGACGGGACAGGCGCTCATGTTCCTCGCGCGACAGCGGTTTGGATTCGAGCAGCGCCGCCATCGCGGTGCTGGTCGATCCATCGAAGAAGGTGCGCACGACATTGGCCAGCGCCGAGCCCCGCACGTCCTGCTTGGCCGCCGTGGCCAGATAGACGAAGCGGGGCCCGACCTCCTCGTGCCGCAAATGGCCCTTGTCCTCGAGGTAGCGCAGCATGCCGCGGACCGAGGAATAAGAAGGCGGATCGGGCAGCTCGGCGAGCACCTCGGAGACGGTGGCGCGGCCGCGGCGGTAGATGATCTCCATGATCTGGCGTTCGCGCTTGCCGAGGGTTGCGCTGAGATCTTCGGCCACGACTCGCTCCTTGGTGTTGTGCGAATCTGTTAGCATAATGCTAATGGGTTAGCAATGCGCTGTTCCGGCAAGGCTCATTCTGCCTCCTCAGTTCCATCCCCCTGCTTTGCAAAACAGCAAGCGAGTTCCGGAGCGAGCCAGATCCAGCGATAATTGGGGATCCTGCCGAAAAGTTGTCCACGGCGTCCAATGCCAGCGCCGAAGCGCACCCTGGACTTTACGGCCGAACCGCCCGTGGCTCACTGGAGCTTATAGCCGCATCCGGTGAAAAAGCCAACGGGCGACGTGGCACCGAGAAGGGTCGGCGGTCTGAGTCGGAGGGTCTTGTCTGTTCGTGGGGACCCCCGCCGGCTAGGCTCCCTGCACCGCCCGTCGAAAGAGGATGTCGCCGATGTGTTTGCGCAGCGGGCCGCCGGCCGTGTTCCTGGATGGGGGCCGGCCGGGCACGCCCTTCCTCGACGACCTGATCGGCTGGTCTCTCGCGGATCGGCTGCGTTCGCTCGGCGGAAACGCTCCGCTTGATGGCCGGCGGGACAATCCTTACGCCTTGATGTGCGGCGGGCCGGACTCCTATCTCGCCTGCGCCTTTTCCTCTCCATGGGCGCTGGGCGTCCTCCTGGTCTCGTTCGCGGCGGGGTTGATGCCGTCGTCCCGGAGGAAGACCGCATTCGCGATCCTGGGCGGCGGCGCGGCGGTTTCTTTGATGGTCACCGGCATCCGGGTGGCCGGGCATGAGCCGGGCATCTATCGCGACAGGGTGTTCGAGGTTCTGCCGATCCAGCTGGCGGCGAATCTCCTGTTCCAGACGGTGCTGCCCTTTGCCGTTGCTCTCCTTCTTGTCCGGATCGGCGCACTGCTGCGCGGCGGGCTGGCAGGAAAGTCCTAGATCCGGCGGCTCTGCAGGCTCCTCCCCGCGTCGCCTCTGCGCGAACCCCCTGGCTGCTTTCTCTTCGCGCCTTCCCTTCTGCTTCGCGCCTTCGCGTGGATCAATCGGGCTCGGCAGCGGCACCGTGATCCGAGATGCGAACTTGCCCCTGCTGCGTACCTGCCCTGCGCTCCAGGAAAGATGGATCCCGGATCAAGTCCGGGATGACGGGGAGGAACGGGGTCGGCTTCCGTCACCACATTCCCCGTTGCGAAGGTCGGCGTTGCGAAGGGCGATATGAGTGGCTAGCCTTTGTCCCCGGGGGGCGGCTGTCCATGCGTAGCGAGCCGAGTACGAACATCCTGCTCGCCGAGTGGCAAGGCGGCAAGCACAGCGCGCGCGACAGGCTGATCGCGCGCCTGCATCCGGAGCTCGACCAGATCGCCGCGGCCCGGCTGCGCCGCGAGCACAATTCATCGCTGTCGACCGGCGACCTGATCAACGACGCGATGATGCAGCTGCTCAACGTCGAGGGGGGCAGCGTCGCGGACCGGGCGCATTTCGTGGCTTTGGCGTCGCGGGTGATGCGCAACGTCCTCGTCGACCATGCGCGCGCCAAGGTGGCGGCGAAGCGCAGGCACGCACGAGTCGAATTGTGCACGGCGATCGACGGCGAGCAGCGCTTTGATCTGATTCAGCTCGAATCCGCGCTGATAAGATTGGGGGCGATCGACTCCCAGCTGACGGAGCTCGTGGAGATGCGCTATTTCGGGGGGATGACGACCGCGGACGTCGCGGTGGTCACCGGATTGTCGGAGCCGACGGTCAAGCGTCGATGGCGCGTCGCCCGCGCCTGGCTGGTCGATGCCCTGGCCAATCCGATCGACGATGACTGACGTTCCGATCGAACGGCAGGCCCTCGCCTTGTTCGAGCGGCTGCTGGATGTGGCGGAAGGCGAGCGCGACGCCTGGCTCGCCGCCGAGGCGGGCGATCGTCCCGACCTGCTGGCCCGCGTCAATGCGATGCGGGCGGCGGATCGCAGCGAACGGATGCGCACGGGCGCCGCGGTCGAGGACATGGATGAAGGCGAGGACGAGGATCCGCCGGAAAGGATCGGGGCCTACCGGATCGTCGAGCGGATCGGCCGCGGCGGCATGGGCTCGGTCTATCTCGGCGAGCGCGCGACCGGGGACTTCACCCATGTCGTGGCGATCAAGATCATCAAGCCGGGCCTGCTCTCCGAAGCGCTGGTCGAGCGTTTCCAGCGTGAACGCCAGACCCTGGCCAATCTCATCCATCCCAACATCGCGCGCCTGTATGACGGGGGAGAGACCGGCGACGGGTCGCCGTTCATCGTCATGGAATTTGTCGACGGCCTGCCGCTGCTGCAGTGGGTGGAAGAGCATGGCATCGGCCGGGCCGGCCGGCAGCGCCTGTTCCTCGACATATGCGGCGCGGTCGCCGCGGCGCATGGCAGCCTGATCGTTCACCGCGATCTCACCCCCTCCAACGTGCTGGTGACCCGCAAGGGGCTGGTCAAGCTGATCGATTTCGGCATTGCCCGGGAGGCCGAGGAGGGCGACGGCGACGGCGGCACGTCGCGGCGCGGCACGACGGCGAGCCTCAGCCTGACGCCCGGCTATGCCGCGCCGGAGCGCTTCACCGGCGCCGCGGTGACGACCGCGGCCGACATCTATTCGCTCGGCAAGCTGCTCGAGAAGCTCATCCCGCCCGGCCCCGCCGACGACGAGGTCAAGGCCATCGTCGCGCAGGCGACCAGGCAGGACCCGAAGGATCGCTATTCCACGGTCGAGGCGCTGGCCGCCGACGTCGCCGCCTGGCGGGACGGCATGCCGGTGGCGGCGGTGCGCGGCGGTCGGCTCTACACGGTCCGCAAATTCGTCGGGCGGCATCGAATCGCGACCGCCGCCAGCGCATTCGGCGTGCTGCTGCTGATTGGCGCGCTGGCCCTGGCGCTGGTCGCCAATTTTCGCGCCCAGAGTGCGCGGCAGGAGGCGGAGCAGCGCTTCGACCAGACCCGCGCCATTGCCAGGGTGCTGCTGTTCGCCGCCTATGACGAGGTCAACCGCATTCCCGGATCGACTCGTGCCCGCGCGATGCTGGCCCAGACCGGACTGCGCTATCTCGATGCCCTCAATGCGTCCGCTGACGCGCCGATCGACGTGCAGGTGGATATCGCCAATGGTTATGTACGGCTCGCCCAGGTGATGGGCGCCGCCGGGTCGGCGGGCCTGGGGCGTTTCGGCGACGCCAACATATTGCTGGGACGCGCGCAGGCGATCGCCGGGCGCCTTGCCGCGACGGCGCCGGACGCACCCGGCGTGCGCGAGATGCGCGCGAACGTGCTGGCGGAGCAGGCCGGCACGAACCTCTACAACAATAACGACCCGGCGCTTGCGCGGCGCCAGGCGCAGGAAGCTCAGAGCCTGTTGCGCAACGTGGCGACGGCCAATGTCGGCAACGCCCGCACTTATGCGGCCGCGATCCAGGCCGAAGGCGACAGCCACCTGTGGGACGAGCATTATCCGCAGGGCCGCGACGTCCACCTGCGCGGCGAAGCCTTCATCGCCGGCCTGCCGGAGACGATGCGGCGGCAGCGCGAGATCGCCGTCGTGCGCGCGGCGAACCTGCGCTTGCTCGGCGAGGCCTATCATCGCGTGCCGGATCCGGTCGCGGCGCGCCAGGCGCTGGATCGGGCGGTGGCGATCAATGAAGCGCTGGCGGCGCAATGGCCGGGCGATCCGGGGCTGCAGCGCGCGCTGTTCGTCGCCCTGCGATACCGCGCGGTGGTCCATCGCAGCAACGGGCGCGATGCGCTGGCGCGCGAATCGATCGACGCCGCGGTGGCGATCGCGCGGATCATGGTCGAACGCGACCGCAACGACGCCGGCGCGCTCCGCCTGCTGGCGCTGGGCCGGGAAGTGCAGGCGCAAGTGCTTTCGGACCTGCGGCAGTTTCCGGCCGCCTATGAGGCGGTGGAAGAGGGAATCACCGTCCAGCGGCAGCTCGTCGCTTTGGCGGAAAACGCGCCCGGCGCGCTGCGCAGCATGGCGCAATCCATGCGGACCGGCGGCACCGCTTATTATTATGGCGGCGATTATGCCAATGCCTGCCGGATCTGGCGCGCGGCGCGGGACATTTTCGCCGATCTGGAACGACGCGGATCGCTGACCGAGGTCGATCGCACGCGCGGCTATCCGGAGATGCGCGACTATATCCGCCGCTCGTGCGAACCGCCCCATGCCGGGCTTGGTCCCAATCCTTGAGGGCCGCGTCGCGACCGGCTCAGATCCGGCGCATGCCCGCCTAGCAACGATACATCGGCGTGGGAGGCGCCGAGCCCGCCTGCAGGGTCATTTCGCCATAGCCGAGGCGCTGGACGGTGAACCGGTCCTGCCGGAAGACGGTGCCCATCTGGAGCGTGCGGTTCTCGACGCTCCAGATGCCGATCGCCAGCCGGCGCGGATCGGTGGAGGGCGCCGTGTAGGATCCGTCCGCCTTGAGGTACAGGACGGCGTCGGGGTCGCAATTGCCGCGGACGGTGGCCCATCTTCCGTTCAGCCACGAGGCGGTGACCTCGGTGCTCGCATTGGCCGCCCGCTGGGCGATGGTGAGATAGGTCAGCCAGGCAATGGCGATGACGATCGCCAGCACGCCGGTGATGATGCCGGCCTTGGCGCCGCCGGGCGGGAGGCCAGCGCGCTTGCGCGCGACGATGCCAAGCACCACCGCGACGGGGCCGAGCAGCAGCGAGACGATGCAGATGCCGGGGATGAGCGCCAGGACGAGGGCGATGATGCCGACGACCATCGCGGCCGTCCCCATCGGGTTCTTCGGACCCTCCACGATCGTCGCCATTCCCTGCCTCTCCCGCCGCTTGCCGAGTGCAGGTGAGCGCGCCGGCGGGGCGGAGTCAATGGAGGCACGGGGTGCCTAATGAGGCAATAGGAATGGGGCGTGGGGGCCGGGTAATGTGGGGGCCGGGAGGCCGTCTGATGTCAGGGCTTCCCCCCAACTCAGAGAATGGTGGATCCAAAGGATTCATTTCGCCGTAGTCGATAACCCGCCAAGCCCGCCCAGTCGACGTGATGCGATGGTCGGAGCACCCGAGACCAGTGGCGGAAATGGCGCAGACTGCCGACTTTCCCCGAAGTGGAGGCCTCCGCAACAAGCCGAATCTCGCTCACTCTTAAGCGAGTCCGAGAGCACGCCTTGCGAAGAAGAGCCGTAAGATGATTGTCGCGCACCATGTTCGAGCGTTTCCTCGAACGCTGCGCCTGGATCGACCTCGCCTCATCCTCCCGGTGCATGAAAGCAGCTTGCCCTACTATGCGCGGAACGTTTGGAGCAGAGGTTCGCCAACCTCTTGGCTGCAACCGTCCCGCGTTGGCGGATTCGAGAATTGCTCTGGAGCGAGCTCCCGCTTAGGTTTGCCGGGGCGCGGTGCGGCGCCTCAGGCCAGCAGGGGGCACTGTCGGTGGATTGTCAGGCTTATCAATACGATGTGTTCGTTAGCTATGCCTCGCCCGATGACGAGCTTCCGCCGCCGTTCGACAGATGGGTGACCAGGCTCGTCGATGGGCTGCGAAGGACCCTGCGCTCGCGTCTCGGGCGTGAACCGCGGATCTATTTCGACCAGGACACCGCGGAGCCCAACCAGCCTTGGTCGGATATCGACGCGGCCTGCCGCGACAGCGCCTTGTTTCTTGCTATCCACTCCCCGGCTTATGCGGCGCGCGACTGGCCGCAACGTGAACTCGACCTGTTTGTGCGGCTGGCGGACGATCCGCGCCGGTTGTTCGTCGCCGAACTCGGGTCCGGCACAGGCCAAGCCCACCCGGCCCTGCAGGAGCGGACCTTCAAGCGCTTCTTTGACGCTGGGGAGTCGCGCGGCATGCGCCATGCCATGCCGATCGAGCCCGATACGCGCGAGTTCGCCAACCGAATTTGGGACCTGGCCAGTGCGATCGAGCGCCAGATCCGCCGAATGGAGGAAGGGGAGCCGGTCGCGGCGACAGCCGCTGGTGGCTTGGAATCGGTTCTCCTGGCTGTGACGACCGACGATCTCGACGATGAGCGCGAGTCGGTCCGACGCCATCTCGAGCAATTTGGCATTTCGGTTCTGCCCACGGCCGAATATCCGCTCGGCGGCGCCGCCTTTCGCGAGGCTTTTGCCCACGATCTCGGTCGCAGTCGGCTCGTGGTTCAGCTGCTCGGACCGCGGCCGGGACGCCGACCGCCCGATCTGCGCGAGGGTTATGGACGGCACCAGCGCGACGCGGCGGAGGCGGCCGCGGTGCCGGTCATCCAGTGGCGCAGCTCCGCGCTCGATGTGGTCGCAATCGAGGATGTCGACCATCGCGCGCTGCTGACTGGCGCGGAGGTGATCGCTTGTACCCTCGAGCAGTTCAAGCAGGCGGTCCGCGACCGGCTGGAGGCGATGCGGGAGCCCGTCGCGACAGCGGCTGAGTCGGCAGTTGCTGGGCCGTCGTCGAGGATCGTCTTCGTTCATGCCGAGAAGGCCGATGCCGAGGTCGTCCGGCAGGTCGGCGACCTGCTCGGCGCGGAGCACGTCGTGCTCACGCCATTATATGCGGCGCCGGGCAGCAACCAGAAGGATTTCCGCAAGAAGCTTTCGCTCTGCGACGCCTTGCTGCTGCTTTACGGCGAAGCCGGGCCAGCATGGATGGACGACATCATGCTGCACGCGATCAAGGTCCGCCGCCAGCACATGCCGGCCGGGGCGGTCTGCATGGGGCCACCAGGGGGCAAGCCCGCGCTCAGCGTCCGGATCCCGGGCTTTGCCCAGCTCGACTGCACCAGCGCCGCCGGTGACGGCTGGCGACTCGAGCCGATCCGGGACTTGGTCGCCAAGCTGCCGGCATGACCGCGCTCTGCGGCCTCCCCTATCCAGGCCTGCGCGCCTTCGGCCGCAACGAAGCGCATCTTTTCTTCGGCCGCGAGGATCATGTCGACGATCTAATCGACCGCCTCGCCGCGACGCGCTTGCTCGCCGTGCTCGGCGCCTCGGGCAGCGGCAAATCATCGCTGGTCCGCACCGGCCTACTCAGCGCACTGGACCTGGGCTTCTTCGCCCGTGCCGGTGCCCGCTGGACGACCATCGAATTGGCACCTGGCGGTGCGCCCCTGCAACAGCTCGCCCGGGCGCTGGCGGCGGTCGATTCGAGCCCGGACGGGCTCGATGAGGCGATGGTCGCCGCACTGCTCGCACGCGGGCCGCGGGCAATCGCTGAGTGGTGCCGTGGGGGCGGCCTCGCGGCCGGCCACAATCTGCTGATCGTCGTCGACCAGTTCGAGGAGCTGTTCCGGTTTGGCGATTATGCGGCGCGCGAGGAAGCGGAGGCCTTTGTCGGCCTGTTGCTCGAAAGCGCCCGCACGCCGGACGTGCCGATCCATGTCGTCCTCACCATGCGCTCGGAATATATAGGGTCTTGCGCGCTCATTCCGGGTCTCGCCGAGGCGATCAATGCCGGCTTCTATCTGACTCCTCGCATGAGTCGCGAGGAATGCCGCGCCGCGATCGAGGGGCCGGCGGCGATTGCCGGCTTCACCATCGCTCCGACCCTGGTCAACCATATCCTCAACGAGCTCGCCGGCTTCGCCCCATGGGAGGAGGGCAATAATGTCGGCCTCGACCAGACGCTGTCGCGGAGGGCAGACCAGCTGCCCTTGATGCAGCACCTGCTCAATCGGCTGTGGCTGCGCGCGGCGGCGCGCGCGCACGGTGGGGTGGTCGAGATCGGCCGCGATGATTACGACGCGGTTGGCGGCCTGGCCGGCGCGCTCGACGCGCAGGGTGCCGAGATGCTCGCCTCGCTGGAGGACGACCACTGCGGTGTTGCGACCCTGTTTCGGGCGCTGGTCACCGGCCCCGATCCGGCGCGGGCAGTGCGGCGGCCGTGCCCGTTCGGCGAGCTGGTCGACGCGGTCGGCGGCGACCGCGCCCGAGTCGGCCGGATCGTCGATGCGTTCCGCGCGCCGGACTGCAATTTCCTGCGTCCGCCGGTCGGCGAGGCGCTGACCGATGCGACCATTGTCGACATCAATCATGAGAGCCTGATCCGGCAATGGCGCGCCTTGTCCGAATGGCTGCGCGACGAGGCGCGCGCCGTCGCAAACTGGCGCCGACTGGTTGCCGCGGCCGAACTGTTCGATGCTGGCGAAGGCGATCTTCTCCACGGGACCGCTTTGGCGTCGCTTGCCGTCTGGTGGGACGCCGAGCGCCCGACAGCTGCCTGGGCGAGTCGGCATGGCAATCGCTACGACGAAGCGCGAGCATTCTTGAACCGCAGCCGCGAGGTACAGCGCCTTGCGGAACTACACCTTCAGGCACGCCAGCGACGCGATGTCCGCCGGTTATGGTCGAGCATCGCCATGCTCTCATTCCTGCTCGTACTCGCTGCGGGATCCGCCTTTTACGCCTTTCGGCAATCGCGCGAGGCGGCTGAGCAGGCGCAGCGGGCGACGGAGGCGCTACGCCGGGCGGAAGAATCCCGGGGGATCGCCAGTTCGGCCGAGCGGCAGGCCGAGGACCTGCGCCGGACCTACGCGCTGCAAGTGCGCCGAGCGGCCGCGGCGACGGTGGAGGCGCAGGCGCAGGTCGAGCGGGCCGCGACCATGCGGCGCGAAGCCGACGCCCAGGAACGGCGTGCCGGCGAGGCGCAGCGTCGCGCCGAGACGGCCGAGCGCCGGGCCGAGGTGGCCAATCAGGCGCTCACCTCTGAACGCGGCGAGACAGCGAGGAATCTGGCGCCGCTGATCCAGGCGTTGCAAAATCTCTGCCGCAGGCGAGGCGATGTCGAAATCTGTAATCTGGTGCGGGAGGCCGGTGGCCAGCGCCGTTAGCGTCCTGTTCGCTGCGGCGGCTTCACGCGCAACCGACCGCCGGCTAGCCACTCGTTCCGGGGACCGATGCAGCCAGTGCGGCCGAAGCAAACGCGGTCATGGCCGAGTGGGAAGGTGCGATCCGGTGGGCACTCGAACGCTATCGCGCGGCACCCTCGGCCGACGAGACTCGGTCGGCGCGGGCGGCGTCGCACTTGCAGCTTGCGACACCAGTTCGATGGCCGGCGTGCCTCGACCCGGATCGAAGACTTCGCCAGCGCCGGCGTCCTTGCGGAAAGCCGTTGCTTCGCCGCTGACGATCCGCCGGCGTCACAAGCAGACCCTGATCGCCGGCGAAACCCGGATGTACCGCGCCGACTTCGAATTGTCGCCGCCGACTTCCGGACCGAGGCACGTCCGCTAGGCGGTCGAGCCGCGGGGCCGGCCTCTTCGACCGTCATCGCCCGTTTGAACGGCGCGCTGACGAGTCGATGCTGGCGCATTTCGCCAGCACGTTGCAGAACCTTTGGAAGGGAGAGGAGGGGCGATGTCTCGAATCGGAATCCGGCTCGGTAAATTGGCGGCCAGCGGCGCGTGGCTGTTGTTCGCGACCACCGCTTTGACCGGGCAGGGTCCGGTGCCGAGTGCTGGCGCCGCCCCGGCGCAATCTTCGACGCCGGAGACCCTGCCGGAGGAACAGAGCGCAGCGATCCGCTGGGCGCTCGACCGCTATCGCGCGCTCGTCCCGGACGCGCCCGAACCGCGCTCAACCGGCACTGCCCGAATCATGCCTTCAGAGACGATGGCGCTCGAGGCCGACCTCGCCGAACAAGAGGAGGCTGGCGGAGATCCGGTCTCCGCCGACCAGCGCCGGCGCGCGGTCTTTTTCGCGGCGCTGCAGCAGTTGGAGAATAGCGGCGATGGCCGCGCCGACGATCATGCGCTCGTCCGCCAGGCGGTGCAGGCGGGCTTCCCGGTGATCTGGGCTATGCTCGACAATCGCGAAGCGCGCGAGGCGACCCGGTTGCTCGCGCGTCTCGAGGCGCAGGTCGATCGCTTCGCCCAGCCAGCCTTGCCGCCCTCCCTCTATCTGTCGATGGCGCGCATCCTCTGGCTCAAGTCGCGCTATTTCGGCGAAACCGCCGAAAGCGAGCTCAGCCTGCGGATGAACACCGCCTTGCTCGCCTTGACCCAGGATCCGTCGGTCTATCCAGCGGATCAGAACCGCCTGCGCATCATCCGGGTCAATGCCTTGTTCGCCACGCGCGGCGAGCGGCGCGACCCCGCCCTGGCCGAGGCTTGCGCCCTAGTCGAAGATATCTTGCGAGCTGACAATGGCGAGAGCGGACTGTCTGGCGTGATCCAGTGCGCGCGGCACGCGGCAATCGCGGCCCGCACGCCCGAGGCGATGGCGGCGGCCGAGGCGCAAGCATTGCGCGCGGCGTCGCTGGTCGAAGCGCAAGCGGCCCGCCGCGCGGGGACAGGCGGACGCTGGTCCACTGCGGCGCTGCTGCGTCGCGGCCAAATCGATCTCATTCTGGCCAGCCTGATGCTGCGCCGCCGCAACGAGCCGGAACGGGTGCGCCTGATTCTGTCCGCCGCGGATCGGTTCGTCGAGGCGCTGGAGGGCCGCGCCTACTTCCAGAATTCGAGCAATGAGCTCTTCACTTATTACAGCCAGCTGAACATCATCAGCCTCAATGTCTCCGGTGTTGATGGCACCGCCCGAGCGCAGGTCGAGCCGATCGCTCTGTTCGAGCGGCTCTACGCCGCGCTCGCCGCAACCCGCCGCGCCTTCCCCCAGGCACCCGCACTTGCGCTCATCCAGGCCGATGCTGCCGCACGGGTCGCCAATTATCATCGCGACGCCGGCGATATCCCCCGCGCCGACGAGGCGCGCGAGCGCGCCCTTGCCGCCTTCGATGTCGGGCGTCCAGCCGAGAATCTGGTCCTGTTCGACGAGATGGTTGCGAGCGAATGCAGCTTTCGCAACTTGCGGGTTCGCAGGCTGGTAACGCCGCGTCAGGTCGACCCGGCGCTGACCGCCTATCGCCGGCTCGAGCAGGCTTGCGCGCCTTGGCTGGACCGATTCCCCTATGATTATTTGTCGCGCTCCTCGCTCCTTTCGGGCGGAGCAATGGTGGGACGCCTGCTTCATCAGTCGCATCGCTACGAGGAGGCCCGGCCGCTGTTGCAGCGCGCGTCCGACTGGGGCGACAAGGATTCATCGATCTATCTCGCCGACATCTACCGCTATGGCCGCGGTGTCGCTATCGACCCGGCCCGCGCCGGCGCGCTGGCCGCACTGGGATCGCGCCAGTCGATGAAGCGCTTCACCATCCCGGTCAGCTTCAACGGCACCCGCCATCCTTTCCACGTCTACATTTCTGAATTTGCGGCGGGCCATTTGTGCGCGCCCCTCGCCGAACCGGGCAATGCGGGCTGCATCGGCTTTCTCGGCATCGACGACCAGGTTGCGTGGCTGCGGGAAGAGCGTGGCGGCGAAGTGCCGCAGGATGTGATCGCCAGCTTTCGAACGTTGCACACCATGGCACGCAATCGCGGCGAGTCCTTTCCCGACCTTGTGGCTCGAGCCATCGGTGAGGCGGCCCGCAATCAGGCACCGGCCGCGCCCGCCCAGGCTGCTCCGGCGCCGACGGCGCCCCTCGATCTGCGCGGCGGCCGGCTGTTCGCTGTCGATCGCAGCGGACCAACGCCGACCGCGGTCGAGACGTTCGTAATCCCGCACCGCTCCGGCGCCAGTTGCTTCGAATGGCGGTTAAGAGCGACCCCGCAGCCGGGCGCGGTCGAGTTGACCGAAATCCTGGTTCGGCCGGCCGGCGCAGCCCCCTGGCCGACGGGCCCGGGGCGCGAGCCGACCCAGTTTGCCGGGCAGCGCGCGACGACGCCGGTGTCGGAGTCGGCGAGTGACGGTCTGCTTGCCGGTGGCCGTTGCCTCGCTGCAGCCGATCCGCCGGGAATCTACACCTTGACGGTCATGCAAGGCGACCGGAACGTTTTTCAGACCGAATTCGAATTGCTGGTCGCGCCCGCCCGGCGCGGGCGCTGAGCTTGGGAACATGGCAGCAAGGCGCCTCGCCTTGCCTCGCCAGCATGTATGCCGATAGGCTCGTCGACGGACGCTATGGACGCGCCGCGCGGAGGGTGGGAAAGATCATGGCCACGGGCAAGCCCGCAATCGTTCCCGCCCATGCGGCGCCGACGCACAATCGCGACATGGGCCCGCCGCCGCCTGGGACGCCCGCATCGATCGACGCGATCGCGATCAATCCGGAGATTCATGAAGCATTCTCGGTCTACAATGGCGAGGCCGAGCGCCTGAAGCGACTCTACGAGCGGCTCGGCCGCGTCAGCGTGCTCAGCATCGGCGCCAGTTCGACCTATGCCGCCTATCGCGGTCTTTGGGGGGTCGGCCCGTTCTTCACCGCGCTCGACCTGCTCGCGGTCGTCCTAGGCGCGCTCGGCATCCTGCTCGACATCTGGATCCGCGTTCGCGACCTCAAGCTGCGCTGGCTGGTCAACCGCTTCGCCGCGGATCGGGTTCGCTCGCTCAAGTTCCAGCTCTATGCGCTCGCCGCCCAAGTTCGCTCCAGGCGCGAACTCGACAAGGCGGCGCGCGCGGCCAGCCTGGCGCGACTCGGCGCGCTTGCCGAGGAAGTCAAATTTCCAGTCGGCGCATTGAACACCTTCCACGGCTCGACCGCGCTCAATCTCGCGCCGCCGGCCCCAGCTTCCGATGCGCATCCGACTACGCCGGACCCGGAGTTGCTGCGCGCCGCGGTGGCGGACTATCGGGTGCGCAGGGTCCGATACCAGCATGCCTTCGCTGAGCAGATGAGCCGCGATATCGCCGACCGGCGGCGCGGCTATGACAGCTGGAGCGACGCATCGTTCGTCCTCGGCGCCCTGCTTCTGGTGATCAGCATTGCGCTGCGCGGCTGGCCCGGCTTCGCGCCGCTCGCGCCCTATTTCGACGCGACCGGGCTGGCTTTCTTCGTCATGACCGCCGTCGCCAACGTGTTGAGTTCGGGCGCGGCCCATGTCGCCTCCAACTCGCGCTACCAGCAATATGCCCGCGACCTGTCGCGCCTGCTCGACGTCGAGCCGGACACGCCCGAGGCGTTCATCTCTTATATCGAGCGAATGGAGCTGCTGGCCTTACGCGAGCTCGACGACTTCTGGCGCGACATGTGGATCAGCTCCTACCGGGCGTAGCCGGGGGAGTGTCTAGCCGTGATGCTACCAGCTGGCCTGACTAAGACGTCGAGCCCAAAGATCGCTCGAACTTCGTCGCGCGTCAGGCGGGCTGCTTCTGGTGACCGTATAGCCGACAACTGGATGTGGTGGCCGACATTATCGGCGATCCAACGCTCTCAAAACACAAAGACGACCAGGTTCTGGATGTAGCGGAGCTGCTTGGCCACCGTCGATAATGCCGCGCGGGTGAACATCGTTGGTGCCGGCCCAGGCTGGTTGATTCACGTCGCCCGGCGGTTGGCTGCGGATCGCCGCCCGGTGGACGGGTGGATCAGCTTGCGGCGAAGGAGAAGGGCTCGACCAGCGAGGAGCTGTCCCACGGGATCTGCTGGCCCGCCGTCGCGCCCACCACGGATCGGCGCACGCCCCGGAACACCGCCTCGATCGGCTGGCTCGGCCGCGCCAGCTCGCTGACCAAAGCGAGGGTGAACGGGCTGTTCTGGCCGGCGCCATCCGCGGCGACCATGCCGGGGGCGGTGGAATAAGCGACGTAGGTGCCCTGCCCCGCCGCAACCTGGGCCAGGCCCTGGCCCATGCCCGGCCAGCGCGCGGGACCGTTGCGGCAGGCATCGAGGATGATGATCCGGGTCGAGATGCGGTCCGCGCTGAGCTCGCCGATCACCGCATCGAGCGCGATGGCCTGGGTCTCGATGTTGGTCGGGCTGAGCGGCATGTCCACGCCGAGCAGGAAATTGCGGCCGCGGATCTCGATCGCGTGGCCGGCGAAATAGAAGACCTCGGCCTGGCCGCTGGACGTGTCCTGCCGGGTGCGGATCCTGGCCAAGGCCGCGGCGATGCCGGCGCGATCGGGATCGATCAGCAGGTCCACCGCATAGCCGAGCCCGGTCAATCCCCGCGCGATGGCGCGCGCATCGTTCGGCGGATTGGCCAGGACCGGGAGGCCGGCATAATTGCCGGCGCCAATGACCAATGCCGAGCGCCCTCTGCCGGCGGCGGCGCGGCCCGAGCCGATGATCCGCCCCGGCGCAATGCGCGCGAGCATCGAACCGCGGTTCGGCGCGGAAGGCGCGGGCGCGGCGGCATATTCCGCCGGATAGAGGCGCGCGGCGATGCGCCGGGCCTCGTCGGCCGGGATGAGCTCCGATTCCATCGCGCCGGTGACGCCGTTCGAAAGCCGCGTGGTGATGCGGGTGCGGCCGCCGCCGATGAATTCGATCCGCCCGGAAACGCCGAACCCGGCCGCCTCGCCTTCGAAGCTGGCCGAGCCATCCGGATTGAAGCGCCCCCGGGTCCGCGACCGATCGTCGGCGGAGACGAAGCTGCCGTCCGGATCGAAGCGGGTGACCATGTTGGTGCGCGCGCCCCTGGTCACGAAATCCTCAACGAAGACCCTGTTCCTGAGCTCCCAGCGGGTGAAGGAGACGTTGTCGAACGGGAGGCGCGGCTGGGTCAGCACGTAGCGGCGCGTGCCTTCCCGATATTGCGACAGGATGGCATCGAGATCGAAGGCGCGGCGGCCGGATTGCGCCAGCGCGGCGACCGGGCCGGCAAGCGCCGCGCCCGACAGCGACATGAGAAAGGCCCTGCGCTCGAAAAGAAGCATCGATCCCTCCCGCCTGTCCATGTGCATTATCACCGATGCGACGGGCCGCCAAAAGCGATTTCCCGGGGCGCTCGGAATGCAGGGCGCCGAGCCTAGACGGGGGCCGCGGCGGCGAAGGCCTTCATTCGCCGATCAGGTGCAGGGCGATGGCGCGGCGGTGGGGGCGGCGGCGGTGCTCGAAGAGGTAGATGCCCTGCCACGTGCCGAGCGCCAGCCGGCCTTCGACCAGGGGAACGGACAGCTGGACCTGGGTCAGCGCGGTGCGCAGATGGGCGGGCATGTCGTCCGGGCCTTCATCGTCATGCGCGTAGCGGGCCGAATCCTCGGGCGCGATCCCGGCGAAATAGGCTTCGAGATCGGCGCGGACTTCGGGCGCGGCATTTTCCTGGATGAGCAAAGATGCGGAGGTGTGGCGGCAAAACAGGGTGAGCAGCCCTTCGCGCATGCCCGCGCCGGCGACCCACGCGGTCACCTCGCGGGTGATTTCGACCAGTCCCTGATTGCGGGTCTCGAATTCCAGGATGGTGGTCGACTGCCTCATCGGGCGGAATTCGCCCATCGGCCGGCGGGACGCCAGCTCTTTTCGGCCGGCCGGGAGGCGGGACTGGCGCTGCTGCCTTCCGGCAGGTTCGCCGCCAGCCGGCGGATGGCGACAAAGGCGCCGTTCACGATCGCTTCCGCCACCCAGCCGATCGCGACGCCGGCCACCACGTCGGTGGCGAAATGGGCCGAGCGCGGCACCTGCGAGGCGCCGACGAGCGCCGCCGCGCCGATCGCCGCTGGACCATGATCCGGGAACTGCCGCCCGAAGGCGTGCGCCACCGCGACCGCCCCGGCGCTGTGGCCGGACGGGAAGCTGCTCTTTGCCTTGGCGTGGCTGTCCCCCGGTCTCGCCGCATTGTCGGCCGGCGTTTCGGCGTTGCGGGGGCGCTTGCGATCGATGCGGTGCTTCAGGAAGGATTTGATGCTGGTCGCGAGCTCGTGGGCGGCAAGCATGTTGATGCCCGCTCCAGCAAGCCGCCGGTCGCGCCGGATGAGACCGAGGACGATCACGCCGGCGCACAAGGCGCGCAGCGGCGGCTGATCGCCGATCTTTCCATAAAGGTCGAGCGCCCGGACGGCGGGATTGCGCCGGTAGGGGGCGACCATCTTTTCGATGGCGGAATCGACGTGGCGAAGGCGCTTCGCGGCGGATGGCAGGATCTGGGTGCGCATGGGGTGCCAACTCCCCTGGCCTCCGTCGGTGCCCTTGTGGCGAGAAGATTCGCCGGCCGGAGAAAAGGCGGCCGATTGCGGGCGACCTATGTGTTCGAAACCGAACTTCGGCGTGTCCGCAATCGAACGGGCGGCCCCCCTTGGCACGCCCCCCACAGAGAGGCGCGGGGCTGGCGCGAAAGTTGCAGGATTGCTGGGAGGGCGATGCGCGGGTTCCGTGCGCGCCGCATTCGGAAAGGAATATTTGTGACCACGATCTTCGCAATCCCTCCCACAGTCCGCCGCAAGGCGCTGGCCGCCCTGGCGGCCATCTCCTGCCTGATCGTGACGAGCCAAAGCGCCGGCGTTGCCGCGGGCGCGGCCCAGGCAGGCGACCATGGTTCCTATGTCCTGATGCGCGGCGGGACCCAGCGCAGCGTGATGAGCGGGTCGACGGACGATCTGCGCCGCGCCCGGGCGCTGCGCGCCGGCCGCGAGGGCCTGCTCTATGTCCGCCAGGGCGGCGCCGCTTATGTGATCCGCGATGCCGAGACGCTGCGCCGGGCCGAGGAGATTTTCGCGCCGCAGCAGGCGCTCGGCGCGCGGCAGGCCGAGCTCGGATCCCGCCAGGCCGCGCTCGGCAGCCGGCAGGCGGCTTTGGGCGGGGAGCAGGCACGGCTCGCCAGCTGGCAGGCCAATGCATCGCCGGGCCGCGCCGAGGCGCTCGCCCGGCAGCAGGCCGAGCTCGGCGGGCGACAGGACGCCCTCGGCCGCCAGCAGGATGCGCTGGGACGGGAGCAGGACGCCCTCGGGCGGGAGCAGGAGCGGCTGAGCCGGCAGGCCGATACGAGATTGCGGGCGCTGGTGACGGAGGCCATCCAGCGCGGGGTCGCGCAACGCGCGGATTAGCGGGCCGGCCTCGAACGATCCGGCGCGGCAGGGATCGCGCGCCAGCCGAAGGCGCCTAGCCGGGAAGGCGATCGGTGCGGCCGGCCTTGTCACGACCATTGCCCGCGCCCTAGGCTGCGTCCGGCGGGAGGCGCATGTGGCGATAGCGAGATTGCTGGTTGCGGCTTCGGCGCTCCTGCTCGCGGCGCAGGTCGGCGCGGAGCCCGTCATCGTGGCGACGCCGGCCGACGTGATCGAGGGCCAGGCAGTGCGCGTGACTTTGCGCGGGCTGCCGCCGGGGCAGATTGTGATCGTCCACGCCTCGCGCATGTGGTCCCTCTATCCCGCCGGCGAGGAGCTCTACCGCGGGCACGCAACCTATCGCGCCGACGAGCAGGGCGTCGTCGACCTCGAAACGAGCCAGCCGCTGGCGGGATCGTCCTATGAGCGGCCGGATCCGGCCGGCCTGTTCTGGTCGATGGCGCCGGTGCGCCGGCAGCCGGCGGATGGCGCCCGGAGCGGCCCTCCCCTCATCGCTCAGGCGGCGCTGCAGCCGGGCCAGGTTCGGCTCGAGGCGGAGATCGGCGGCCGGATCGTCGCGCGGACCGACGCGCGTGTCCGCGCAGGCGCGGAGCAGGTCGGGCTGCGCGAAATTCGCGAGCCCGGGCTGGTCGGCCTGTTCGCGCGGGGCGGAGGCGCGGAACGGCAGCCTGCGATCATCGTGCTCGGCGGATCGGAAGGCGGACTCTATACGGCGCGCTGGGCGGCGCCCTTGCTCGCCTCCCATGGCTATGCGGTGCTCGGGCTCGCCTATTTTCAGGGGGGCGACGCGGGATTGGCCGGCCTCAGCCCGAACCTCGAGCATATCCCGCTCGAACGGCTCGAGACGGCAAGGCGCTGGCTCTCGAACCAGCCGGACGTGGATTCATCGCGCATTGCAATCGTCGGCATTTCCAAGGGCGCGGAGCTCGCACTCGTCGCCGGCGCCACGTTCCCATGGGTCAGCGCCATCGGCGCGTTCGCGCCGAGCCACGTCGTCTGGGAAGGCATTCCGCCGGACGCGCAGGCCGGCCGCTCCGCAGGATCCTCCTGGACCTTTCGCGGCCGGCACCTGCCCTTCGTCCGCTGGAGCAAGGCCGCCGAGCATCGCGGCGACAGCGTGCGGGCCGCCACCGGCTCGTCGCGCCTGACCGACGTCCATCTCGAATCGCTGGCCGAACATGCGGCCGATGTCGCCGCCGCCACGATCCCGATCGAGCGGAGCCGGGCCGCGATCTTCATCGCCGCGGGAAGCGACGACGGCATGTGGCCGTCGGCCTATTCGGCCGAAAAGCTGCGCCAGCGCCTGGCGCGACGGGACCCGCGGCTCGCCGCCCATTTCGAGATTCATCCCACCGGCCATCTCATCCTGGGCACCGGCTGGGCTCCGACGACGCAATTTCAGCGCGGGCGGGGGCTGCTTCACGGCGGCAGCGCGCGCCTCGACGCAGAGGCGCAGCGCGCGACATGGCCGGCCTTTCTCCGGTTTCTCGAGCGCAATCTCGCCGATCCCGGGCAAATGCGGCGCTAGCAGTTTTGCTTCGCTTCGCGAGCAATGACGACGGGTTGGCCGGCAAAAAAGCGCCGCCGGTCCCACGGGGGGCGGGCCGACGACGCAGGTGTCGGTTCGATGGCCAGATGAGGCCGATTCCATTAGTCTCCGCGCCTGCGGGATTCCTGTTGCATCGCGCGGCAGAAAATTCGCGTCGGGAGGAGCCATGACCAGGCATCGCATCTATTCGATGAGCGTCGCCAGCGTGTACCCGCTCTACATCGCCAAGGTGGAGCGGAAGGGACGCACGAAAGAAGAGGTCGACGAGATCATCCGCTGGCTGACCGGGCACAGCCAGGAATCGCTGGAAGACGAATTGGCGCGCAAGACGAGCTTCGAGGATTTCTTCGCGCAGGCGCCGGGCCTCAATCCCGCCCGGAGCCTGATCACGGGAAAGGTGTGCGGCATAAGCGTGGAAGCGATCGAGGAGCCGACCATGCGGGAGATTCGCTACCTCGACAAACTGGTCGACGAACTCGCCAAGGGGAGGAAGATGGAGAAGATCCTGCGCGCATGACACAGGCCGAGATCCGCCTTCCGCGCCGGGAGGGAGGTCTCCCCGAACGAAAGGATTGACGGTAAAATCTATATAGGTAGAGTTAGCGCGGATGAACCGAAGCCGCGCCCTCTCCCGACATGCCCGCGACCTGCTCGCGGCACTTCTGGCGGCCGGGGACCGGTGGAGCCATGGCTATGAGCTGGCTTCGCTGACCGGGATCAAATCCGGCACGCTCTATCCGTTGCTGATTCGCCTCGAGGCACAGGGCTTTCTCGCCGCCGAATGGCAGCAGCCCGCCGCCGGCGGGCGGCCGCCGCGCCATGCCTATCGGCTGACCGCCGCCGGCCAGCTTCTGGCGCGGACCGGAGAGGCTGAACCCAACCAGGCCGCCACGGCTCCGGGCCGACGCGCGGGCGAGGCGATGTCGTGAACAGGCTGGGCCGGTGCCTTGCATCGCGGATATTGTCGGCGACGGCGCGGCTGCTGCCGCCCGATCTGGCGCCCTGGGCCCGGGCGATGGCGCGCGAGCTGGACGAAATCGAAGGCGATGGCACCGCCATGCGTTATGCCGCCGGCTGCGTGGGGGCCGTGCTCTGCCTGGCGATCGCCGCGCGCGCCCGAAGCTCGTGGGCCGCCGCCCGCTCCTTCCTGTTCCCGCCAACCCCTTCGACCTGGAGCCTCCCGACCATGAACGACATCCTCACGCGCCCTCGCCTGCTCGGACTCCTCTGCGGCGCCGGCGCGGTCGGCATGGGGATCGCCTATATGGTCGCGGCCGGGGCCCCGCCCCGCTATCTTTTCGTGAACCTGGCCGCGCTGGTGCTGGGCGCGCTGACCTGGCTCGCGCTCGGCCGGGCCGCCGCCTCGCGCCTTTCCGGCGCCGGCTCCGCGATAATCCTGCTCGCCGCCATGCTGATGCTGACCGCCCTGTTCGGCGTCGCGACCGAGGGCGCGTCGCGATGGGTGAGCGTCGGGGCGGTGAACCTCCAGGTCAGCCTCATCCTCCTGCCCGCCATGCTCGTCCTCTACGCGCGGCGGCCGGACGCGGTCGGGACGGCGGGCACGATCGCCGCCGCCGTGGCGCTGGCCGCCCAGCCGGACCGGGCGATGGCGGGCGTGCTGCTCGCCGGCCTGCTCGCGCTCGTGGCCGCGACAAGAAGCCGCCTCGCCATGGCGGCGACGGGGGCCTCGCTGCTCGCCTTCGGCTGGACCCTGCTCACGCCGGACGCGCTGCCGGCAATGCCCTATGTCGACCAGATCCTCTACACCGCGTTCGACGTCCACCCGCTCGCGGGCGCGGCCGTGGCGGTCGGCGCCGCCGCCTTGTTGCTGCCGGCCGCGATCGGCGCGTCGCGGGGCGCCGGCGATCGGCAGGTCCTGCTGGCCTTCGGCGGATGCTGGGCGGCGGTGGTGCTCGCGGCCGCGCTCGGCAATTATCCGACGCCTTTGGTCGGCTATGGCGGCAGCGCGGTGCTTGGCTATCTGCTGAGCGTCGCCTTGCTGCCGAGTGGCGCACGGCAAACAGCCGACAGCCGCGCGCCCGGGGCACATAGGGTCGTCGATCGCGACGGGGATCAGGCAGGTGCGGAGCTGCGCGTCCCCCACCCGGCATGAAGCGAGCGGTCCGAGCGAGCACCGCTCAGTTAACTGCGTGGCGGGAACGCCGCCACCGTTGAACGCACGCGCAATTCGGAGGCCCTGAAGGCGCCCCGGTCCCGCCGGGGCGCCTTCGCGGCCCTGATCATCGTGGCCCGCGATCGGGACGGATCAATCGTCGAAGTCGAAACTCTGGCCGTTCGCGCCCCAGCCGTTGGTCGCGACTCCGTTGCGCCTGCTGCCGGCGTAGGAGGAACGCCCCGGCAGCGCGCGCAGGCGCAGGATGCCGCCATCCTCGTCGATCACGCCGGCGTGAAGCGCCGCGCGGCAGACTCCGGAATCGCTGGTATAGGGCCCGCTACCCCAGACCGTCCCGGTCTCGGTGGAGCCAGGCTCGCACGAGCAGGTGAAGCTTTCGCCGGCGCTCATGCCCATCGCGTTGGCGGGACAGGACCCCACTTCCGACCGGCGGGCGCGGCGCCCTTCGAGGCGGAAGGCGATGCTGCGCGGCCAATTCCCGTAGCCCGTGCTGGTGACGCCGTTGCGCTCTACCGCGGGATAGGAGGACTGGCCGCGATCGGCATAGACGGAGACGCGGCCGCCATCCTCGTCGATGACGCCGGCATGCAAGGCGGCGCGGCAGATCGCCGAATCGTCGGTGTAGAAAGTGGAGCCGTAGATGCTGCCCCGCGACGTCGCCTGGCCGCTGCAATCGCAGACCAGCGAGGGCTGCTGGCCAAGCCGCAATGGGCAGGCGTCGCGGCGTCCGGGCTGGGCGGCTGCGGGCGCCTCGGCGCCGGGGACCAAGCTGAAGGCGGCCGCGATTCCCAGAATCGCGACTGTCGTGATCGAAAGCATGCGTAACATCATTCTTCTCCCTTTTTGGTGACTGCCTTGGGGTGCCGGGGGGCGATGGCGATCGCGCTCACCAGCCCATGGTGACTCCGACCCGGCCGCCGGTCGAACCGCCGACGGTGGAGCCGGCGACGCCGCCGCTGACCCAGACCCGATCGGTGACCCGCGCCACGGCGGCACCCGAAAAGCCCTGCTGGCCGCGGTAGGTGGCGAGATTGAACGAGACGGCGAAGCTGGCGCCGGGCGGGATCATCGTACCGCCGAGCGCCATCGCCGCGGCGATGCCGCCATTGGCGCCACGCAGGCCGCGGGCGAGCGCGGTGCCCAATGCATCGACCCGGCCCTCGAGGACCGCAGTGCGGCCGCCGAGGCCCTGCAGCTGGGCGATATCGAGCGACGTCGTCCCCAGATTGCCGCCGAGATCGGTGGTGACCAGCCGCAGTGCCCCGCTCTGCGCGGCATTGCTGGCCGAGCCGGCAAGGCCCGCCAAAGTGTAGGTCGATGTCGCGCCGCCGACCGCGACCTGGTTGACCCGGGTCGTCGCCGCGCCGACGCCGATCGCCGTCGAGCCCTGGAAAGCGGCCGAAGCGCCGACGCCGAGCGCCACCGAATTGGCCGCGCTCGCGGTCGCGCCGGTGCCGACCGCGATCGCTTCCGCGCCGGTCGCCTGCGGACGTGCGCCAGTGCCGTTGGCGCGGAAATAGGCGCCGTTGGCCAAAGCGGTATCAGCCGTCGCCTGGGCGGCATTGGCCGAAGTCTGGGCGGCGCCGGCCGATGTCTGGGCCGCATTGGCCGTGGCCTGCGCGGCATTGGCCGAATTCTGGGCCGCATTGGCGGTGGTCTGCGCCGCCGCCGCAGCCGCGCTGCCGCTTCCGGCCAACGCCGCGACCGCATTCAGCTGATCGACATTGACCGCGTCCGTGCCGGCGACGCCCGCCAGGACGTTGACGACGCGCCGTTCGGCGCCGACCGCGCCCACCGACACGGTGTTGGCCTGATCGGCGACCGAGCCGTTGCCGATGGCGACCGCATTTTCGGCGGTCACGGCGGCGCCGCGGCCGATCGCGACACCGCCGTCCGCGGCCGCGCTCACCGACGCGCCCGTCCCGACCGCGACTCCGCCATCGCCGGTGGCGCTGCTGCGCCTGCCGATCGCGATCGCCTGATCGGCCGAGGCCTGGGCGCCGTCGCCCATCGCCATCGATGACGTACCGCCGGCGATCGTGTTCGGGCCGACCGCGATCGCATTGGCGCCGACCGCCTGTGCCGGCGGACCGCCGCTATTGGCGCGGAAATAGGGGTTGGGGAAATTCGCGGCGGCCAGAGCGGCGGTCGCGTCCGTCTGCGCCGCCGCCGCCATCGCCGCGACGAGATCGAGCTGGGCGAGGTTGACGGCGTCGGTCGCCTGGGTGCCGGCGGCGACATTGGTGATCTGGCGCTCGGCGCCGGCGGCGCCGATCGAGACGCTGTTGATGCGGCCGGCGATCGATCCGGCGCCGAGCGCCACGGCGTTCTGCGCATTAGCGAGGGAATTGCGGCCGATCGCGATATTGTCGGACAGCGCCGTCAGCGTGACCAGATCGAACCGCGACGCGACCGCATTCTGGCCGATGGCGATGCTGCCGATCCCGCCGGCGAAGCTGTCCGCGCCGAAGCTGGCCGCGCCGGCGCCGAGCGACGAGGCGCGATAGCCCAAAGCGACGGCATAATCGGCAGAGATGCCAAGGTCGCCGGCGCGCGCGCCGGTGCCGACCACGGTCGTGAAGTCGCCATAAGCGAGCGTGGACTGCAGCCCGCTCGTCGTCCCTCCGATCGCGATGCTTTCAAGGCCGACCGCCGAGGCCTGGCCGCCGATCGCGATCGAGGAATTGGCAACTGCGCGGGCAAAGGGTCCGTAGGCGGTCGAGAAGATTCCGTTCGCCTCGGCGAGCTGGCCGCAGGCGATCGATGCGATGGCCGTCGCGGTCGCGCCGTCGGCGGTGCCCGTCGTCGCGTCGACGCACACGCTCTGCGCCTCCGCGCGCTGCGGCATCGCGAAGGTGGCGATCAGCGCCAAAGGCGCGACGGCGGAAAGGAGCTTGATCGGTCTCATAGTCTGGGTCCCCTGTTGCTTGCCAGCACCCACCGCGCGCGCCACAACGGACCGGCGCAATTGTGTTGACCTGGGGAAGACGGGAAAAGGCGATCGAACCGGACACGCCTTCAGAAATAAATATTTCGCCGGCCGCCGACGCGCTGGTCGCCTCGCTCTACGAAGAGCTGCGGGTGATCGCGCGGCGCGAGCATATCCGCGCCGGCCGCCCGCAGACGCTGCAGACGACGGCCCTGATCAACGAAGCCTATCTCAAGCTCTCCCGGCGCGACGGCTGGGCGAGCCGGGCGCATTTCCTGGGCTGCGCCGCCACGGCGATCCGCAACATCCTGGTCGACGCGGCCCGGGCCCGGCTGGCGTCCAAGCGCGGGGCGCCGACCTACAGCTTCACCGAGGGCCTGGATTCACTGGGAGCAACGCCGGAGGACCGGGACGTGGTTCGCCTCGGCGACACGCTGCAGGCCTTGTCCTCGTTCGACCCCAAGCTCGCCATGGTGGTCGATTGCCGCTTCTTCGCGGGGCTCGACGAAAGGGAGACCGCCGACGTGCTCGGCGTCACCGACCGGACGGTGCGGCGCTGGTGGGTCCAGGCGCGGGCCTGGATCCACAAGGAGATGGCGGCCTAGTTGTTTGGTTCAGGAGGGTCGCACTTTTCTCCGTTCGCCCCGATGGACAGGTCGCCAGGCCCCGGCATGGCTGCGGGTTGCCGGGGGCAATCCGCGCCTTTCCATCGTCGAAGGGCTTTCCTTCTCTTTCAGCAGAAGAAAAATAGAGGGCTTCGACAAGCTCAGCCCGAACGGTTTTGAGATTCAGTGCGGCTAAATCCGACTCTAGCCAATGCGCGCCCGCAGGGATGCGGTGCCGCGCAAATGGGTTTCGCCGGCCGGGCCGAGGGCGCGGAAGATGGTCTCGGCGCGATCGAGATCGGCAAGCGCTTCGGCGCGGCGATGCTGGCGGAGGCGGATGACCGCGCGCGTGCGGGCATGGATTCCGGCCAGCGGACCAGCGCCGCCATTGGCGTTGGCCACCGGCGCGGCCTCGGCCAGCCGGCGCTCGGCGCCGGCCGTGTCGCCGGTCTCGGCCAAGGCTTCGGCGAGCGACATGGTCATGACGATCGTCGGCACCGCAGTGGCGCCGAGGCGTTCGCGGGCGAGCGGCAATGCTTCCTCCAGCAGATGCAGCGCCTCGGCCGGCTTGCCGCGCTGCAGCTTGACCCGCGCCAGCTGCAGCAGATCGACCGCAAGGCCGGTCGAACGGCCGAAGGCGGCACGCCGGAGCGCCGCGACCTGCGCGAACACCGCCTCGGCCTGCGCGGTTTCGCCGCGGCGTAGGTGCCAGACGCCGCGCTGCTGCCGGATCGCAAGCGCCGGCATGCTGGAGCCCAGGCCGCCCCTGGCGATCGCCGCCTCGGCGCGGGCGAACACCGGCGGCATCTCGTCCAGCCGGTTCGCCTCGGCCATGTAGACCAGCAGGCTGTTGTAGCGGTTCAGCAATTCCCGGTGATTTTCGACATAGACCCGTTCCGCTTCGGGAAGGCTGGCGGCGAGCAGGGCGATGGCGCGATCATAATCGCCCTGGCGCCGCGCCAATTGGGCGCGCACGCCGATCACCTCCTGAAGCTCGATCCGGAAGCGCGCGGAATCGGCGCGGAACACGCGCTCCGCCGCGTCGATCAGTGGGCCGATTTCGGCGGTCCGGTCCATTGCCGCGGCGGTGGACGCCAGACGGAACTGGATCTGGGCGCGCGCGACCGGATCGCCGCCGGCGACATTCCGCTCGAGCGCGCGGCGCAGCAGTGAATCGGCCGAGGCCGGATCCTCGACATAGACGTAGAGATCGGCGATCGTCGTCACCAGCAGGGTCGATCGCGGGCCGGGCGCGACCGTCTCGATCATGCGGCGCGACGTCTGGTCGAGCAGCTGCTTGACCGTCGCATCGGCGCCGGTGCCGGCATCGCCGGCGTCGCGGAACATCAGGGTGAGCATCGAGCTGATCGCTTCGGACCGCCGTGCCTCGGCCAGCGCGATATCGCGCTCGATCGCGGTCTGGCGCGCCTGCCACAGGATGCCGGCGCCGCCGACGACCATCGCCAGCAAGACGGCCGCCGCGGCGGCGAGGGCGAGGCGATTGCGCCTCATGAACCGCCGCGCCGCGTACCAGCGCGAGCCGGCGCGCGCCTGCACCGGCTGGTGGGCGCGATGGCGTTTGACGTCCCAGGCGAGCTCGTCGACGGTCCGGTAGCGATCGGCGGCATCGCGGCGCATCGCCTTCAGTATGATGGCGTCGAGATCGCCGGCGATCTTCTGCGGCGGGACCGGCGCGTCCTCGCGGGCGGCGGCGGCCCTGCTCGGCGGCGGCGGATCCTCGTGCAGCATGCGATGGACGAGCGCCGAGACTGGACTGCTCTCGCGCCGCCAGGGGCCGGAGCCGACGAGGAGATCGTAGAGCAAGGCGCCGAGGGCGTAGACATCGGTGCCGACCGTCGGCCGATCGCCGGTGAGCTGTTCGGGCGCGGCGAATTCGGGGGTCAGCATCGCCAGGGTCGTCGCCGGCGCGCCGGCGGCGTCGTCGAGCAGCCTGGCGATGCCGAAATCGAGCAATCGCGCATGGCCGGACCGATCCACCAGGATGTTGGACGGCTTGATGTCGCGGTGGATGACGAGATTGCCGTGGGCGTAGGCGACGGCGTCGCAGATTTCGAGAAACAGGCGCAGGCGGGTGGCGAGGTCGGCGCCTTCGCTCCGGCACCAGGCGTCGATCGATTCGCCGTCGATATATTCGATCGCCATGAAAGGCCGTCCATCGGGCGCGACGCCGCCATCGATCAGCCGCGCGAGGCCGGGATGATCGAGCCCGGCGAGCAATCGGCGCTCCCGCTCGAACAAAGCCTCCCGCTCGGCGGCCTCGATGCGCAGCAATTTGAGCGCCACCCGCTGATCGAAGCCGCCGGCGGTGCGATGGCCGAGATAGACCTCGCCCATGCCGCCGCGGCCGATCAGGCGCTCGATGGTGAACGCGCCGACCGTGTCGCCCGCGGCGAGCGAAGCGCGAGGCGGAGCGGCACTGCCGGATCCCGCGCCCGGCTGGAACCGATCGAGGATGCCGACATCGTCGACCGAGGCAAGCATGGCCCCGACCTCCGCCACGATATCGGGAGCCTCGGGCGAGGCGGCGAGCGCGCGCTGCTGCTCGGCGGCCGGCAGATCGACCAGATGATCGAACAGGCGCTGGACGCGCGCCCATCTTGACGTGTTCGTCATCGCCGCTCTTGCCCCCCTTGCCGTCCCGTCCCAGCATAGATCACGGCCTTGGCGGCGGCGCCAGCCCAGTTCCTCGACGCGCCGGTCAGGATGGTTTTGCCGGCTTCGGCGACGTTGAAAGCAACAGCCCCGAAGCCAGGAGTGTGACGAGCCAGACCAGGCTCCCAATGCCGATGATCCACCAGATCCGCGCCCATTCGGCGGCCTTCGCCGCGTCAGGATCGGCGACCCAGCGCAGCACGGGGGCATTCTCGACGCTCGTCATCCGGTGCCGGAACCCGGCCTCCTGAATGGCGCCCCGGATGGCAGGTTCGTTGATCGAATTGACCCGGACCGCGGCGCGATACGGCCTTGCCCAATCGGCGCGGGATCTCCCCCGGTCGTTGGGCGAGGTGATCACCCAGGCGGTGACGGGACGGCCGGGGTTCCAATCCGTCCCGACGAGCGGCGCGATCTCCAGAATGTGGAGAAGGGTGGATCGCCCGGTCCCCGCCGAGCCACGCACCTCCACGCGGCCGCCGCGGTACGGGATGACCTCGCCGTTGCTGAAGCGGAAATATGCGGCATTCGGAAAATTCGGCGCCTCGGACACCGTGATGCCGCGCACCTCCTCTCCGAACAGGGGCGCCTCCGGTTGGGACGCTCCAACGCCGCACGCCACCGCGATGACGACCCCCGCCATGGCAACCAGAAGGCCTGCGCGGGCGGTGAAGAGCATCGGCAGGCCGCAGAGGACAGCCGCAATCACGGCGGCCAATCCGGCTCCGGCGCTGCCCAGGACCGCGCCGACCATGACCGTGATCGCGATGACGATCACGCCGATGAACAGGCTGCCGATGAGCCAGCCGCCTCTTGCCGAGCCGCCTGCCCGATAGTGGCGATGGAACTCGGCAGCGCTTTCGGCATGGTCGTCGTCGGTCACAGGTCCATCTTTCCCCTGAACCCGTAATTCCCGCAAGTTCCTGGCCGAAGCACTGGATCAGGACGGCACGACCACCTCGATCGCGCGGCTGGCGACCCTGATCGTCGCCGGAGTCCGCGCCAGGATCTCGCCGTCGATGGAGATGCGCTGGCGCGGCCTGGTGTCCAGGAGCAGCTTCTTGCCCCGGAACTCGACGGTGTTGGCGTCGCGGGACTTGAGCTTGAAGAATTTCGCATACCAATCCCAGGCGAGCCGCATCATGCCGCGTCCGGTGACGGCCTGGATGACGATGTCGCCGCTGTCGACATCGGTGCTTTCGGTGAGCTCGACGCCGCCGTGGAACCTGCCGTTGAAGATCCGCACTTCGCTGGCCCACATCCGGTGCTCGCCTTCGTCATCCTCGATGACGAGCCGGAACGGGCTGAACCGAATGAAGCACCACAAGGCCCAGATCAGATAACCGACCCGGCCGAGCCAGCGCTTCAGATTGTGCGGGACGGTGTCGCCGATCATCGGCGACAGGCCAAGGGCGGCCGCGTTCAGGAAATAATGGGCGTCGATCATGCCGAGATCGATCCGGCGGCGGCGCCCGGAAGCGATCGCAGCAATGGCGCCTTCGAGGTCGAGCGGCAGCCCGAGCGTCCGCGCCAGGCTGTTGGCGGTGCCGAGCGGGAGGATGGCGAAGACGCAATCCTCGTCGACGACAGCGCCGACGCTGCCGGAAAGCGAGCCGTCTCCGCCGCCGACGATCACCATCGGGGCGCCGTCTCGCACCGCGGCGCGGACCGCCGCATTGAGCCTCTTGGGATTGTGGATCGCATGAGCGGCGATCAGCTTCACCCCCGCCTGCTCGAGCCCCTGCCTCGCTTCCTGAAAGAGCGCCTCGCCTTTTCGCGAGTGAGCATTGACGATGAGCACCGCCTCGGATGGGATTGGTCTGGTCGACATCCGCAACCTAACCGCCATTGCGGCCAGAAGGTCCAGCGCGATGAAGAGATCGCAGCTTCGCGCGCGCCCGGGCGATGGACGATCGCCCGCTAATGCGCGATATCCGATGCTGCGCGACGAGCGGGAGCGGAGATATGGGCGGAGACCAGGCGGGCGGGCTGGCGCTGGCCATCGGCGTGATCATGGTGCTGATGGTGCTGGGCGGCGTGGCGTTGCTGGTCCTGGTCGGCCGCGCGCTCACCCGGAAGCTTTCGCCGCGGCCACGCCTTCTGGTCACCTTGCTGATGGTCGTCGTCGGCGCCGGGCTTGGCTGGATCCTGGTGATGGCGACATTCTACGAATCGAGCTGGGCGCCGCCGCCCCGTTTGAGCCTCGCCACCCCGGCCGGGTTCGACGCGCCGGCGGTCATCCTGCTCGAGGATCGCCGGGCGCCGCGCATTGTGGAGTGGCGGGACAGCGGCCTGCCCTTCACCGCCGCGACCGCGCGGATCGAGGTCCCGCCGAGCGGCATCGTGCGGGTGCGCGACTTCGGGGCGATGGGCGGACGCGCCGACCTCTCGGTGGTCTGGCCCGACGGCGTCGAGAGCTTCGGCGCGGGGGGCGGTCCCGCCCCGCCGGGGACCGGCGCGACAACCTACCTGATCATCGAGCGCCCGGGCGCGCCCTCCGGCGAAGCCATGCAGCTGCAGACCGCGAATTCAGCCCTTGCCGCCTATATCGCGCAAAGGGAGCGGGGGCGTTAATGGAGGTGCTGGATCACAGGATTGTCAGGAAAGGATCGCGGCCATGACGACCGATACGCACAGGGGTTTGACGCGGCGGCAGGCGCTTGGCGGCGCGGCGGGCGCCATGTTGCTGCTGGCGGGCGGTGATGCGGCGGCAGTCCCGGCGGCGGCGCGCGACATGACGATCTATCGCGACCCGGGCTGCGGCTGCTGCCTGGGCTGGGCCGCGCATGCGCGCCGGGCCGGGTTTCGCACGCGGGTGATCGACGCACCGGACATGGCGCAGGTCAAGCGCCGGCTTGGCGTCCCGGCCGCACTCCATTCCTGCCACACGGCCCTGGTCGCCGGCCTGGTGGTCGAGGGCCATGTCCCGCTGGATCGGGTCGAGCGCCTGCTTCGCGGCCGTCCGGCCACGGTCAGGGGCGTCGCGGTGCCGGGCATGCCGGTGGGTTCGCCGGGCATGGAATCGCCCGACGGGAGGCGGCAGGCATTCCAGGTGTTCACGTTCGATGCGGGCGGCCGCGCCTCGGTGATGCGCTAGATTTCAACCCTCGCCATTGCATTCGACGCGCTCGATGCGATCGGCGTCGAAATCGTAGGTCAACGTGACGATGTCGCAGCCGCCGTCCATGACCAGGGGCAGCGCATTCTGGTCCACCCAATGGCGCCGGGGCGAGGGTTCGCGCACGTAGACGGCAACGACCTTGCGGACGCCGTCGGTTCGGGATTCCAGCGCATAATAGCGGCCATAATCGGCGAGCGGGCCGGCGCCGGCCGGCATTGCGATCGCGGCTTCGATCCGGTCCATCATCGGCTCGGCTTCGGGCAGCGGCGCCGGCGCCGCGGCGAGCAGCAGCATGGGCAAGGCGGGCCGGAGCCAAATCATGCGCGCCGGATATAGCATAGCGCGCGCGTGGCCGGCAGCCTCCAGGTGAGATAATGCGAGCCTCCCGCGACCCACGTCTGCACGAAATCCTCACCTTTCCCTCATGCCGAGTGCATCATCGGGCGATAGAAGGCCCCGTTGTCGAGGAGGCGCGATGATGGAGAGGCGACATTGGACCTACCGGGCGGGCGCCGGCCTGGCGCTTGCCGCTTCGGCCCTGCTCGGCTGGATGAATCTCGCGGTCGGGATTGCGGGGAATGAGGACAACCCGGTCAATCTGAGCTTCTTCGTCCTGATCGCGGCCGCCGCGATCGGAGCCCTTGCGGCCGAGTTCCGGCCGCGGGGACTGGCGCGAACCATGGCCTGCGTCGCCGCGCTCCAGATCCTGCTTGGCGCGATCGTCTCGACCGGGCCGGTTGCGGCGCATGAGCCTTCCGGAGCGATCGGGCTTTTCGCGCTGAACGGGGGCTTCGCGCTGCTGTGGCTCGGGTCCGGAGCGCTCTTCGCCTGGTCGGCGCGGAGCAGGTAAAGCAGCCGCCGCCAATTCGACCGTTGCGAGGCCCGGGCGGTGAGACTAATCCTCGGCTGGTTCCAACAGCGGCGGAGGCGGGCCCGTGCGACGGACGATCATCATATTGGCGCTGGCGAGCGCGGCGGCGGTCGCGGCCGATGCTCCGGCGCGGCAGACGGCTTACTCGGCCGAGACCCTGGCCATGCTCGATCCGATCCGGCTGGCCGGGCCGCTGTGCGGGCGCGGGCGCGCCGGCGAGGCGCTGCGGGACCGGCTGAAGCGGGCCTCGGCGCTGAAGCAGGCCCCGGCGCGCAGCGAGATCCCGCTGATCGACGTGCCGGCGACGATCCGGCTGCGCGCGACCAGCACCGTTCCGGACGTCCAGCGCTACGTCCGCCAGGGCCTGCTCTACGCCTATGGCTTCAACCATGGCGCGGCGATCGACAGCTTCCGCGCGGCGCAGCGCCGAGATCCCGCCTGCGCGATCTGCTTCTGGGGCGAGGCCTATGCGCTCGGCCCCAACATCAATTCGCCGATGACGCCGGAGGCGCTGCCGGCCGCGCGGACAGCGCTGGATCGGGCGATGGCGCTGCGGGCCAATGCCTCGCCGACCGAGCGCGCGCTGATCGAGGCCCTGTCCGGCCGCTATGCCGGCGACGACCGCGCCGCGCGCGAGCCCGTCTATGCCGACGCGATGGCGGCGGCGGCGGCCAGCTTCCCGGATGACGACGACGTCGCGGTGATCGCTTCGGAAGCGGCGATGAACACCCGCCCCTGGGATTATTGGGAGGCGGACGGGCGCACACCCAAGAGCCGGATCGGCCCCGCGGTCGCGCGGATCGAGGCGGTGCTCGCGCGCAGCCCCTCCCATCCCCAAGCCCAGCATCTCTACATCCACCTGCTCGAGGCGAGCGGCGTGGCGCGGCGCGCCGAGCCCTATGCCGATGCGCTGGCCGCGGCCCGGCTCGAAATGGCCGGCCACCTCGTCCACATGCCGGCGCACATCTATTACGGCCTCGGCCGGTTCGGCGATTCGATCGACGCCAACCTTGCGGCGGCGCGCGCCGACGAGGCCTATCTGGCCGGCGCGGCGGAAAATCCGACCTATCGCTACGGCTATTATCCGCACAACGTCCACTTCATCCTTACCTCCGCCCAGATGGGCGGGCGGCCGGCGGTCGCGATCGAGCAGGCGGACCGGCTGGCGCGGATCGTCCAGGTCGAGGTGGCGATGCAGCTCGGCTTCATGCAGCCGGTCGTCGCCGCGCCCTACCTCGCTTATGCGCAATATGGATCGCCGGAGCAGATCCTCGCTTTGCCGGAAGCGGACGCCCGCCTGCCCTATGTCGTCGCGATGCGCCATTATGCGCGCGCAATCGCCCGCGCGGCCCAGCGCGACCGGGCCGGTTTCGAGCGCGAGCTCGCCGCAATGGAGGCGATCGGCGCCGGCGCCGGGCTCCAGCCGATGGTCGAGCAGGGCGTGCCGGGGCGAGACCTGATCGCGCTTGCCGCCCATGTCGCGCGGGGCCGCTGGGAAGCCGCGGCGGGCCGGCTGGAGGGGGCAGTCGCGCACTATCGGGCCGCGATCGAGATCGAGGGCCGCATAACCTATCAGGAGCCGCCTTACTGGTATTATCCGGTCGGGCAGTCGCTTGGCGCGGCGCTGCACCGGCTCGGCCGCCACGACGAAGCGCGCGCGGCGTTCATGGCGGCGCTGGCGCGCTGGCCCGGCAATGGCTGGGCGCTGTACGGCCTCGCCGCATCGGAGCACGCGCTCGGCCACGGGCCGGAGGCGGCGGCCGCCGACGCCGCGTTTCGCCGGGCCTGGCTCGGCGATCCGGCCTGGCTGACGATGGAGCGGCTTTAGCGGCGTGGATCATTCAGATCCTCCCCTGTCTTTTTGCAGAGGGGAGATGTCCAGGTCGCCATTTGCCCCGCACGGGCCGGGATTGCCCGGAGGTCAGCACCGTTTCTATTTTCGGAAAAGAACGTTCGCTTCGCTCACACCCCTCCACCACGCCGCTACGCGTCGCGGTCCCCCTACCCTGCAAAAGCAGAGCGGATTTAGGACGGGGTGGGCCGGCTCAGGCTCACAGCACGGTTGGGCATGCTCAACCGTAGTCCAGCTTCGGGAAGAAATCGCCGCGGCCTTCGGGGCTCATGTCGAGTAGGCCCCAGACCGGATCGACGAGGTCGCCGGCGCGGTGGTGCTGGCCCGGCTCTTCCTGGACGTAGAGCAATTCGCTGCCCCAGAAATGGCGGATCGTGCCATCCGCTTGCTTGCGGAAGCTGTTGTACATCGGCTCGTCCCAATTCCTGCCGGGCTCATAGCCCCGCGCGGCGCGCATCTCCGGTCCGAATTTCGACGTGTCGCCGAAATAATGGTGGGAATAATCGTTGCCGGCGGTCGAGAGCAAATTGAGGTTGCGCCAGCCGCGCACCCTGGCCAGCGCCTGCAGCCGCGCGATCGGCGACTTGGCGACGATGTAGGTGGGGAAGCGATGGTCGGCGTGGAAGACGCTGCCGTCCAGCCCGTCGAGCGTATGGGTGCAGCCCGTGCAGGGCTCGTCGCGCTCGGGCCCGTACATGAAGCTGTAGAGCAGGATGCTCGGAAATTCGCCGAACAGTTCGGAGAGCTTCACCGGCTCGGGCCGCAGATTGGCGCCGATCCGCTCGAACACATAATCCTCCGGCACCACGCCGCCGGGCGGCAGCGCGCGGCGCTGGGCGGCGACCGCCTCGAGCTGACGGCGCAGCGCGATCTCGGCATCGAGGAGGGCATTGCGCGCGGCCCGATATTCGGCGCTTTCATTGGGAAAGGAGAGGTGCGGCATCATTGCCTCCTTGGTTTGCCGGCGATGTCCGCTCATGGACGCCCGCAGGACTTGGTTGTAAGCGCTTGCCGCCGCTCGATTTCAGGGGAGACGCAGCATGGCGGATTTTACCGGCGGGTGCCTGTGCGGCAAGGTCCGCATCACTGCGTCGGGACTGCCCTATCGGGTCGGCCTTTGCCATTGTCTCGATTGCCGCAAGCATCATGGCGCCCTTTTCCACGCGTCCGCGATTTTCCCCGAGGATGCGGTGACGATCGAAGGCGAAACGCGCGACTATGCCGGGCGGTTCTTCTGTCCGCGCTGCGGCTCGTCCGTCTTCGGGCGCAGCGGCGACGAGATCGAAGTGAATCTAGGATCGCTGGATGCGCCCGACCAGCTGATGCCGACCTACGAGAACTGGATCATCCGCCGCGAATCCTGGCTGCCGGATTTTCCGCTGGCGAGACGATATGAGCGGGATCGCGAGGGCGCCGGGCGCTTCGAGGATTAGGGCGGCACACCATTGGTCCCTCAGCCGGACGGCGGGTCGTTCGCGTTGAACACCGCCAGTTGCGCGTCGAACGCACGCCTGAAGGCGGGCCGCGCTTCGCCGCGGGCGACGAAGGCAGCGAGGTTCGGATATTCCTCCAAGATGCCGGAGCTGCCCAATCGGCGCAGCACCGTCACCATCAACAGGTCGCCGGCGCTGAAGGCGCCGTCGAGCCACTCGGCGTCACCGAGCCGGCCCGAGAGCTGGTCCAGCACCGCCCGGATGCGATCGTCGACGAGCGGCAGGCGCTCCTCGTGCCAGCTCCTGTCGCCTTCCAGCAGGATTGCGATCTGCCGATTGACGATCGGCGGCTCGACCGTGTTGAGCGCGGCGAACATCCATGTGATCGCGCGCGCCCGGGCATCGTCATCGTCCGGCAGCAGCCCGGCATGGCGCTGGGCGATCTGGAAGACGATCGACCCCGATTCGAACAGTGCGAGATCGCCTTCCTCATAGGTCGGAATCTGACCGAAGGGATGGAGGGCGAGATGCGCGGGCTTCTTCATCGCCGCGAACGACACAAGCCGAACGTCATAAGCCTGGCCGACTTCCTCGAGCGCCCATCGAACCGGCATGTCGCGGGCCAGACCCCGGCCGCGATCGGGGGACTTTTCAAAGGCAGTGATGGTGATGGTCATCTTCCGGCTCCCGACAATTCAGTTGCGGGCCAGCGCCGCCGCGAAGCGCGCCTGGGCGGCCGCGCGCCACTGGTCCACCGCAGTGCTTTCGGCTGCGCTCAGTGCGCCATGATTGACTCTCGTCTGGAGTTGCCCGTCGCGCGCCCAGATCCAGAGCACGCGCGGCCCGCCTTCCTCGAGGCCGAGCGCGACATGCCATTCGATCAGCATCCGCACGTCGTCGGGCCGCGGGACGAGCGACGCACGCCGGCAGACGATTCCGTTCGTGCCTTCGGGAAGAGATGCCGCGTCGAGCTTCGTCGGGCTTGCGAGATCGACCTGGATGGCGGTGAATTGCGGCTCGCCACCCGGCCCGCCCCGGCCGGCGCGACACTCTTCCGCCCGCGCGGGCGAAACGAGCAATGCGAGCAAGCTCGCCGCCATCACGGTCCCGATCGCCTTCATATCGCCTCCGCCGAATGGCAAAGGTGACTAGTCGGAAGCGGAGCCCTTTTCCACCCGTCCCGCGACCATTCGGGCCCGGCGGCCCCGACCCCTATCGCCCGGCGGCGGGCATGGCCTGGACGGCGACGCCGTCGAGCCGCCAGCCGCGGTCCCAGGCGAAGAGGAGATCGAATGCGATGGGCAGCGGCCGCAATGGAAAGGTGCCGCGCATCCTGAGCAGGGTCGGCGTCGCCATTTGCGGCGCAATCTCCCACGAAGGAGTCACGATCAAGGTATCGCTGAGGTCGACCTGCTGCGTGCGCAACGAAGCGAAGATCGTCGCCAGATTGGCCGGATTGTTGTTCGCCTGGAAGGCGGGCGTGCCGAGGTCGCGCAGCACCGAATAATTGCCGGTGCGGTTGGCGTGGTCGACGGCGGCCATGATGCTCCACAGCATCTTCAGGCTGGTCAGCCGATCCGGCACCGGGACGTTGGCGGGGGCGGCTTGCGCCGGCGGCGCCGGCGCCTGCTGCGTCGGCGCCGTGGTCCGGCGGGCCTGCCCCGAAGCGGCCTGAGCGAGACCGGCCGCGAGCAGCAGGCCGCCGGCAAGGCGGAGGGCGCGACGCGCCCGTCCCGCCCCCGCCTGCCCCGCGCCCCGGCGGATCACCATGCGTGCTGGAAGCCGGCCCTTGCGCCGACCTCGCCGCTGTTGAAGCCAATGCCGACTCCGGCCGAAAAGGCCGAATTGTTGCCGACCCTGGCCGAGAAGGACGCGGTGCCGGCGGTGCGGTGATTGTAATAGCCGACGCCGCCGGCGACCGCGAAGCTCGTGCCCGGCGGCAGCATCGGCGATTCCATCGACAGCGCCATCGCCACGCCCTCGGTCGCCCGATCGATGTCGCGCCGGTTGAGATCGGCGAGATCGAACAGGCCGTTGATCTGCTGCCCCTGGGCGGCGATCTGGGCGCCCTGGGCGCCCTGCGTCGCGATTAGGCCGCTGACGTCCGGGCCGGTGGTGCGGCCCAGGGTTCCGGCCCCATCGACGGTGACGTAACTCACCGTCCCGGTCTGCGCGGCGGTGCTGGCGGCAATGTCGCCGACCCGCACCGAGCTGCCCGCCCCGCCGACCGAGACCTGATTGACGCGGGTGGTCGCGGCGCCGCTGCCGATCGCGGTCGAGCCGGCGAAGGTGGCGCTCGCCCCCTGCCCGAGCGCGGTCGCATTGTCGGCACCCGCGACCGCGCCCTGGCCGAGGGCGGTGGCATTCGTTCCGGTCGCCCGGCTATTGTCGCCGAGCGCAACCGAGGTCAGGCCGGTCGCCTGCGCCTGGCGGCCGATCGCGGTGGAGCGATTGCCGCTGGCGAGGGACTGCCAGCCGAACGCCTGCGCGCCGACGCCGGTCGCACTGGATTCGCCGCCGATCGCAGTCGAGTGGAAGCCCGAGGCGGTGGCCTGGTCGCCGAGCGCGACGGCGTCTTCATCGGAGGCGACCGCATTGTTGCCGATCGCCACCGACGTGCCGAGCGAGGCCGCATTGGCGCTGTCCGTCGAGGCTCTGTTGCCGATGGCGATCGAATTGGCCGCGGAGGCGGTGCTGAGTCTGCCCAGCGCGACGCTGTTCACGCCGGTGGCTTCGGCGATCAGCCCGATTGCCATCGCACCCTCCGCACCCGCCAGGGCCGCAGTGCCCATCGCAATGCCGTCGGTGGAGCCCAGGGTGACCGTCGCGCTGTTGCCGATCGCGACGCCGCTGGTGGCATTGACGGTATTGAAGGCGCCGAAGGCGACGGCGAACGAACCGGACGCGCCGATCGTGTTGAAATCGCCGACCGCGGTGGAGCCGGTCGCGCCGGCGGCGGTCTGGCTGCCGGTGCCGATGGCGGTGCTGAAGCCGCCGCCGGCGATGACCGGCCGCGAGGAGACGCCGCCGCTGCCGATGGCGGTGGACGAACGGCCGTTGGCCTGGGACCCGCTGCCGACCGCCGTCGCGTTCACGTCGGTTGCCGCGGCGCTGTCGCCGACCGCAGTGGTATCGTCGCCGTTCGTGTTGGCAGTATCGCCGCATTCGAGCCGGTTCTCGGTGGCGTCGGCGCGGCAGAAGACATTGACCTCCTGGGCGGAGGCGGAAGCAGCGACGCCGAGCGCGATCGCGCTCGCGGCTGTGAACATCATGGTCCTCGTCAATCCGGTCATAATCCTACCCCTTCCTTGCTCATGGTCCGCGTCATGGCCTGCCCCCGAAAGAGGTGCATCCACAGTATAAAGCGTCAAACCGACGGAAAACGGGTCACGTGCCTGTCGAAAATCCGACGTCGATTATTGGACCGAGAGAATCTCCACCGTCCCCGCTATGGGCGGCGATAGCTGCTGGCAGCCCGATGGAAGGCGACCGAACCTGGACGACAACAGCAAGATCGGTCGAGCGCGAGACCGCCGCGAACGTCTAGCTGGCGGCGCCACGGAGGATTGGGCGATGAAGGCGGCGGTTCGACATTATCAGGCCCGGATGCAGCGCGTGCTCGATCATATCGATCGGCATCTCGACTCCAATCTGGATCTGGAGACGTTGAGCGGGGTGGCCGCTTTCTCGAAATACCATTTCCACCGGCAGTTCACGGCGACCTTCGGGCTCTCCGTGCATCTCTATGTCCAGCTCGCCCGCATGAAGCATGCTTCGTACCGGCTGGCCTACAGGGACGCTGCCAGCGTCACCGACATAGCGATGGATGCCGGCTATGAAGCGCCAGATGCTTTCGCCCGCGCCTTTCGGCAACGGTTCGGGCAATCGCCCTCGGCGTTTCGGAATTCTCCCGACTGGGAGCCGTGGCTTGCGGCCTTCGGGCCTCTCAACGAAGCGAGGAGCAAGCTCATGCAGAAGACCTATGGCGAAGACGACGTGACCATCCGCGAAACCAGACCGACCCCCGTCGCGATCATGGAGCATCGCGGCGACCCGGCGACGATCGGCGCGACGATCCAGCGCTTCATCGCGTGGCGAAAAGCCAGCGGCCTGACCCCGCGGGTCAGCACCACCTTCAACATTTTCCATTGCGATCCGAGCACGACGCCGCCGGCGGACTATCGGATGGACTTGTGCGTCGGCACCGACCGTGTGATCGCGACGCACGGAGAGACGGTCGAGGCGGGGCTGATTCCCGGCGGCCGATGCGCGGTGCTGCGCGTGGTGGGGAAGAGCGACGACCTGGAGGCTGCCGCGCTCTGCCTCTATCGCGACTGGCTGCCGGCCAGCGGCGAGGAACCGGCGGACTTCCCGCTTTACTGCCAGCGGCTGAGCTTCTTTCCGGACGTGGCGGAGCATGAGGCGGTCACCGAGCTCTTTCTCGCCCTGAAATGAAGCGCTCCGACGGACAAGCGCGGCTCAGAGGAAGAACATCAAATAGAGGCCGATCGCCCAGATGCCGGCGAAGGCAATGATGAAGACGATCATCCCGGGCTGGTAGCGCCGAGCCTTGATCGGGTTGCGTTCGCCGCAGCGGGGACAAATCGGGTAGCCGGAGACGGAACCGGCCGTCGCCGGCTGCTGCAAGGGGATTTGAGTACCGCACGACCGGCAGGTGCCGAAACGCGGCCTGGAGGCGCTGCGCCCGGAGAAGCGGAAGCTCATCGAGATCGCGATCCAGAGCAGGCCGAAGGCGGTGAACAGCAGGATCTGCCAGGGCGGATTTTCCACGAGCAGGGTCGACTGGCCGGGACGCTGCGGATCGTAGAGGACGGGCACCGTCTGGCCGACCTGGTAATCCTGGACGAACGCCACCGCATCGTCGCGATCATTGTAGAAATCGTTCCCGGTGAGCCAGATCCGCTCGCCGCGAAGGGCGCGGTTGCCGACCCGGTAGGCATAAGCGATCCTGGGATAATGGGTGTAGGAGGTGTGGCCGTCGCTGTCCCGGCTGGTCCGATCCTCGACGTCGACCGACAGGATCGTGCCCTGGGTGGATGGCCAGCCGCGTCCTTCCGCCGCGCGCAGCCAGGACGAGACATAATAGAAGGTCGGGCCGACGGCGAAGATGATGCCGACGGCCATGAAGACGAAGAAGATGTTGCGCGGCATGCGTTCCCCCGGGCCCCGTCCGCTGGAAGCCCGGCAAATTGGGCGGCTTTGGCGCGTGCGTCAATTCCAGCCGGGCGCGGCTTGTGCTAGGCGGACCCGGTGAGCCCCTCTCCACCGAGACTGTCCCTTGCCATCGCGGCCTGCCTCTTCGGCGCCGGCCTTGGCACGGCCTTGCCCGCCCAGCCGGCGCGCGTGCCGGCGAATGTGCTCGAGCGGCCCGCCGGCCATCCACCCGCGGGACCGTTGGCCGGGCATCCCTACAAGACCGCTCTGGGCGCAGTGCGCAACTACGAATCGTGCGGCGTCCGCGTGCGGCGCGCGGCGGCGATCGAGATCGACACGGCGATGCGGTCGATCGAGGCGGCCGCGACTGCAAAGGGGCTCGGACCGACTCTGGAGCGCCTGCACACGGAATATGATCAGCTGCTGGCGGTTTCGACGATGAATGCGTGCAGCGGCGGGCCGGCCGCCGCGCTGGCCGGCGCGCGCCGCGCCCTGCGGGCCTTCCGCGCCTGGGTGGCCGATCAACCGGGCGGGCCGTGAAGGAACGCCGCTCCGGACGGGCCGTCATGGCGGCCGGGCCGGTAACCAGATTCGGCAAAGTCTCCTAAACCGGCGCGGCTCCACATCGGCCGCGTGTCCGATCTTTCCTTCATGCTGTCGCGCGCAGTCGCCTCGGGCCGCGCCGAAAAGGGCGTGCCGCGGAGCCGCGCCGAAATCCTGGCGGCCCTGCTGCGCAAGCGCGCCGAGGCCCATCGCCACGGGCTGACCGACCAGGAACGAAAACTGAGGGACCAGATCAAGTGGGCCCTGCCCATCCATCCCGCCGAGGCGCCCGCGCCCGCGCCCGCCGAAGGCCTGACGGCGGACTGGACTTGCGAGCCCCGATCGTAGACATTGCGGCCACTCCCCAGTGTGCAGAAATTGAAGTTCGCCAGATTATCGGATCGCACTCGGAGCGAACCTCAAATTCATAGCGCACTGGATTCATTGGTTGATGGCGTGGCTGGAGATTCGATAATCCGGTCCCAGCCCTCCATCCGACCTGGCGAATTTCCGAATCGCCACACCAGGGGACCGTGCCGATGAAGAGACTGTTTCTTGCCATTGCATTGTTCGCCGCCGGGCCGGCAGCGCAGGCGAGCCTCGATCAGGGAGGCAAGCCGCCGGCTGAGCAGGCGCCGGACGCCGCCCAGCAAGCCTATGAGCAGCAGGTTCGCGACGCCGAGATCGCCCGCCAGCGCTACGATGCCGCGCAGGCGCAGTATCAGCGCGACCTCGCCCGCAACCAGAATGAGGTCCGCCGCGCGCAGGCGCGGCAGGCCGAATACGACCGGCGGATGGCCCGGCGCCAGGCGCGGGCCGATCAGCGCAACGCGCGCAACAACCGATCGGAAGCGCCCGCCGAAGCCGCGAGCGCCGCCAACGAGGCGCCGCCGACGGCCAGCGATGCCGCACCGGCGGCCGAGCCCGTGGCCGTCGCGTCGGAGCAGTGCCAGGAGCAAAGGCAGCGCAGCCGCCGCCGCGGCCGGGCGATCGGCGGCGTGGCCGGGGGCGTGCTTGGCGGCGTGCTTGGGCGCGGCAACACCCTGCAGCGTCTCGCCACCGTGGCGCTGGCGGCGCCGGTCGGCGCGCTGATCGGCGACGCCATCGCCAGCCATCTCGATTGCCACGAGCAGCGCCAGGCCGCCGCCGCCACCGAGCAGGTGGTCGAGCGCGGCGTCGGCTCCACCCAGACCTGGACCAGCGAAACCAGGCCGGGCGTGACCGGATCGTCGACGGTGACTGCCGCCGCGACCCCGGACGCCGGCAATCCCTGCGTGACGGTGACCGACGTGATCATCGTCGACGGCCAGGAGACCCGCGCGCCGAAGCGGATGTGCCGCCGGCCGCCGACGAACAGGTTCGTTAGGGTCTAGGCTGAAGTCCGCCCCCGCCTATCTCCTCCCCCTTGAGGCAGGGCTATCCCATTTGCCCAATTCCTGGATCACTCACCCGTTCGGGCTGAGCTTGTCGAAGCCCTTTCCTTTCTTGCAGAGAAGGAAAAAGAGGTCCTTCGACAGGCTCAGGACGAACGGTGGAAGGGGAGTCCTGGTGGATTCCTTCTCCTACCCCGGCGGCCCCAGCGCTTCGATCGCGGCGACGGCCCTGGCAAATCTTTCCTCCCACGTCCCCGAGATCTCCACCCAATTGGCGCCGGCGCGGTCGAGGACTTCGCGGCAGGCGCGCATGAAGGCGCGGCGGCGGTCCGGGTCGGGATAATAGCGGGTGCCGTCGTCCTTCCAGGGCACGTCGATGTCGGTGAGCAGATAGAGGTCGGCGAGGGGCGTCATCGGCAGGGCTTCGGGGACCCGGCCGAGGATCATGATCGACCAGGCGGCCGTGGTCAGCGCGTCGGTGTCGGCGATCAGCCGGCGGTCGCACCAGGGCAGCGAGGCGGCGATCATCGCCTGCTGGACCTCGGCGATGGTGACCAGCCCGGCCGCGTCGAGATCGAAGCCGTTCAGCTCGCAATGGGCCCGGCCATATTCGGGCGTCCAGATCGTGCCGAAATGGCGGGCCAGCCGCTCCGACAGCACCGACTTGCCGGTGCTTTCCGGTCCGTGCAGGCAGATCGTCCGAGCGTAATAAGGCCGTACCGGCGCCGGCAGGTGCCGCCAATGGGCCCAGGGATCGGCGCGGACCGCGGTTGCGCAAAGCGCGGCATCGGCGCGCGGGCCGACCAGAATGAAGCGGGCGCCGACCTCCTCGGCCAGGCGGACGCCATAATCCTCGCCGGCGAAGACGATGTCGATCGGCTCGGGATGCGCGGCCTGGACGATGCCCCGCCAGATCGGCCAGAAATCGGGGTGATCGGCGGGCTGCTGCGGGACGATCGCATCGTGGCCGATCACACGGCAGGTCGGAAACAATTCGCGCATCCAGGCGAGCCGAAGCGGCCCCGGCACGGGATCGTCGGGCAGCCAGCAGACCAGGATGGTGAGCTGATCGACCAGCCGCCGCGCGGTGTCGCACAGCAGGATATGCCCTTGGTGAGGCGGCATGAACTTGCCGAGCAGGAAGCCGCGGGTCATGCCGGTATCGACCCCGGCTTCGCCCGAGCGCCCGGCATGGCGCGTCGCCAGCCGATCAGGCCGGCGACGCACAGCAGGAGGAAGAGGAAATAAAGGGCGCTGGTCGGGTAGAGATCGCGGCTGAAATAGAGGCCGATCGCGACCAGATCGACCAGGATCCACGCCACCCAATTCTCGATCCGCCGGCGCGCCATCAGGATCTGCGCGGAGATGCTGGCGCCGGCGATGAAGGCGTCGACGATCGGCGCGGCGGCATTGGTGTAGCGCGCCATGAGCAGGCCCCAGGCGAGGCTGGCCAACGCCGTGCCGAGGACCCAGCCGATCCTCTCGCGCGCCGTCAGCCATCCGACCGGCACGTCGCCGGACGCACTGCGCGCCCGCACCCAGTTCGCCCAGCCATAGAGCTGGACCACGAAGAAGAAGATCTGGAGGAGGGCGTCGCTGTAGAGCCGCGCCTCGAAGAAGACGAAGAAATAGAGGGAGACCATGGCCAGGCCGAACGGGTAATTCCAGACGCTGCGGCGCACGACCAGGGCGACGTTGATTACGCCGAGCGCGGCCGCCACCCATTCCAACCAGCTCATTCCCGGCCCCATCCCCTCGAATGCCGACGCTAGACGAGGACGGTCGCGCTGGACAACTATTCGTGGCGCAAGGCGTCGATCGGGTTCAGCGAAGCGGCGCGACGCGCCGGGAAATAGCCGAACACGACTCCGATCAAAGCCGAGACGCTGAACGAGATCAGGTTGATCTTGAGATCGAACAGGAACGGCACCTGGATCAGGGGCGCAAGCAGGAAGGTCGCGGCCAAGGCGAGGATGAGGCCGATCAGCCCGCCAATGCAGGCGAGCACAACCGCCTCGACCAGGAATTGCATCAGCACCTCCTTGGCGACCGCGCCGATGGCGAGCCTGATGCCGATCTCGCGGGTCCGCTCGGTCACCGAGACGAGCATGATGTTCATGATGCCGATGCCGCCGACGATCAGGCTCACCGCGGCGACCGCGCCCATCACCGCGGTGAGGATCTGGGTCGTGCCCTGCAGCGTCTCGGAAATCTGCTTGGTGTCGAAGATGTTGAAATTGTCGTCGGCATTGCGGGCGAGGTGGCGGCGCTCGCGCAGCAGGCTGGAGATCGAGCGCTGGACCGCCTGGCTGTCATAGGCGTCGTCGACGGCGACCATCATGAAGCGGATGTTGCGATTGCCGGTGAAGCGCCGCTGCACCGCCTTGATCGGCATCAGCACGACATCGTCCTGATCGGCGAAGCCGCCCTGGCCGCGCGAGGACAAGGTGCCGATCACCTCGCAGGAGAGATCCTTGACCCGGAAATTCTCGCCGATCGGATTTTCGTTGGGGAAGAGATTCTGGCGGACGGTATTGCCGATCACGCAGACCGCCTTGCCCGACTGCTCCTCCGCGTCGGTCCAGATCCGGCCGCCGGTCAGCGGCCATTGCTGGGCGGTGAAGAACTGGCTGGTGGTGCCGCTGACGTTGGTCTGCCAGTTTGCCGCATTGTGCACGGCGAGCACCGAGGCCTGGGCCTGCGGCGCCACCGCGCGGACGCCGGCGACCTGGTCCTGGATCGCAGTGACGTCGTCCATGTCGAAATCGGGTGCCTGCGGGCCGCCGCCGCCGCGGCCGAAGCCCTGGCCCGGGCGGATCTGCAGGATGTTGGCGCCGAGGCTGGAGATCTGCTCGGCGACGGCGGCGGTCGCGCCCTTGCCGAGGGTCACCATGGTCACCACCGCGGCGACGCCGATGACGATGCCGAGCACGGTCAGGAAGGAGCGCAGCTTGTGGCGGCTGATCTCGCGCACGGCTAGGATGACGGTGGTGAAGAACATCAGGCGGATGCCCCAAGGCAAAAAGGAAAGCCCTTCGACAATGGACAGGTACGGATTGCCCCCGGCAATCCGTAGCCAGGCGGGGGGCCTGGCAACCTGTCCATCAGGGCGAACGGTTTCTCTCCCATTCGCTCGGGCTGAGCTTGTCGAAGCCCTCTCCTTCTTTGGCTTCCGCCGCCCCTCATGCCGGCACCCTGTTCTTCTCGATCGACTCGACCAGGCCGTCGCGGAAGTGGACGATGTTGTGGGCGTAGGCGGCCATGTCGGGCTCGTGGGTGACCATCAGCACGGTGATGCCGAGATCGCGGTTGAGGCTGGTGAGCAGGTCCATGATCTCGAGCGAGGTCTTGCTGTCGAGATTGCCGGTCGGCTCGTCGGCGAGGAGGACGTCGGGATTGGTGACGATCGCGCGGGCGATGGCGACGCGCTGCTGCTGGCCGCCGCTCAATTCGGCCGGCGTGTGATCCCACCAATTCTTGATGCCGACCTTGTCGAGCGCGGCGAGTCCCATTTTGCGCCGGGTCGCCTTGTCCTCGCCGCGATAGAGCAAGGGCAGCTCGACATTTTCGAGGGCATGGGTGCGGGCGAGCAGGTTGAAGCCCTGGAAGACGAAGCCGAGATAGCGGCGGCGCAGCAAGGCGCGCTCGTCGCGGCCGAGGGTTTCGACCGCCACACCCTTGAAGCGATAGGAGCCGCCCGTCGGCACGTCGAGGCAGCCGAGGATGTTCATCGCCGTCGACTTGCCCGATCCGGACGGGCCCATCACCGCGAGGAAATCGCCCTGCTCGACCGATAGGTCGATGCCCTTCAGCGCTTGGAACGCGGTGGCGCCGCTGCCATAGGTCTTGGTGACGCCGCGAAGCGCGATGATCGGCTCATTCGCCATCGGGCGGCGCGCCTCCCGCGGCGTCCCGCTGGCGGCGGCGCTCGCGCATCCGCTCGCGCTGCTCGGGAGTCAGGCTCTGGAACCAGGCGCGGCGCTGCTCCGGGGTCATGGCGCGCAGGTTCGGCCGCGCGCCGTCGGCCGGCGCGGCGGCTTGCGGCGCGGCCGGCGCGGTCGCCGGCGGCGCGGCGGCTTGCGGCGCGGCCGGCGCGGTCGCCGGCGGCGCGGCTGCCTGCGGACGCTGCTGGCCCGGCGGCGGCGCTGCCGGCGGCGTTGCAGGCTGACCGCCCGGCTGGGGCGCGGGCGCCGGCGCCGCGGGTGCGGGCGCAGCTCCATTGCCCTGGGCCTGGTTGCCGCCTGCCCCGGATCCGGAACCGCCCTCGCGGCCCTGGCCGCGGCGCTGGCCCTGGCTCCTGTCTTGGACCTGGCCCGCGGCGAGACGGCCGGTGATCACTTCCTGGCCTTCGCGCAGCGCGCCGCCGGTGATCTCGGTTTCCGAGCCGTTGCTTTCGCCGACGATCACCTGCACCGCTTGCGGGGCGCCGTCGGCGCCAAGCACGTAGACGGTCTGGCGGCTGCCGCGGCCGATCGAAACCTCGCGGCCGCCACCGCCGCCGCCGCCACGGCGGCCAACCCGCGGCACCAGCACCGAGGTGACGCCGCCGGCCTTGTTGCCGGCCGCATCCCGCTCGGGCGACCAGCGCATGGCCGCATTGGGCACGAGCAGCGCGTTGTCCCGCTCGGTGGTGACGATGGCGGCGGTCGCGGTCATGCCGGGCCTGAGCTCCAGGTTCGGATTGTCGACCGCGAGCACCGCCGTATAGGCGATGACGCTGCCGGTGGCGCCGGCGGCATTGGCGGCGCTCGAGCCCGAGGTCGTCGATCCTGACGCATTGGCGCCGACATCGACCCGGGTCACCGTCGCCTGGAATGTCCGGCCCGGATAGGCGTCGACGGTGAAGGTGGCGCGCTGGCCCTCGTGGACCTGGGCGACGTCGGCCTCGTCGACCCGGACCTCCAGCTTCATCCGCGACAGATCCTCGGCGATCGTGAACAGGACCGGCGCCGAGAAGGAGGCGGCGACGGTCTGGCCAGGATCGATCTGGCGCGAGAGGACGACGCCGTTGACCGGCGAATAGATGGTCGCCTTGGACAGGTTGGTCTGCGCCGAGGAGACCTGGGCGCGGGCCTGACTGACTTGCGCCTGCGCGGCGCGGACGCCGGCGACGCCGCGCTGGCTTTCGGCGCGGGCCGCGTCGAGCTCGGTCGCGGAGGGCACGCGACGGTTGGAGATGCGATAGACCTCCTCCTGCCGCGCCAGGTTCGCGCGTGCCTGCGCGGCCGAGGCCTGGGCGGTGGCGACCTGCGCTTCGGCCGAGGCCAATCCGGCCTGCGCCTGGATGAGCGCGTCCCGCAGGCGGGCGGTGTCGAGCCTGGCCAGCGGCTGGCCGGCGGTGACGCGATCATTATTGTCGACGAAGACCTGGGTGATCAGGCCGGATTGCTCGGAGCCGACCTGAACCTCGTTGGTCGGCTGCAGGTTGCCCGTCGCCGAGACGGTGACACGCAGATGGTCGCGCCGCGCCGTCTCGGTCGCGTAGCCGGCGGCGGCGGTGCCGGTGAAGCAGCGCGAGAGCAGATAGAGCAGGCCGAGCAGGAGGATCAGACCGACGATGTAGAGCGGCCTCTTGTACCAGGGCCGGTGCGGCGGCGCGCCGAGGAAGGCCTCGAGCGAAGCCTGGTCGGCGGAGGCCGTGTCGGTCACGGTCTTGGGCGTGTCGGTCATTGGCTGTTTCCGGTCAGTGGCGCGGCCGTGGGATCCCAGCCGCCGCCGAGGGCGCGATAAAGTTGGACGAGCGCGGCGGATTCGTCGCCGCGGCTGCCGGCGACGCCGTCCCGCGCCGAGAGGAGCGAGCGCTCCGCCTCGAGCAGCTGCTGGAAATCGGTGAGGCCCGAGCGATATTGGGTGCGGGCGAGCAGGGCGCTGTTGGACGCCGCCTCGAGCGCGATGGCGAACTGGACCTGGCGCTCGCGCGCGGCGCGCAGGGCGAGCAATGCATTTTCGACATCCTCGAGCGAGGTCAGCACGGACTGGCGATAGGTGGCGAGCGCCGCCTCGGTCGCCGCCTGCTGCGAGCGCACCTGCGAGCGCAGCCGGCCGCCGTCGAACAGGGTCTGGCTGAGGCTGGAGAAGATGCCGCCGGTGATCGCATCGAACAGGCCGCCGATCGAGAAGGCCGAGGTGCCGATATTGCCGGTAAGGCGCAGGTCCGGCAGCAGCTGCGCCTCGGCGACCCCGATCCGCGCGGTGGCGGCGGCGAGGCCGCGCTCGGCGGCGCGGATGTCGGGGCGCTGGCGCAATGTATCGGCCGGGATGCCGACGGCGATGTCCCGCGGCCCCTTCGGGATCGGCCTGGCCGTGGCCAGCTCGCCGGTCAGCGCGCCCGGCGCGCGGCCGGTGAGCACCGCGATCCGATAGGTGGCGCTGGTGAAGGCGTTCTCGATATTGGGGATTGCGGCGGCGGTCTGGGCGCGCGCGGCGCGCGCCTGCTCGACGTCGAGCGACGAGACCAGGCCAGCCTGCCGGCGCCAGGTCGCGATCTGGAGATTGTCGTCGGCGATGCCGAGCGTGTCGCGCGCGATCGCAAGCCGCTCCTGCGCCAGCCGCGCATCGACATAATTGCTCGCGACCTCGGCGGCGATGGCGACGCGCAGCGCCTCGCGATTGTAGAAGCTGCCCTCGGCATCGGCCTGCGCCGCCTCGATGCCGCGCCGGATGCGGCCGAATAGATCGGCCTCCCAGGCTGCGTCGGCGCCGATGCTGAAGCTGTTGCGGTCGTTGCCGGCGCCGACATTGCGCCCGGCACCAGCGGAAGCGCCGACCGTCGGCACCAGCCCGGACCGCGCCTGGACCAGGGATTCGCGCGCCTGGGCCAATCGGGCCGACGCGACGGCGAGATCGAGATTGGCGGCGGTGGCGTCGTCGATCAGGCGGGTGAGCAGGGGATCGTCGAACTGCTCCCACCAGCGCGCCAGATCGGCGGGCCGCGCCTCCCCCGCCGGGCGCTGGTAGTAGGTATCGGGCACCGAGAGCGACGCGGGCGCGGGCGGACGATAATTCGGCCCGACCATGCAGCCGGCAAGCAGGAGAACGCACAAAGGGGCAGCGAAACGACGCATAAGCTGTCCCTAGTCAGCGGCCGGTGTCGCGCAAGTATGTCCGCCTCGCGCGTCTTTGTATCAAAGTGTCACGGGCGCGTTCGGTTCCGCGCCCGTGCCGCCTCAATCGCCGACGTGCGCGCCCATCACCATGCAGTAGAGCATCGGGATGGACAGGATGAGGTTGGTCCGCGAAGCCATCATCGCCAGGCTCGCCGAGCTCGCCTTCTTGGCATCGTCCACCGGGACCAGGCCGAGCGCGCGCTTCTGGTTGGGCCAGATCACCAGCCAGACGTTCAGCGCCATGATCAGGCCGAGCCACATGCCGATGCCGATCGTGCGCGCGCCCTCCTCGAACTTGAACGCCCGCATCATATAGCCCGGCGAGATCAGCTCGGCGAGAATGATGCCGATCACCACGGTGGCGATCGCGGCCCAGCGGAACCAGAACAGGGCCGCCGGTGCGATATATTTGGTGACGCCCGGCTTCAGCTCGGCAGGCACCTTGGGCATGGTCGGGATCTGCACGAAGTTGAAATAATAGAGCAGGCCGATCCACAGGACGCCGGCGAAGATGTGGAGGTAACGGGCGAATTGGGCCCAATAGGCGCCGTGCATCGCCTCGCGGTGAAGGCCGAGCATCGCCGCCACCAGCAGCGCAACGCCGATCAGCAGCGCCAGATGAAAATTGCCGAGAATCTTGGCCATGTCGCGTCTCCCCGTTTCGGTTATGAAACGCTCTGTAGACCATGATGGACGTTCAATCGAGACGCCACATGATGCTCTGGTTGAACGGCGTCCACAGCCCTGTGCGCACTCCCGCCTGACGCAGCGCCCGCCCGGTCCATTCGTTGCAGGTGAGGATGAACGAATAGCCGCCATTGGCCTCGTAGAACATGTCGTCCGGGCCGTAGCCGCGGCCGATCAACGGCATCGGGCGGCCGCCGGCATCGAGCCGGAAACGGGCCTGGATATAGCCTGCGAGGCGGCGATATTGCTCCCGGCTGATCCGGATCGGCCGCTGGTCCGGCTCCGGGCGGGGACGATCGACGTGGATGACGTGGAGCAGGGTCGGCCCGCCGCCGAAGAAGGCGGAGAAGGCGCGGCGCAACGTCAGGTCGCCCCAGGTCGGCGTGTTGAGATAGAATTCGCGATTGCCGTAGCCGATCGCGACATGATCGGCATTGCCCCAGCGCGGATCGCGCAAATGCTCGGGCCGCGCATAGACCCGCCAATCCATGTCGGCGCCGACCTTGGGCATGACGATCCAGGTGTGGACGCCGTTCGACATGATGAAGATGGTGACGCCCTCCTCGCCCGCCTGGTGAAAGGCGACGTTGGCCGGCACCGCGCCGAGCAGGATGGCGGCGACGAAATAGAGCAAAGGGACCGAGACGATGCCGGCCAGGCCGCGCAGCAGCCAGACCAGGAACCTCCGGCGATTTGCGATCCACCACGCCATCGCTTCGTGCTAGCGAGCGTCAGGGCGCGGGGCCAGCATCCAGAAAAGAAGGGGCCAAAAAGGGACAATGTCGGACGCGTGGACGATCGGGATCATCGGCGGCTCCGGCCTCTACGCGATCAACGCGCTCGAGGATGCGCAGTGGATCGCCGTCGACACGCCCTGGGGGCCGCCGTCCGACGCGCTGCTGATCGGGCGGATCGAAGGGGTGAAGTTCGTCTTCCTGCCCCGCCACGGCCGCGGCCACCGCATCACGCCGGGCGCGCTCAACAATCGCGCCAATATCGACGCGCTGAAACGCGCGGGCTGCACCGACATCGTCGCCATTTCCGCGGTCGGCTCGCTGCGCGAGGAGCTGGCGCCCGGCCGCTTCGTCCTGATCGACCAATATATCGACCGGAGTGCTGCGCGGACGGGCAGCTTCTTCGGCCCCGGCCTGGTCGCCCATGTCTCGATGGCGGATCCGACTTGCCCCCGTCTTTCCGCGCTCGCCGCGCGTGCGGCGGAGACGGCCGGCGCGGCGGTGACGCGTGGCGGCTGCTATGTCGCGATCGAGGGCCCGCAATTCTCGACCCGCGCCGAAAGCCGCGCCTACCGGGCGTGGGGCGGCGACGTGATCGGCATGACCGGCATGCCCGAGGCGAAGCTCGCCCGCGAGGCGGAGCTGCCTTATGCCTCGATCTGCATGGTCACCGATTGGGATTGCTGGCGCGACGATGAGGAAGCGGCCGACGTCGCCGGGATCGTCGCCCAGCTCCATGCCAATGCCGGAACGGCGCGGCGGCTGATCGTCGAACTCGCCAAAGGCCTGCCGAAGGCGCGCGCCCCCTCTCCGATCGACACCGCGCTCGATGGCGCGATCCTCACCGCGCCGGAAGCGCGCGACCCGGCGACGATCGCCAGGCTGGACGCGATCTGCCGGCGCGTGCTCGGCGCAGCGGCTCACTGAAGGCGTAGCCGGCGTCCGTCGACGCGCCATTGCCGAGGCCCCGGACCTGTGGTCAACGAGGGCGTGGTCGCCAACATGCTCAGGCATTTCATCCTGCTTCTGGCCGCTGGTTGCGGCGCCTGCCAGAGTGGAGATATCGATCCAGATCTGGCCAGCGCCGGCGCCGAATTTCGCTGGTATGCCAGGATGGCTTATGAGGTGCGCGACGATCCCTGCGATTTCGCACCGGCCGTCGCGCGCGCCGGCGTGCTGGCGCCGGAGCGGCGCGCGATGGCGGACCTCGAATCCCGGCTGTCCGGCACGCCGCCGAAGCTGCTCATGGACGTGGCCCGAGCCGATGTTGCTTACGCCCGGGGGCTTCGTTCCGATCGGCGCTGCGATACAGCGCTCGCATCCCCGGCCGAGACCAGGATCGGCTTTGCGCGCCGCGACATGAATGCAGCGCTCGAGAGGATGCACGCGCTCGCCCCGACTCTCGCGGCCTTTCCGTTCAGCAGCGCCGTCTCCGCGAGCGACGGCGCGGCGTTCAGATACCTCGCGCGGCAAGTCGTCGAGTCGGAAAGCCCGCGGTGCGGTGGCGCCGGGCCGCCGGATGCGTTTCATACGCTCGAGCGCATGCGCAGCGAGGTCGCGCGATTCAGAACCGACGTCAGCGAAACGCCTTACGGCCCGCACTTCGCAATGGTCGAGGCCGATGTGCTGTACGAACGGAGCATTACTTCGGACAATTGCATCGAATATGACCAGCCGATCACCGCTCAGCAAAGCCGTGCCGCCATCGCGGGCCTGATGGCAAAGGTTGCGCAGTTGCGGCAGATTTCGAGCCGCCGCTGATTGTCGCGGTCCGTGCATTTTTCGTGCTAGGGAAAGCACATGGCAGACGGGCCCACCCTGACCGAGATCCTGATTTCCCAGCTGGGGACGCCTCAGGAGCCACTCGGAATAAGCGATTATCTTGTGATCGGCGCTTTGCTGGCAGCTGCGGCGGCCTATTTCTTTCTCGAATACAAGCTGGGGTGTCTCCTCACCCGGCTCGCCCGCCCCAAGACCAGGGGCAAGAAGCCTCCGGGCGGGTCGTAGCCGGCGATCTGCGGGGGTCAGCTCGCAGCTGCCGGAGGCTGGCGCCGTAAGCGCATGCGGCGCCGGATTATGTGACCAATGACGAACAGGCCCCCCAGACCGCCTGCGGCATAGCTCGCTTCGTGCGCCCAGGCGACGGCGGCGAAGGCGACGTGCCTGTCGGGGGGGATGATGTCCGCCCATTCGCCGACCAACGGCAGGGCGCCGCTCGCGACGGCCAATGCGCCCACCAGTCCGGCGAGGCATGCGACCAGCGCGCTTGCCGCCATGAGCAGGACGATGGGGCGGCGCACCTCGCGCAGGCCGAGCCGGGGAGGAGCGCCAATGCGCGCGGCCGCGGCCAGGCCGATGCCCAAGGCGAGGCCGACCCACCAGGTCGCTATGATTCCCCAGCCCAAAGCGAGAAGGAAAGGCGATTCGGTGGGGAATACCGGCGGATGCGCGATCGTGAAATACTCGACGCAAAGGTGCGCCGTGACCTGATCGTGGACGATGCCATAGACGATCGCCGCGAGGATCGCGAAGAGGATGATCCCGATTGTCTCGAAGCGCCCGTGCTGCACTGAAAGTTGCTCCCCTGGTTCCGCAATGGATTTACACGTGCCGCTCTTCGCCTTCCACTTGCCCAGGCTCACCAGTGCTGGAACCGGGCTCTATCCCATCCGGCACACGACCTGCCCCTAAAAGCGGCGAATTGTCTTGAGGCTGAAAGATTGGGCGCGATGATGGACCGCTTGGAGGACGACGACATGATCGATCCAGAAACGGAACATCTGATGATTCGCGCGAAGGAAGAGGCTGTGCTCGCCATCCAGGCCGGGAATCCCGCCGCCGCTTTGGCCCACCAGGGCATGGCCGTGCGCTATTCGACCAAGGCCGTGATAAGCCTCGTCGATGAAAGCGAAGGCGGGGAAAACTAGGCAGGCCCGCGCCCCCGAACGTAACCCAATTTAATGAGAGGGCCGTCGGACCGCGCTAGAAGGTCGCGTGCCTCATTATTTTCTCGATGTGTTCAACAGCGATGTTCATGCTGAAGATCCGGAAGGCCATGACCTCCCCGATCTGGAAGCGGCCCGGCGCCTGGCGATCGCAAGCATCCGCTCGATCCTCGCGCACGAAATCGCCATAGGCAGGCTGGACCTGCGCGGCGAGATCCGGATCAAGGACGAACGGCGCGCCGTGCTGCGGGTGGTGCCCTATGCCGACGCGCTGGAGATCAAGATATAGGGACGCTTGGCGCGCGCGGACTTACCCCGCGCCGCCCGCGGGCATCTCGAACGGCCGCGCCCTGATCCAGCGGCTGGCGATCCATTTCTCGCCGCTCGTGACCGGCAGGCCGGCATGGGCGGCGTCGGGATCGCGGCGGCCGTCGGCCAGGGTGTTGCGGAACAGGAGGGCGTCTCCAGGGCGGCCCTTGAACGTCGCGCCGGTCTTCATGAACATCGTCTCGCCGCCTTCATAATCCTCGTTGAGCCAGACGATCATGGTGAGGATGCGCTGGTTGGCGAAGCCGGGGATGGCATCGAAATGCGGCCGATATTCGCCGCCGGGCCGGTAGCGCAGCACCTGCAGCGGCTCGCCCTGCGCCGCCCGGGTGCCGCTCGCCGCGGCGATGCGCTGGCCAAGCGCGTGCACCGCCGGGTTTTCCAGCGGCAGGGTGAAGCCCATCGCATCCGAGACGCGGACCGGATCGGGCCGCTGGGCGCCAGTGGCGGGATCGACGACGACCGATGGCGCCAGCATCGGCGCCGCCGCCTCTGCGAGGTAGCGGCACTCGCCGGGCGTGAACAGGGCGCGGAACAAGGTGAGATGCGGTGCGGTGCTCACCACCTCCCCCGCCAGCGTGGCCGACAGATCCATCGCCCCGATGATATCGGCCTGGCGGCGGCAGCGCCGGTCGCGGGCCGCCAGGGCCTGCAGCAGGGCGAGCCCGCGGCCCCAATCCTCGCCGCTCGCGACCAGATTGCAATGGATCACCGCCGCTTCATGGCTGCCGGCTTCGCCCGCCCGGCCGAACAGGGTCCGCGCCTCGGCGATGCGGTTGGCGCGCAGCCGCTCCGCGGCCAAGGCGAACAGGGCGTCGGCGTCCATGCCGCCCTTGTTGCCCAGCCCGCCGCCAGCGTCTAGGCGGCCGGGGTGACGCAATTGCCCCCTTATGCCCGCTTCCTCGGCATCTCGACGCGCCGGTCCGAGGACGGTGAGCTGCTCTTCGTGATGCCGTTCGCCGACGTGGTGCTCGGCCGACCCGGCTATCTGCACGGCGGCGCCATTGCCGGGCTGCTGGAATTCGCCGCATTCGGCGCGCTTCACGAAGCGCTTGGTTCCGGCGCCGGGGGCGTCACCATCAAGCCGGTCAACGTCACCGTCCAGTATATGCGCGGCGCCGCCCAGCACGACACGATCGCGGCCGCGACGATCACCCGGCTCGGCAAGCGCGTCGCCAATGTCGAGGCCCATGCCTGGCAGCTCGACCGCGCCAAGCCGGTCGCGGCGGCGCAGATGAACGTGCTGCTGCGGCGGTCTTAGAGGTCTCGGTGTCGGGATGAGGCAAATCCTCCCTCATGTAGGGGGAGGGGGACCGCCGCCGCAGGCGGTGGTGGAGGGGTATCAGCGTCTGAGATCATCCTTGGGCGCTGATACCCCTCCACCATCCTACGGATGGTCCCCCTCCCCTTTCAGGGGAGGATTTCCCAACCTATCCCGCTCCTAGGGGCGGCGGAAGAGGGCTTCCGCGGCGACCACCATCGCCTCGACGCCGGCGGTGACCGCGGGTTCGGGCTCGATGCGGAACAGCGGCGAATGATGGCCGGCGGCGGTGGCGATCCGCTCCGGCGCGGTGCCGCCGACGTTGAAATAGACGCCGCGCACGCCGCTTTCCGGCGTCACGAAATAAGCGAAGTCCTCGGCGCCCATGCCGGTGCGGACACGGTCGATCATCCGCTCCGGGCCCATCGCGCCGGCGATCGCGGCGCGCACCCGCCGCGCGGTGGCGGCATCGTTGATCGTCGGCGGTGTCATCTCGTTCGCGGCCCGGGTGACCACCGGCAGCTGGGCCTCGGAGGCGCCAAGCGCGATGGCGGTGCCGCGGGCGACCCGGTCGATCCCGTCGAGCAACTGCCGGCGCACCTCCGGCGTGTCGGCGCGCACCGTCATGACCAGATCGACATGGTCCGGAATGATATTGCCCTTCACCCCGCCATGGATCGAGCCGACGCTGATCACCGCCCCCTGGAGCGGGCTGATCGAGCGGCCGACCATCGACTGGAGCGAGACGACGATCTGGCTTGCGATCGTCACTGGATCGACGCCGAGATGGGGATAGGCGCCATGAGTGCCGACGCCATTGACGCGGATCGACACCGTATCCGCGCTGGAAGCGACAATCGTCTCAGACACGTCGATCCGCCCGGCCGGAAGCTCGGCGGCGACATGGAAGGCGAGCGCATAATCGGGCTTGGGAAAACGGGTGTAGAGCCCATCCTCGAGCATCGCCCGCGCGCCGGAGATCGTCTCCTCGGCCGGCTGGGCGATCAGGATCAGGGTGCCGGACCAGTTGCCGCGGCGGGCGATCATCTGCCGCGCCGTGCCGACCAGAGCAGTGATGTGCACGTCGTGGCCGCAGGCGTGCATCACCGGCTGCTCGACGCCGGCCCGGTCGGTCTGGCGCACGCGGGAGGGATTGGGCACGCCGGAGCGCTCCTCCAGCGGCAGCCCGTCCATGTCCGCGCGCAGCATCACGGTCGGTCCGGCGCCGTTGCGCAGCACTGCGACCACGCCGGTGCCGCCGACTCCGGTGGTGATCTCATAGCCGAGCGCGCGCAGTTCCTGCGCCATGCGCGCGGAGGTCTGGACCTCGCGGGCCGACAATTCCGGATTGCGGTGAAAATGATCGAACAAGGCGGCCAGATTGGTGCTGTAGTCTCGGGCCACCGCATCGTGCAGCGCACGGTCCGGCGCCTGGGCGAGAGTCGGCGCCTCCACCGCGAGCGCCGCCAGGCTCGCCGCGATCATCCATTTCCGCATGACTTCCCCCTCGCGTTCAGCCGCCCTGCTTAATTGTCTCGCGGGCGATGACAAGCTGCTGGATCTGGCTGGTGCCCTCGTAGATGCGGAACAGGCGGACGTCGCGGTACAGCCGCTCGATGCCGTAATCGGCGATATAGCCGGCGCCGCCGAAGATCTGGACGGCGCGGTCGGCGACCCGGCCGACGGTCTCGCTGGCGAAATATTTGGCGGCGGCGGCCTCGAGCGTGATCGGCCTGCCTTCGTCCCTGATCCGGGCGGCCTCGAAGACCAGCGCCCGCGCCGCCATCGCCTCGGTCTTGCTGTCGGCGATCATCGCCTGGATCAGCTGGAATTCGGCCAGCGCCTTGCCGAACTGCCTGCGTTCCACCGCATAGCCGACTGCATCCGCGATCAGCCGCTCGCTTATGCCGACGCAGACCGCGGCGATGTGGAGCCGGCCGCGGTCGAGCACGCGCATCGCGATCTTGAACCCCTCGCCCTCCGCGCCGAGCCGGTTGGCGGCGGGCACCGGCACCGCATCGAAATGGACGTCGCAGACATGGGCGCCCTGCTGACCCATCTTCTTCTCGGGCTTGCCGACCGAAACGCCGGGCAGGTCGGCCGGGACGAGAAAGGCCGAGACGCCTCTGGCCCCTTCCCCGCCCGTGCGCGCCATCACCGTGAACAGGCTCGCCTTGTCGGCATTGGTGATGAAGCGCTTGCTGCCGGTCAATTCGTAGATGTCGCCAGTGCGGACGGCGCGGGTCTGGACCGAAGCGCCATCGGAGCCGGCGCCGGGCTCGGTCAGGGCGAAGCTGGTGATGGTCTCGCCGTTTGCGATGCCGGGCAGCCACAAGGCCTTCTGCTCGTCGCTGCCGGCCATGACCAGGCCCTGGCTGCCGATGCCGACATTGGTGCCGAACACCGAGCGGAAGGCCGGCGTGGTCCGCCCGAATTCGAGCGCGACCCTCACCTCCTCGGACATATTGAGGCCGAGCCCGCCATATTGTTCGGGAATGGAGAGGCCGAACAGGCCCATCTCGCGCATCTCGCGGACGATGGCGGCGGGGACCTCATCCTCGTCGGCGACCTTCTCCTCGAGCGGCCGCAGCCGCTCGGCGACGAAGCGGCGGACGGTGTCGATCAAGGCGTCGAAGGTTTCGGGGTCGAGGGACATTATCTCTCCTTGGCCCCTCTTTTGCCCGCGGGTTGCGGATGTGCGGCGAGGCCTTGCTCCCTCTCCTGCTCGCGGGAGAGGGTTGGGGTGAGGGTCTGGGGCAGGGCTTCGCCAGAAAAGAAGAAGACCCTCACCCTACCCTCTCCCGCAAGCGGGAGAGGGGGAAACCTGAGGGCTTCATGCGTCAAAGGGAACATCCATCATGGCGTCTGGAACCCCAGCGCCCTCAGCTCAAGCTGGTGCCGGCGCGGGTCTTCCCTGAAGAAGAGGCCGCCCCTGCGCTCGGCGTGGCCGGGGACGTAATCGAAGGTCAGGCTGCTGGTCTCGACCGAGGTCTCTCCGGACTTCAGCTCCCCCTCGATCTCGACGACGGCGCCGGTGCCGCCGGAGCGGTTGGTCGCGACGATCTCCACGACGAAGCCGGAGCCGGTGGGGACGATGCGGCTCGCCGTCACGTCGATCGCGGGGAGCTCGTGCGTGTCGCCGGTGATCGCCTCGCGGCCGATCCCGACCAGCATGGCCACGGTCAGGAGCAGGCCGATGCCGGCCGCGATCCATTCGAGGATCGGGACCTTCGCCGCCGGCTTCGGTTTGCGCGCCATCCTCTTCTCCCTCAAACCACCAGCCGCGCGATGGCGGCGCCGATCGCCGCCGGAAAGGCAAGCACCGCAACCGTCATCGCAACCTGGCCGATATCGCCGCCGTCGGCCCGGCCGAAGGTCCACAGCACGTAGAAGCTCACGATGAGCGCGATGCCGTAGCCGGCCAAGGTGAAACGCAGGAAGAGGCTCGCCCATCCCACGTCTTCCGGCCTCTCCTGCTGGCCTGCGAAGCCGACGCCATAGACGAAGGCGTGGAGGAGCAGGATCGAGAGCAGGACGAGGAGAAGGGACTGGAGCGGCGACATCATGTAGCCGATCAGGATCATCTCCTCGGTCGGCGCGACGTTGAAGGCGAGGAACAGGGCGCCGGCAAGCATCAGGAAGAGCTGGCCGCCATAGCCGGCGGTGCGCTCGGCCTGGATCGCATCCTCGGCGCTGTCGCCGCCGCTCAATTGCTTGCGGGCCAGCATGGCGCCGAAGCTGCACGGCACGCATTGGACCGCGACCTTGCCGACGATCTCGTCGAGCCGCATGTCGGCGGTGACGATGCCGAACAGGGCGAGGATCGCCAGCGAGGCAAGGATGGCGATGGCGATCGCGGCAAGCGCGTCGAGCAGATCCTCGAACAAGGTGGCGGTGCGCTCGAAGCCACCGAAGCGGGACAGGCCGACGAGAACGAAGAAATTGACGAGCAGGAAGAGGAGCAGTCGGGCGGGATGGGTGTAGAAGCCCAGCGCCCACATCTCCATCGTCATCAGCAGCGGCAAGGCGAAGAGCAGGGCGCCGGCGAACGCGCGGGCGAGGCCGAGGGCATAATCGCGGTTGGAGGTGTCGAGGGCGGGGTGGGTTTTCATTTGCTCTCAGGGTTCGGCGATAATGTGGAGGCGTGTTGGTTTTCTACACGAAACCTCCCCCGCTCCCTAACCCTCTCCCCTGAAGGGGAGAGGGGAATTCTAGTAGCCCTTCATCCGCGCCAGCTGGTGCGCATGGTAGGCCGGGTCGCCGAAGAGCTCGTTCAGCACCCGGTCGCGCTTCATGTACAGGCCGATATCATATTCGTCGGTCATGCCGATGCCGCCGTGCATCTGGACCCCCTCCTGCACGGCAAGCGTCGAGGCGGCGCCGGCCTTGGCCTTGGCGACGGCGACCATCGCCTCGGCGTCCGGGCTGCCTTCGTCGAGCAATTGCTGCGCCTTCATCGTCGCGGCGCGGGCGATCTCGAGCTCCGAATAGAGATGCGCGGCGCGGAACTGGAGCGCCTGGAACTCGCCGATCAGGCGGCCGAACTGCTTGCGCTGCTTGAGATAGTCGACGGTCATGTCCATCGACGCGGCGCCGACTCCGACCAGCTCCGCCGCCGCGCCGGTCCGGCCGGCGTTCAGCACGCGCGACAGCACCGCCGCGCCGCCGCCGACCTCGCCAACCACCGCGTCGGCATCGACCTCGACATTGTCGAAGGTGAGGCGCGCACCGATGCTGGAATCGGCGAGGCGCACGCCCTCGACGTCGAGACCCTTCATATCCTTCTCGACCGCGAACAGGGTCAGGCCCTCGTCGGTGACGGCGGCGACCAGGGTGACGTCGGCCGAGGCGCCCTGGACGACGAACTGCTTGCGCCCGGACAGGCTGAAGCCGTTGCCCGATCGTTCGGCGCGCATCGCGATCGCCTCGGGCCGGTGCTTGGGCCCTTCGTCGATCGCCAGCGCCGCCACCGTCTCGCCGGAGAGGATGCCAGGATACCAGCGCGCACCGAGCCCGGTGCCCTTGAGCGCCTCGACGAAAGCGACCGCGCTGACCAGGAATGGCGAGGGCGTGAGATTGCGGCCGATCTCCTCGAGCACGATGCCGGCCTCGACATGGCCGAGGCCAAGGCCGCCATCGGCCTCGCCGATCAATATGCCGTTGAAGCCAAGCTCGGCGAACTGCTTCCACAGATCGTGGCCGAACCCATCCTTGCAGCCCAGGTCGCGCCAGTGGCGCAGCTGCTTCGCGATCGCGCCTTCCTCGGCCATGAAGCTGCGCGCGGTATCGCGCAGCATGACCTGATCGTCGGTGAGATAGAGCGGCATTTTATCCTTGTCCTCGTTCCTTGCCCCCTCTCCCCGGCGGGGAGAGGGCTGGGGTGAGGGGGTTCTGCGTCCGAGGATCATTCTCGACCACCGAACACCCCCTCCCTACCCTCCCCCTCCAGGGGGAGGAGTTTTTCCTATCCTCCCGGCAGCTCCAGGATCCGCTTGGCGATGATGCCGAGCTGGATTTCGCTGGTGCCGCCTTCGATCGAATTGGCCTTGGTGCGCAGCCATTCGCGGGCGGCCTTGCCGCCGCGCGCGCGCTCGCTTTCCCATTCGAGCGCGTTGGAGCCGCCAGCGGCCATGACCAGCTCGTGGCGCGCCTTGTTGAGCTCGGTGCCGGCATATTTCATCATCGAGGGCTGGGCCGGATGGGCCTGGCCCGCCTTCAGTTCGTCGATGAAGCGCTCGGACATGGCGCGGAAGGCCATTGCGTCGACGTCGAAGCGGGCGACGTCGGCGCGCAGGACCGGATCGTCCGCGAGCGCCTCGGCGAGGGCCGTGCCGAGCGCGTCGGTCTGGCCGCCGAGGCCCATGCCGCTGATCATCTCGCGCTCGTGGCCGAGCAGATATTTGGCGACGTCCCAGCCCTTGTCGAGCTCGCCGACGAGCTGGTCCTTCGGCACCTTCACGTCGTCGAAGAAGGTCTCGCAGAAGGGCGAATTGCCGGAGATGAGCAGGATCGGCCGGGTCGAGACGCCGGGGCTCGCCATGTCGAACAGGAGGAAGCTGATCCCCTTATGCTTGGGCGCGGCGGGATCGGTGCGGACCAGGCAGAAGATCCAGTCGGCCTTGTCGGCGTAGCTGGTCCAGACCTTCTGGCCATTGACCAGCCAATGGTCTCCCTTGTCCTCGCACTTCGTCTGCAGGCTGGCGAGATCGGAGCCGGCGCCTGGCTCGGAATAGCCCTGGCACCAGCGTATCTCGCCGCGCGCGATCTGGGTCAGATAGAGCTTCTTCTGCGCCTCGCTGCCATATTTGAGCAGAGCCGGCCCAAGCATCGAGATGCCGAAGCTCATCAGCGGATTGCGGGCGCCGATCCGCGCCATCTCCTGCTTCAAGATCTTGGTCTCGGCCGCGGTAAGCCCACCGCCGCCATATTCGACGGGCCAATCCGGCACGGTCCAGCCGCGCGCGGCCATGACCTCCATCCACTGCTTCTGCGCATCGTTCTTGAAGACGGCATTGCGGCCGCCCCAGCAGGCATCGCTTTCGTCGCGCATCGGCTCACGCATCTCGGCCGGGCAATTCGCCTCCAGCCATGCCCGCGTCTCCGCGCGGAATGCCTCGTCGCTCATTTCGATGCCTCTCCTTTACGTAAACGTAAGGTGCCGCGCCCAAGCCCGGGAGTCAACCGTCTTGCGCGACGCCGGCCCTGCCGAAATGCATCGCGCTGTCGGTGAGCGGGCCGAAACGAAGCACGACGAGATCGCGGAAATAATTCTGGTGCACGCGCCACGGCGATTGCTCCCCCTGGCTCGGCAGGCTCGCGGCGGCGCGCTGGACGTAGCCCGAGCTGAAATCGAGCATCGGCGCCCGCGCCGGCGCCGGATCGTCGAGCCGCGGCACGCACATGTCCCAGCCGTTAGTGTCCATATGGCGCAGCAGCCGGCAGACGTAGCGCGAGGTGAGGTCGCATTTCAGCGTCCAGGACGCATTGGTATAGCCGAACGACAAAGCCAGATTGGGCACGTCGCTCAGCATCATGCCCTTGTAATTGAAGCGCTCGGCGACGTTGACCGGGGCGCCGTCGACATCGAGCGCGATGCCGCCGAGCAGGCGCACGACGAGCCCGGTGGCGGCGACGACGATGTCGGCATCGATCATCTGCCCGGATTCCAGCGCGAGGCCGGTTTCGGTGAAGCGGGCGATGCGGCCGGTGGCGACCGTCACCTTGCCGGCCTTGATCGCCGTGAACAGGTCGCCGTCGGGGATCAGGCAGACGCGCTGGTCCCAGGGATTGTAGGTCGGACCGAAGTCGCGCTCGATGTCGTGGCCGGGCAGGTCCCGGGCGATCAGCTCGAGGATCTTCGCGCGCACCCGGGCCGGCTGGCTGCGCGACCGCGAGAAGAAGAGCATGCCGAGCAGCACGTTCTTCCACCGCGTCACCTTGTCGGCGAGCGTGAGCGGCAGCCAGCGCCGCAGCCAGTGGGCGATCCCGTCGCGCGACGGTCGCGAGACGACGTAGGAGGGCGAGCGCTGGACCATGGTGACGTTCGCCGCGGTTTCGGCAAGGGCAGGCACGAGGGTGACCGCGGTCGCGCCGCTGCCGATCACGGCGATGGTCTTGCCCGCATGTTCCATGTCCTCCGGCCAGAATTGCGGATGGACGATGCGGCCGCGATAATCGGCCTCGCCCTCCCATTCCGGCCGGTAGCCCTGTTCATAATCGTAATAGCCGGCGCAGAGGAACAGGAAGGCGCAGGTGAAGCGCGCGCCGCCTTCGGCCTCGACCGTCCAGCGCGCCTCGGCCGACGACCAGGAGGCGCGGACCGCCTTGCAGCCGAAGCGGATGCGGGTGTCGATGCCATGCTCGCGCGCCGTGTCCTCGACATAGGTCCTTATGTCGGCTCCATCGACGATCGCCTTCTCCCCGGTCCAGGGCCGGAACGGGAAGCCAAGGGTGTACATGTCCGAATCCGAGCGGATGCCGGGGTAGCGGAACAGGTCCCAGGTCCCGCCGATCGCGCCGCGCGCCTCGAGGATCAGCCAGCTCTTGTCCGGGCAGCTCTTCTTCAGATGATAAGCAGCGTCGATTCCGGAGATGCCGGCGCCAATGATGAGCACGTCGAGATGCTCGGGCGCGGGAGCGTTGGCGGCGACGTCGGGCATCGCGCGAGGCTAGGCAGCGGCAAGGCTTCCGGCAAGGCGCTTGACCCCGGCCTGTGGAACCAGCAGTGGCGGCGAAGCGCTAGTGAGCGCAGAGGAGCTTCCGATCATGTCAGGTTTCAAGAATCCGTCCTTCCAGGATCGGATCGCCAGCGCCGCCGAAGCGAAGCAGAAAGCGCTGGACCAGCTCAAGGCGCGGCCGGCCGCCGATCCGGCCGCGCTCGCCGAGCGGCAGGCCGCGCGCGCGGCGCGCGAAGCCGAGCAGGCCGCGAAGCGCAGCGCCGACAAGGCCGCGAAGGCCGAGGCGAAGGCGGCAGCGGAAGCGCAAGCCGCCGAAGCCAAGGTGGCCGCCGCCGGACCGACCGAGGAAGAGCGCAAGCAGGCCCGCGACGCGCGCTATGCAGCGCGAAAGGGCCGGAAATAGGGCCGGGGCCCCGCCTTATCCGGCCAGCCGCGCCGGAAATATCTGCGCGATGTCATGGGCGCGCCGCCACCGCAGCCCGATCATCAGCACGAACGGCCAGAACAGGGTGTTGACCACGTCCAGGCCCGTATCGGCCAGCCGCCAGCTGCCGTAGGTCAGCCGATCCATGATTTCGTTGGCGCTTTCCGCCACCACGACGACGAGGAAAGGGATCGGCGTCGCCAGCGAGCGCCGCGTGACCAGGCGGGCGAGGAAGAGTATCGCCAGGCCCGCATGGACGTGGAGCAGGCTGTCGGATGCGCCGGTGCCGTCGCCGATCGCGGTGACGAGCCCATGGTAGAGCGTGGCGAAATGCATGCGGACTTCTCCTCGGAGCGCAGGAACATCCTACCCTCGGGCGCGGCGCCGGGTGGCGCCGATCAGGTGCAGAGCGACAGCCATGCGATCTCCATCACCGTCCCGCCTTCGACCGGAAGCGGATTGGCGGGATAGTCGACATGCTGGATGACGGCGCCGGTCGCGTCGCGGCGCTCCCGGACCTTGGCGTTTATGGTGCGATGCCCACAATCGATTTCGAGGAGGAAGCTGTCCTGGCTCGGCGGCGCGCCCGGATCGGTGAGCCGGAACCATGCCTCGCGCCGGCTGCCCTGCTCGTCGATGGTCGAGGCGTTGATCGCGATCGACTGGCCGGATCCGGCGGCACCGAGATTGAGCCAGGTCGGGGCACGGGGCGCGCCGGCCGTCGCGGCGCCACCGGGGGGCGGGAGCTCAGTGAGGCCGGTGACGACATTGCCCGGACTGCCAGCCTGGAGCGGCGGCGGCGGCGCCACGTTGCAGGCCCCCAGCGCGTGCGTGAGCGCCGGCCCGAAGGCGGCGTCGGGATCGTGATTGGCCAGATAGTTGAGGTCGCGCAGCGTGATCCGACCGGGCTCGAACCAGCCATCGTGCACGGCGCTCGCCGCCCGCGCAAACATGCGCAGCTGGCGCGGCCGCAACCGCTCGCCCAGTTTGTCGCCGACGCAGCGCGCCTGGGTGAGGTCGAGCCCGAAGCGCAGCAATTGCGGCGAGGTGGTGTTGGAGACCGGCCCGACGAAATCGCGCAGCTGCCCGACGCATCCGGCGAGCAGGACGAGGGGCAGCAGGGCCAGCGGCAACAGGCGCATAAGTGAAGGACTCTCCCGAACGCGCTGACTATCAACGCGCCGCCGCGGATGCACCCTTTTTTGGGCGCGGCACCGCCTTCAGCGCCGGAAGAACAAGGCCCAGATCGCCGCGCCGAGGCCGATCGCCAGCATCAACCAGAACATGCGCGACCGTCTGCGCAGGTGATGTTCCAGAATGTCCTCCGGCAAGCCGCTCGCCGGCTTCTCTCTGATCGCCTCGCGGTCGGCAGCCGCGAAGTGGGCCTCGACGAACGCGCCGAGCCCGGCCAGGTCATGCGACGGCTGCTCGTCCCCGGCTTCGGCAAGGCGGAAGCTGCCGGCGGCGCGATCGACCGTCACGCGCAGCGTCCCCGCCCGCCAATAATGGCGCAGGTCGACGTCGAAGCCGCCGCCCTCGCCCCAGACGATGGAGGCATCGAAGCCGCTGTCGGCGAGCTGCAGGATCGTACCGCCGTCCGCCGCATCGACGATGGTCGGCGTGCGGATGATGTGGCTCATCCGCCCGTCGCTGATCGCCCATCGCACCAGCGTCCGCCCGTCGGGCGAAAGCTCGTCATGCTGGTCGTTGCTCATTGGTGACGCGTCTCGAGCGGCAGGCGCCAAGGGTTCAAGCCCGCGCGCCCTCGATCACGCCGGCGCTGTTGTGGCGCAGCGCCTTCAGCACCGTTTCGACGATCGCATCGGCGTCGAGGCCGGCTTCGGCATATTGTTTCTCGGGCTTGTCCTGGTCCTGGAAAATGTCCGGGAGGCGCATGGTGCGCAGCTTCAGGCCGCCGTCGATCAGGCCGGCATCGCTGGCGAGGGTGAGGACGTGGGCGCCGAGGCCGCCGATCGCCGCTTCCTCGATCGTCACCGCGACTTCGTGGGTGGCGAGAAGGCGGCGGATCAATTCCTGGTCGAGCGGCTTTGCGAACCTCAGATCCGCGACGGTGGCGCTGAGGCCCTTGCCGTCGAGGATATCGGCGGCCTTGAGCGCCTCGGCGAGCCTGGTGCCGAGCGAGAGGATGGCGACCTTCTTGCCCTCGCGCACGATCCGCCCCTTGCCGATCTCGAGCCGCTCGGGAATTTCGGGCAAGGCGACGCCGGTGCCGTTGCCGCGCGGATAGCGCAGCGCGATCGGCCCGCTATCGTGCAGTGCGGCGGTGTGGACCATGTGGACAAGCTCGGCCTCGTCGGCTGCGGCCATCACCACGAAATTCGGCAGGGTGGCGAGATAGGTGACGTCGAAGCTGCCGGCGTGGGTGGCGCCGTCCGCGCCGACCAGCCCGGCGCGGTCGATGGCGAAGCGGACCGGCAGATTCTGGATCGCCACGTCATGGACGACCTGATCATAGGCGCGCTGGAGGAAGGTCGAGTAGATGGCGCAGAACGGCCGCATGCCCTGCGCCGCGAGGCCGGCGGCGAACGTCACCGCATGCTGCTCGGCAATGCCGACGTCGAACATCCGGTCCGGGAATTTCGCGCCGAACTTGTCGAGCCCGGTGCCGGACGGCATCGCCGCGGTGATCGCCACCACCTTGTCGTCGCGCTCCGCCTCGGCGATCAGCGCCTTGGCGAACACATTGGTATAAGCGGGCGGCCCCGGCTCCGACTTGGCCTGCTCGCCCGAGATCACGTCGAACTTCTGGACGCCGTGATATTTGTCGGCGGCGGCCTCAGCCGGGGCATAGCCCTTGCCCTTCCGGGTGACGACATGGACCAGCATCGGCCCCTCGTCGGCATCGCGGACATTTTCGAGTATCTTGACCAGCCGTTCGACATTGTGGCCGTCGACCGGACCGACATAATAGAAGCCCAGCTCCTCGAACAACGTGCCGCCGGTCCAGAAGCCGCGGCTATATTCCTCCCAGCGCCGCGCCATGACGTGCAGCCGCCTGGGCAGCTTGCGGGCGATCTTCTGGGCGATGCTGCGCAGGGTGAGATATTTGGCCGAGGAAACGAGGCGCGCCAGATAATGCGACACGCCGCCGACCGGCGGCGCGATCGACATGTCGTTGTCGTTGAGGATCACGATCAGGCGATTGCCGGCCACTTCGGCATTGTTCATCGCCTCATAGGCCATGCCGGCCGAAAGCGCGCCGTCGCCGATCACCGCGATCGCGCGGCCGGGCTGGTCGGCCAGCTTGTTCGCCACCGCGAAACCCAAGGCGGCCGAAATGGAGGTCGAGCTGTGCGCCGCGCCGAACGGATCGTAGTCGCTCTCGCTCCTCCTGGTGAAGCCGGAGAGGCCGCCGGCCATCCGCAGGGTGCGGATGCGGTCGCGACGGCCGGTCAGGATCTTGTGCGGATAGGCCTGGTGGCCGACATCCCAGATCAGCCGGTCGCGCGGCGTATCGAAGACATAATGGAGGGCGACGCTGAGCTCGACCACGCCGAGCCCGGCGCCGAGATGGCCGCCGGTGACCGAGACCGCCGAGATCGTCTCCTCGCGCAGCTCATCGGCCAGTTGTCGAAGCTGATCGCGCTGCAGCCGGCGGAGGTCTTCGGGCGTCGCAACCTGGTCGAGCAAAGGGGTATCGGGACGATCGCTCATCGCCGCGCTTCCTAACCCCATCGCGCGCATCTGTCGAATGCTGATCGGGTGCAGATGTTGTGCATGGGGCGCAGGAACGCCCTCCCTCATCGTCGGTTGAAGCGGGATGGATCTCAATCTCAGGGACAAAAGAGTCCTCGTCACCGGCGGCAGTGGCGGGCTGGGCGCGGCGATTGTCGAGGCGTTCGCGGCCGAGGGGGCGAAGGTGGCGATCCACTATCGCACCGACCCGAAGACCGCCCAGCGGATGGCCGAGTCGTTCAAGGCGAAGGGCGGCGAGGCGCTGATCGTGCAGGCGGACATCGCCGACGCGGACGCGGTCGAGGCGATGTTCGCGCGGCTCGACCAGGACTGGGGCGGCATCGACATCCTCGTCAACAATGCCGGCATGGACGGCGCCCCGGCCAAGGCCTGGGAGATCGAGATCGCCGCCTGGAGCGAGGTGATCGACGTCAATCTCAAGGGCGCATTCCTGTGCGCGCGCCAGGCGCTGAAGCGGATGGTGAAGCAGCGTTCCGGCGTGATCCTCAACACCAGCAGCGTCCACGAGGTGATCGCCTGGAGCGGCTACAGCGCCTATGCGGCGAGCAAGGCGGGTCTTTCGATGATGGCCAAGACGCTGGCGCAGGAGGCCGCGCCCTTCGGCGTGCGGGTGCTCTCGATCGCGCCCGGAGCGATCCAGACGCCGATCAACCAGGCGGTGTGGAGCGATGCCGAGGGGCTGAAGGACCTGCTCACCAAGATCCCGCTCGGCCGGATGGGAAAGCCCGAGGACGTTGCCGGCATGGCGGTGGTGCTTGCGTCCGACGTCGGCGGCTACGTCACCGGCACGACCATATTCGTCGACGGCGGCATGAGCGATTATCCGGAGTTCGCGCACGGCGGGTGAGCCGCGCCGGCGCGCCTATTGCGCTTCGCAATCCCCGCAGCGGCCGCGCACCTCGATCACTGGGCGGTCGGGGGCGAAGCCCGCCTTCTTCGCCGCGGCGCGGACGCCGCTGGTGAGGCTGTCGTCGTCGATATGGGTGGCCTGACCGCAGGTGTCGCAGATCAGGAAGATGCAGTCGTGCAGGCAATCGGGATGGTCGTTGGCGACATAGGCGTTCGCGCTCTCGACGCGGCGTGCGAGATTGGCGCCGACGAACAGATCGAGGATGCGGTAGACGCTGTTGGCGGCGACGCGGCGGCTCTGATCCTGCGACACCTTCTCGGCGATGTCATAGGCGCTGGCCGGGCGATCGAAGCTGGCGAGGGCCTCGAACACCGCCGAACGCATCGTCGTCCACTGCTCGCCGGACTTCTCCATGGTGGTCTTGGCGACCGCGGAGAGGTCGGAACCGGTGTGACTGTGGTGGACGTGGGCGTGGGCCATGGCTGGAATGTAGGCTCTTGCGGCGTGCCGGACAAGCGGCGCGGCGTAACGAATCAGGCCAGCGCGCGGCGGTTGAGATCGTGACCCAGAGCGAGGACGAGAACGCCGAACACCGATACGACCACTTCCTCGATGCCGTGCGTCATGGTCAGCGATCCGGCCATCGTGCCGAGGCCGATGCCGCCGATCGAGGAGGGCATCATATAGCCGTGATCGAAAATGCCGCGGCCCAGGCCGAGCGCGCCGAGCACGATCGCGAGGGCAAGGCCGATCTCGTGGATGTGCGGATCGACCAGAAAGCCGCCAGCGGACGCAAGCACCAGCACCAGAACCGCCGTCGCCACGCAATGGACGAGGCAAAGGCCGCTGAGGCCGATCGCCAGCCGGTCTATGCCGACGTTGCGGGCAGCGTTGAGGAACATGGAGTCGCGCGAATCCTTTCGTGCCGGCGATATACGTCCTTATGATGAAGGTTACAATATAACATTTAAGTTTTTTGGCGGTAATTAACTTCCCTTGAGACAAGCCCTGGCGAGGTCGCGCGCAGCTCGAAGGTCCGCTTGTGCGATGCCGCGAATGCCTCGGCGATATTGCTCCACGTGAACGGATTTCACATCTTCAGCAACGGCATCGGCGTCGTTCCGACGGATTTCGAAGCTCACCACACATCGATCATCGACCAGCACGGCGTACACGTCCTCAGCCTGCTCAGGAGTACACGTCAGGAGATGGAAAACCGAGCCATTTGGGTAAAGCTTGGCCAGCTCATCATACAGGCGTGAGCCGCGCTCGACCCTCTCGGAATGTCCTCGCTCGCTCATCCGCTTCATCCGATTCCTCGCCCGCCAAGGACCAGGCTGCTGCCATGTCCAGGCGATGATTTTGGACGATCCTGCAGGAAATGCTACTGCGTAGGGATGATTAGAGAAGGGGCACGCTCGGGCCCGAGCAAGCCTGCCAAGCCAAAGGTGCGGGACGGCCGAATGAACGAGATGTGCGGAATGACCGTCAACGAGCGCCTGTGCGTTACCGGCTTGCTTGACAGCTGGGACGAAGCAGTCCGGGTGAAAGACCGGGACGCCATGCTTGCGATCATGCGCCAAGTCGGAGTCCACCCGCCAGAGAACACGGTGGACGCAGTGTTGGCAGACCCGGTCAAATATAGCTTCTAGCCTGTCGTATCCCAACCTCGCGATCACTTCACGCCCCTGTCCGCCCTCCCCCTCCGGTTGGCAACCGCCCGCTGCTCGTCCATAGGCGCGCGCATGTTCGCCCGCCCCGCCGCGCCCACCCCCCGCCCCCGCGCAATCGCCAACTGGCTGATGCTGGTCGCGGCCATGGTCTTCGTCATGGTCGTGGTCGGGGGGATCACGCGGCTCACCGAATCCGGCCTGTCGATCACCCGCTGGGAGCCGATCTCGGGCGCGATCCCGCCGTTCGGCGCCGATGGCTGGCAGGCGCAGTTCGACCTCTACAAGGCGAGCCCGCAATATGCGCAGATGGGCCACGGCATGACCCTGGCCGACTTCAAGTTCATCTTCTTCTGGGAATATATCCACCGCCTGCTCGGCCGGCTGATCGGGCTCGCCTTCGCCTTGCCTTTGGCCTGGTTCTGGTGGAAGCGGGCGATCCCGGCCGGCTTCGGCTGGAAGCTCGGCGCCCTGCTCGCGCTCGGCGCGCTGCAGGGGGCGATCGGCTGGTGGATGGTGGCGTCGGGGCTGGTCGACCGGCCCGAGGTCAGCCACATCCGCCTCGCCGTCCACCTGCTCACCGCTTTGCTGATCTTCGCCGGCCTGATCTGGGTGGCGCTCGATCTCAAGGCGCGCGCGAAGCCGCCTTTGCTTGCGATCTGGGCGCTCTGCGCGCTGTTCCTCCAGTTCATGTTCGGCGCCTATATCGCGGGCCTCGACGCCGGCTATGCGTTCAACACCTGGCCGAAAATGGGCGAGGAATGGTATCCGGCGGGCGCCGAATGGATGCAGCCGATGCTGCGCAATTTCGCCGACAATCCGGTGACCGTCCAGTTCGTCCACCGCTGGCTCGCCTTCGTCGTGGCCGGGTTCGCATTCTGGCTCGGGCTCAAGGCATGGCTCAGGGGAATGAGGATGGAGGCGGCCGCCCTGGTCGGCGCGGTGATCGCCCAGATCGTGCTCGGCATCCTCACCATCCTGTCGGGAGTCCAGATCGACATCGCCGCGAGCCACCAGGGCATGGCCGTCCTGCTCCTCGCCGCGATGGTCACCGCCGCCCATCGGCTCGGCGAGGCGCCGGCATGAGCAGCATCGTCAGCGTCTACGCGATCTTCGCGGATGCCGACGAAGCCCGCCGCATCGCCCGCCAGGCGGTCGAGGAAAGGCTGGCCGCCTGTGCGAACATCCTTGCGCCGTGCCATTCCGTCTATCGCTGGCAAGGCGCGGTCGAGGAAGCGGACGAAGTCCCGGCCATCTTCAAGGCCCGCGCCGACAAGGCCGAAGCGCTGATCGCACGCATCGCCGCGCTGCACAGCTATGATGTGCCGGCGATCACAATCTGGCCGATCGAGAAGGCGTTTGCCGCTTATGCGGACTGGGTGAAGGAGGCCGGCGACTGAGGAGATCGTGCGATGGTATCATAATACCACTCATGAAACCCGCGCATATCCTTGACTTTCTCGCGCCTCTGCGCCAATTGCCCGCCGTCCGCGCCGCTCGTCACGAGCGGCGCTGCTCATTTGAAAATAGCTCTGGGCCGCTCGCATCGGGCGGCGCTGCTCATTTGGAAAGAGGGCGCGTACCCTCGGAAGGATTTGGGGCCAATGAAGGCGCTGATGAAGACCACCCGGTCGGCGAAGCCGCGCGAGGTGGAGAAGAAATGGCATCTGATCGATGCCGACGGACTGGTGGTCGGGCGCCTCGCCACGATCGTCGCCAATATCCTGCGCGGCAAGCACAAGCCGAGCTACACCCCGCATGTCGATTGCGGCGACCATGTCGTCATCGTCAACGCCGACAAGGTGCGGTTCACCGGCAAGAAGCTGACCGACAAGGTCTATTACCGCCACACCGGCTATGCCGGCGGCATCAAATCGACCACCCCGGCGAAGATCCTCGAAGGCCGCTTCCCCGAGCGCGTGCTCGAAAAGGCGATCGAGCGCATGATCCCGCGCGGCCCGCTCGGCCGCGACCAGATGCGCGCGCTTCACCTATATGCCGGCACCGAGCATCCGCACGGCGGCCAGAGCCCTGAAACAATCGATGTCGCGGCGATGAACCGCAAGAACAAGGTGAGTGCCTGATGTCCGACAATCGCCAATCCCTGTCCGATCTCGCCAAGCTGACCCAGCCCGAGCCCGAAGCTCCGGCCGCCGAAGCGCCCGCCGAGACCGGCGAAGCCCAGGCCGACGCGCCCGAGTCCGCCGATGCGGCGGCCGCTGATGCGCCCGCGGCCACCGAAGCCGCCGACGCAGCGCCGGCCGAGCCGGCCCGCTCCACCGAGCGCCAAGGCGGCGGCGACCGCGGCGAAGGCGGCCGTGGCGGCCGCGACCGTCGCGAGGAGAAGATCGACGATCACGGCGTCGCCAACCAGGGCCCGCAGATCAAGGCCATCCTGCGCGAGCAGCAGCTCGACAAGCAGGGCCGCGCCTATGCCACCGGCCGCCGCAAGGACGCGGTCGCCCGCGTCTGGCTGAAGCCCGGCACCGGCAAGATCATCGTCAACGGCCGCGACCAGGAAGTCTATTTCGCCCGGCCGACGCTGCGCCTGATCATCAACCAGGTGTTCGACGTCGCCGACCGCAAGGGCCAGTATGATGTGATCGCCACGGTTTCCGGCGGCGGCCTTTCCGGCCAGGCCGGCGCGGTGCGCCACGGCATCTCGACCGCGCTGACCCGCTACGAGCCGGGCCTGCGCACGACGGTGAAGCGCGAGGGCTTCCTGACCCGCGATCCGCGCGTCGTCGAGCGCAAGAAGTATGGCCGCGCCAAGGCCCGCCGCAGCTTCCAGTTCTCGAAGCGCTAGAGGGTCCAGGCAGACCAGAAACAGGGCCGGTCCGGCAACGGGCCGCCCTTTTTCCATACGGCCGGCCGCGCGGCCTGTAAGACTTCCCGCCCGCTCGCGACTATCCTCCTGAAGCCGGGAGCCGGAAGCGATGGACGAAGCGGGGCGAGGATCGGGTCAGGACGAGCGCTACGGCGCCGCCGCGGCGCGGTTCGCCGCGGCGGTCGAGCGGCTCGCCCGCGGCTATGAGGCCGATCCGGAGCTGCGCCGCGACCTGGTCCAGGAGATCCACACCGCTTTGTGGCGGAGCTTCGCCTATTTCGAGGGCCAATGTTCGGAGCGGAGCTGGGTCTACCGCATCGCCCACAATGTCGCGGTCAGCCACCTGATCGCGCGCCGCCGGCGCAAGCCGGAAAGCCTGGTGACGCTCGAGGAGTTGGCCGATCTCGCCGGCCCCGGCGATCCAGAGAAGGAGACGGACGCGCGGCGGCTGGTCGACCGGCTGCTGGCGACGATCCACCGCCTGAAGCCCGCCGACCGCCAGGTGATCCTGCTCTATCTCGAGGAGCTGACCGCCGCCGAGATCGGCGAGGTCACCGGCCTTTCCGCCGGCGCGGTGGCGGTGCGGATCCACCGGATCAAGGCGCTTCTTTCCGAACCCTTTCTTTCCGGGGAGGCAGAAGAATGACCGGTTCCGATCCCGTCATCCAGGCCTGGCAGGCGTGGGCCGCCAAGGCACCGCCGCCGGCGCTCGCCGAGTTGCGCGCCGGCGCCGATCGCTTCCACCGCGCCATCCGGCTGCGCAACCGCATGGAATATGGGGCAAGCGTGCTGGTCGTCATCTGCTTCACGGCCTATGCCTTCCTGCTCCCGCACCCGATCGCGCGGATCGGCGCCGCGCTGATCGTCCTCGGCACCTTCTACGTGGTCTGGCAGCTTCACCGGCGTGCTTCCGCCGTCGACGTGCCCGGGGTCGAGGGCGCGCTGCCGCTGCTCGCGCACCAGCGGGCCCAGCTCGTCCGCCAGCGCGACGCACTGGCGAAGGTCTGGCTCTGGTATCTGCTGCCGTTCGCGCCGGGCCTGGCGGTGATGATGTTCGGACCGACGATCGCGCGCGATCCGGCGGCGCTGCTTCACATGGGGTGGGGCAACAGCGCCTCGATCCTTTTCGTGATGGCCGTCTTCGCCGGGATCTGGTGGCTGAACCATCGCGCCGCGCGCAAGCTGCAGAAGGCGATCGACGAGATCGACGCCCTGCGCGGCGAATAAGAGCGGAGAGTCAGGCCGACAGCCTCCGCGCCGGCTTCGGCGGATGCTGGCCATGCATGGCGATGCCGCCGCCGTCGCGCTTGATGGCGACCAGCGCCTCGTCGGCGCGGCCGACCAGATCGTCGAGGTCGCGGCCATGCGCGGGGAACAAGGCATAGCCGACGCTGGCGCCGATGAGGATCTGGTGGCCCTGAATCGAGAAGGGCTCCGCGACGACGCGGCTGATGCGGCGGGCGAGCAGCTCCACCTCGTCGCGATGCCTGGCGCCCGCCTGTATGATGACGAACTCGTCGCCGCCGAGGCGCGCCGCGATGTCGCCCTGCCGGATCAGGCCGTTGAGCCGTTCCGATACCGCCAGCAGCAGGTCGTCGCCGGCCGGATGTCCGTACATGTCATTGACCGGCTTGAACCGATCGAGATCGAGGCAGTGGACGGCGAGCATGCCGGCGCCGGTCTCGGAGGCCAGGCGCTCGAAGGCCTCGCGCAGGGCCAGGCGATTGGGCAGCCCGGTCAGATCGTCCTGGCGCGCCAGGGTCGCAAACAGCCGCCGCATGTTGGTATCGTCGACGCTGGCCCGATAGATCCGCGCGATGCTCTGGACGGCCGCGCCCATGAACAAGGCGAGCAACGCGGCCACGGCGAGATGCGACAGGCCCGGCGCCAGGCAGACGACGATCAGCGGCGGAATGCCGGAGAGCAGGAGTGCGGGGATGGCGATCCAGGGGCGAAGCGCCTGGCCGGCGACCAGGCCCGAACCGTATCCGAACTGAAGGACGATGACGAGCAGATCGAGCTCGGTCGCCGAAACCTGGATCGCGCGCGCGCCGAATGCGCCGAAGATGAGCGCGAAGGCGGTGACCGCCCAGGCGAAGCGGCGCTCGACCCGGCGCGCGCCGGCCGCGTCCAGATCGTCGCGCAAGGCGCGCTTGCGGTCGAGCAGGACGATCGCCGTCTGGGCCAGCCGGGCGACCATGCCCAGGCCGGCGAGGAGGAGGAGGAGCCGGTCCGGCGAGCGCGCGAGCACGAAGCCGGCGACGCCAAGGAAGGCAAGGCTCATCATGATATGCGCCAGAGGCGTCAGATAGAGGCTTCGGACCAGGACGATATAGGTCCCGTCCGGCAATCCTCTGCTTGCAGTGTGAGACGCCATCCACTTCGCGGTGGGGCCGAATCCTTAAGATATTGCGATTCGTAGATTTACTGCGAAACGCGGGAAATTCGTTAACCACCCAAGCGGGTTAGCGGAAGCTCTCACACGTCGAGCAGCGTGGCGTCAAACCAGACGTCTTCGTAATCGCCGGTGACGAGGAAGCGCCATCCCGGCGGCAAGCCGAGATAGGGCAGCGCCGCAGGGCACTCCTCGTCAAGATGATAGAGATGGAGCGGCGTGAAGAAATCGGGCTCGGCGGACAATTCTTCTCCTGCCCAGATGAACCAACCGCTTGTGCCGATATCGGGCGGGTGACGCAGTCCGTTCAAAGGCAGATCGCCGCGCAGGGCGCTTTCGGATATGCCGACCTTGCAAGTCTCGTCGGGTGGCATGAACGCGGCGCCGTATCGCCGGCAAATGTCCTGCTGAGTTGCTTCCATGCGATCTCCACTAAGACACCTAACCTGCAAGACGGTGGGTCGGCAATCCGTGGAGAGGGGGCATTGACGAGCGCGGTGCCGACCAGCGAAGGTCGCGCAATGACGGAGCCCCCGGTCCACCTGCTGGAAGCCCTTGCTTCGTTCGAGGAGCAGCGTCGGTACATCGTAGGCGCCTCCACGAGTGAGTACCTATTGCCAGAGGAGATCGTAAACGACGCTTGGCATTTCTGTGAACGCGTCGAACGCCAGGAGATTTACTTCAGCCTTACGGAGGAACAGCGCGAGGCCGTGGCGAGGCTCAAGGAAGCCATCAAGGCCGACGGGGAATGCCTTGAGCGATGCTGGAGTAGCGAGCATCTGATTGAAATAGACCCCGCATGGGCTCGGTTGCGCCAAAGTGCGCGAGATGCACTTAACGCATTTGGAGGGGCAGTCCCGGACTGAATCTCGGCGAAAGGACCTCCGAATTTCTATCCGCCGCCTGCCGATTCCATGATCTCGCGCAGATAATCCATGTGGCCGCGGAAGGCGCGGCTGCCGGCCGGGGTGACGCTGGCGCGGGTCCGTGGGCGCTTGCCGAGGAAATCCTTGTCGATGTGGACATAGCCGGCCGTTTCCAGGGTCGACAAATGGCTGCCGAGATTGCCGTCGGTGGCGCCGACCAGGGCCTTGAGCCGGCCGAATTCGAGCGGCTCGGACCCGGCGGCGTGCAGCGCCGCCATGATCCTCAGGCGCAGCGACTGGTGAATGATCTCGTCGGGCCGGGACATGGTCAGACCTTCCGCATCCACAGGCCGCCGAGGACCAGCCCGCCGCCGCCGGCGACCGCGATCCAGAAGGGCAGGAAGGGCTTGGCGTAGATGAAGCCGATCATGGTGACGAGGAACATGACCGCGCCGATCGCCACGTAGCGCGGCAGGCCGAGCAGGCCGCCAAGCAGCACGTAGACCAACGCCGTGATCAGGGCCGGAAAGACCAGATAGGGCAGCGGGCTGACCGGCTGGAAGACGAAATAGACCGAGCCGATGAACAGGCTGATGCCCAGACCCAGCGTCAGCGACCGGCCGATCGAGAAGCCGGCGGCGCCGGACGCCCCTGCCCCGCCGCTGGACGCGGCGCGCCTGCCGAGCAGGATGGCGCCGAGAACGCCGACGACGATCAGGGGCAGCCAGACCAGGCCCCATTGATCGGGCGGGGTCAGGCCGCATCCGGCATAGCCCGCCGCCCAGATCAGGCCCCAGAGGATGAGATGCGGGCTGGCGACATGATAGGCGCCGCTGACCCGCGTACGCCGGTCGGTCTGCGCGATGTCGCGCAGCGCCTCGGCGGCTTCCGTCGATGTGATGGCCATGATGCGTCTCCACTCCTGCTCTGCAGCACAGAGTAGGGAGATGCAAATACTCTGTCAAGCAGAGTTATCTGTGTCTTTTCATGCCGAAATGGTTCGACGCCGACGCCCGTTGCGGTTTGCCACGGGTTTGCCGCCTGCCTATCCGCTGCTGGTGATATTCGCGGAATGGCTCGCATCGGACCTGATCCTTACGGCCATCGTCCTCTTGTGGGCGAGGCGGTCGAAGCTCGACCTTGGGTTGCGCGCTCCTGTCTTCAAGCGCGCCTGGCCCTGGATGGCCCTTTACGTCACGTGGTGCGCGGCCGAGTGGTGCGCGATCAGGTGGCGGATCTTCGAGCTCTACTCCGTCGAAGACTCCCCGGCCTGGCTGAACGAGCTATACGGGTTCCCGCTGCCGGCGCAGCTTGTCCTGCTCGTCGTGACAGGCCCGGTGTTCGAAGAGCTTCTATTCCGGGGCGCGATGTTCGCCGCGCTGTTGCGACATTGGGGAATCTGGGTGGCGGCAATCGTGCCGAGCATCCTTTGGGCCCTCCTCCACCTTGGCTACGAGCCGTGGCTCCTTGCGTCGATTGCCGGTTCAGGCGTGGTCCTGGCGATCATAAGGTTGAGGAGCGGATCCCTGTACGTGCCCCTGTGCCTGCATGCCGCGGGCAATCTCCTCGTCGTTCTCGACCCTTATTCCTGGTTCGCGGGTCCGGCCTGAGCCGGCGCGTGAGCGCCGCGCTGGTAGGCTGCAAAGGGGAGCGGACGTTTCGCCTCTTCATCCGGGACGCCAGGTTGGGCGGATGGCGCATCGAAGGCGGCGCGGCCGGCCCGCTTGCGCATATGCGGCGATTGATCCGGAATAGCGTGCGCCGCCGGGAAATGAGCTATGGCCGCCTGGGTGACCGAAGTTCGATCTTCCGGTCTCCGGGCCGGGCGGCGTCTTGAAGCGCCGCCCGGTTCGTTATCATGTCTGCCCCGCCCCCACATTCCCGCCAACACCGCGGCTTGGGCGCGGCTCAATCCTCGCCGGCGCCGCGCTCGCGGAACATCGCGGTCTGGTGGACGAGCTCGCCGAGCCAGGGATGGCGCAGCGCCAGCACGAAGGCGAACAGGCCGTTGTTGCAGTCGATATGGCTGACCCTCAGCGCGCCGGGCGACAGGAATCTGGGCAGGCGCAGCCGTCGTCCGCGCACCAGCAGGAAATAATGGTCGCTGAGGAAATGGAGCGCGCCGTCCGTCACCTCGGCGCGCAGCGCAATGCCGAAGCCGCCGCCGACCTGCTCCTCGAGGCCGGTCGGCCCGGCAAAGCGCTTGCTCGAGCTGATCACCTGCGGGAAGCCGCGGCGGCGGCCGTAGGTCCGGGTCCAGAACTGGCCGGCGAAGGCGGGATCCTCGGTGACGGTGACGCAGGCCGGCATGTCGGCGTCGCGGCTGAGCGGCAGCGGCCCGCCGATCGCGCGGGCGAGCTGGGCGAGCAGCCAGCCGGCGGCGCTGATCCGGCATTCGACGACCTCGCCGGCATAGACGACAGCCGCGCTGCCGCGGATGCGCTTGCCGAAGCGGACGCGGGTCGCCTCGGGAAGCCGCGCCCAGGCGGCCTCGCCGAGCAGGGCGCGAAAGCGCAGGTCGCCGATGTCCGCGGCGGGCCGGGCCGGGCGCGGCGCGGGAAAGGGGATGATGTCCGCCCCGATCCGTCCGCGCTCCGCCATCGAAAGTCTCCCTTGCGGCCTCAGCCGCCTTGCCTGTCCCCGTCCTTGCGGCCGAAGCTCAGCACATTCGCGACCTTCGCCCCCATTCGCATCAGCGCCATGATCTTGGGCGCCGGCACCGATATCATCTGGTCGTACCAGCGATTCACCGTTTCGAGGAACTGGCCCATTTCGGCGAGCCGCTTCATCGCCACCGGGCTGATCCGCGCATCGCCCTTCGCCTCGGCGAGGCAGGCGCGCAGGGCGGCGGCGGCGGGATCGATCTCGCGCTCCTTGCGGCCCTGCGCGATCCGCGTGACCATCTCCCACAAATCGGTCTCGGCTTCATAATGGTCGCGGCGATCGCCCATCACCGGGACGCGCCGGATCAACCGCCAGCCGAGCAGCTCCTTGAGGCTGTTCGACACGTTGGAGCGGGCCATCACCAGGGTCTCGGCGATCTGCTCGGCGGTCAGCGGACCCTCCGACAGATAGAGCAGGGCCTGGATCTGGGCGACCGAGCGGTTGACGCCCCACTGGCTGCCCATGTCGCCCCAATGGAGCACGAACCGCTCCAGCGCGGGGGGCAGCGGCCGGGCCTCGGTTCGTATTTCTGTCATGACAGAAATATCCGACGGGAAAGAATGAATGTCAAGGGGCGTTTCATTCATCGCCCTTCAAGCCGCCATGAGGTAGGAACCCTTCCGATGCGCATCCTTCTGCTCGCCTTGCCGCTCCTCCTGTCCGGCTGCCTGGCCAAGACCGCGGTCGACATCGTCACCCTGCCGGTGCGGGCGGCGAGCGCCGGCGTCGACGCCGTCACCGTCAGCCAATCGGAATCGGACCAGCGCCGCGGCCGCCAGATCCGCGAAGCCGAAGAGCGCGAGGGGCGGATCGCCCGCCGCTGCGAACAGCATCCCGACCGCGACGAATGCCGCGGCCGCGCCGCGCGGCGGGAGGAGGACGAGTCGGCGCCTCGGCGATAAGCGGATCGGGGCCTGCAGTCGCCCGAGACGCCTGAACGGAGTCATTCCAGCGAAGGCCGGAACCCATGACCACGGTCGCCGAGGGGCCCCCAACCAGGTTTTCGCCTGCTTCCTGTCGCGGTGTTCATGGGCCCCGGCCTTCGCCGGGGTGACTCGGGTGAGCAGATGGCCGTCCCGCCCCCGCTACCCGGAAAACAAATATTAAGGCGGCTGCGATAGGGCGCCCTGCATGGGTGGCAGCCGCAGGTATCGAGATTCGACATTGGTGAAGGCCGACGAGCGCGCGCCGTTCGCACGGGTGTTCACCCGCGACTTTCGCGCGATCGAGGACGACCAGGAAGAAAGCGCGGCGCGCGAGCGCAATCGCTCGCTCGATTTCGCGCCCGCCTTCTTCCTTGCCGTCCACCTGATCTGCGGCGCGGCGATCCTGCTCGACCTCGCCAGCCGCGGGGGGGTTTCGCCGCTGGTTGCGGCGCCGCTCGGCGCCGTGGTCGCGATCGACCTGTTCCTGCTCCTCTGGTTCCGGCGCAAGCCGCTATCCAGCCTCGTGCCGCACCGCGCCATCCAGGGCGCGACGCTCTACGTGATCGTCTCCGGCATCCTGTGGGCGACCGCGGCCGCGGACGCGCCGCTCGGCGGCAGCGACGCGCTGCTGCTCGACATCGCCTTCGCCGGCGGCATCCTCGCCATTCCGATCGCCTTCCTGTCCTTCCCGGCATTGACCCTGATCGGCTCGATCACCTGCGTCGCCGGCGCGGCGGCGCTGACCCGCGCGCCCGAGGGCATCATCGCCTCCGCCCTGCTCGCCGGGTGCCTCGTCTCCCTGAGCTACAGGCGGGCCAGCGCCGACGCCGCCCAGTTCCGCCGCCGGATCGAGATCGACTGGTCGGCGCAGCGCGCGTCGCGCTTCATCGAGGAGTTCGAGCAGGCCGGCCGGGGCTGGTTCTGGGAAACGACCGGGCGCGGCGCGCTCTCCTACGTCTCGGAGCATCTCGCCGCCTGCCTGCAGACCGCGGCCGACGAACTGATCGGGCGGCCCTTCTCGGAGCTGATCGGCCCCGACGAGGGCGGCGGATCCGAGCGGACCCTGGGCTTCCACCTTTCCGCCCGCCTGCCCTTCACCGACGTCACCGTTCGCGCCAATACCAGCGCCGAGACCTGGTGGTCGCTGTCGGGCACGCCGAGCTTCGACGAGCATGGCCGCTTCCTCGGCTTCCGCGGCATCGGCACCGATCTGACCCAGCAGCGCCGCTCCGACGAGGAGATCAACCGGCTCGCCAAATATGATTCGCTGACCGGCCTGCCCAATCGCATGCTGATGCGGCGCACGCTCGATGAGGCGCTTCAGAACCAGCAGCAGGGTGCGACCTCCGCCTGCGCCTTGTTCCTGATCGATCTCGACCGGTTCAAGAACGTCAACGACACGCTCGGCCATCCGATCGGCGATGCCTTGCTCAAGCAGGTCGCGCAGCGGCTCACCTCGGTGGTCGGCGACAAGGGCCAGATCGGCCGGCTCGGCGGCGACGAGTTCGAGGCGGTGCTGCCCACGCTGCACGACGGCGCGGCCCTGGCCAGCCTCGCCGAGCGGCTGATCCAGCAGATCTCGATGCCCTATTCGATCGAGGGCCATAATATCTCGATCGGCGCCTCGGTCGGCATCGCCATCGCGCCGGCGGTCGGCACCTGCGCCGACGCGCTGATCCGCAACGCCGATCTCGCACTCTATTCGGCCAAGGCGGCCGGCCGCGGCACCTTCTGCTTCTTCGCGCCGGAGATGCACAGCGAGGCGCAGGACCGCCAGATCCTGGAGAACGACCTGCGCAAGGCGATCGGCCGCGGCGAGCTCCAGCTGGTCTACCAGCCGGTGGTCAACGCCCAGAGCGAGGAGCTGTCCGGCTTCGAGGCGCTGGTGCGCTGGCACCATGCCAGCCGCGGCGTGATCTCGCCGAGCCTGTTCATTCCGCTCGCCGAGGAAAGCGGGCTGATCCCGCAGATCGGCGAATGGGTGCTGCGCACCGCCTGCCTCGAGGCCTCGAAATGGCCCGAGCAGATCCGCATCGCGGTCAATCTCTCGCCGCTCCAGTTCGTCGACCCCAACCTCCCGGCGATCGTGCTGAGCGCGCTCGCCAATTCGCAGATCCAGCCGCGCCAGCTCGAGCTCGAGATCACCGAGGGCGTGTTCCTGGTCGAAAGCGAATCGACCGACGACATGTTCGCCAAGCTGAAGTCGCTCGGCGTCCGCCTCGCCCTGGACGATTTCGGCACCGGCTATTCCTCATTGGGCTATCTGAAGAAGGCGCCGTTCGACAAGATCAAGATCGACCAGAGCTTCGTGCGCGGCGCCGCCAAATCCGGCAGCCGCAACGCCGCCATCATCCGCGCCATCGTCACCCTGGCCGAGAGCCTTGGCATGGACACCACCGCCGAGGGCGCCGAGACCCATGACGAGCTGACCCTGATCCGCGAGCTCGGCTGCTCGCACATCCAGGGCTATATTTTCGGGAGGCCGATGTCGCCCGAAGATGCCGGTGCGCTCGCCGCCCAGAACAAGACGGTGACCGCCGACGGCTTCCAGTTCAACCGGCCGCCGCGCCAGGGCCTGCTCAAGGTCGCGACCCTGCAGTGGAACGGGATGAACATGACGGTGCGGGTGCGCAACATCTCCACCGGCGGCGCGCTGATCGAGGGCGACCGCTGCCTGCCGCCCGAATCCAGCGTGCAGCTCGACCTGCCCGGCTGCGGCGCGCTCGGCGCGGTCGTGCGCTGGACGGAGGGGCGGCGTATGGGAGTCCAGTTCGAGGCCGAGTTCGACCTGCGCCGGCTCGCCCCGGGCAAGGATCGCGGCTTCGGCGCCAAGCTCGGCAATGCGGCCTATACCAATTTGCGCTATGCCGATGCGGCCGCCGACAAGAAGGCGCTGACGGCGGGGGACGTGCGCTACCGGTAAGCGCCGGAGGCTGGGTTCGCGCTGACGGCGACAAGAGAAGCTATTTCACGCGAAGGGCGCGAAGGATCGCAAAGATCGCGAAGGGGCATGCGGTTCCGGTGCGAGCTCGGCTCCTGCCGAGGAGACGCTTTCTTTGTCTGCCTGCGGCGGCGCTGCGGACATGCTTCGCCCGCGGGGCGATTGATCTCTTCACGTCTTCGCGCCTTCGCGTCCTTCGCGTGAACCATGAATTTTTTGCGCGCGGAGACGCAGAGACGCAGAGATTCATCATGTGGCTTCCTCGCTTAGGCTGATGTCCAACTGCTGCAGGAGGGATTGTGCACGGGAACCGCGGACTCTCCGCGTCTCTGCGTCTCCGCGCGAAATCAATGAAGTCACGCGAACGCGTGAAGAGCTGCAAGAAGGGCGCGGGCGCTCGATGCGCTCAGCGCGGCGCTTCCGGGGCGGTCGGGCCCAGGCGGAGCAGCGATTCCGCCAGCTTGTAGCGCAGGTCGGTCGCCGGAAAGCGGCTGGCCTGTCCGGCGGGCGGCAGGCAGCGGCGGAATTCCGGGTCCATGCGCTCGAGCGCGGCGAGCTCCTCCGGGCTTCCCGGCCTGGTATCGGTGATCAGCGCCCGCACCTCGGCGCCATGGGCCGCCGTGTAGCAGCGCGCCGCGTCGCTGAGCGTGCGGACGGCCGCGACCGAAGCCGGGGCGGTGACCGCCAGCCGCGCCGGGATCAGCCTTCCGTCCAGGATCATCCCTTCGGCGAAGGCGCCGCGGACATGGCGCGAGAGGAAGGTGAGCAGGCGCATGTCGGTGCAATTGGTCTCGCCGCGGAAGAGGATGGCGATCACCGCCTGCTCTTCCCGCGATTCGGGCTGGGTCGACAACAAGGCGAGCGCGTCATTCTCCTGCCGGCGAATGAAGCAGCGGCCGAAATCGCGCACCGCGCTCCAATATTCCCGCGCGTTGGGCGTCCGGTCGGTCGAGAATCCGGATCTGCCGGTGCCCATCTGCGCCGGCGCGGCGCAAGGCGCGAGGGCGAGCAGGAGGGCAAGGCCCAAGGCTGGTTTCCGACCCGGCATGCGATCCCCCCGAACGACGTTCACGCCGCGCACGATAACCACGGTTTCGCTTTCAGGCCATATCTTCAGCGGTTGCCGGCCGATGCCGACGACGGGTTGTTCGGCTGGTTGTCGACCGTGATCGTGCGCTGCTGCGGGAGGCGCAGGACGCCGATCAGTCCGCCCGTTATCGTCCCTAGCCCAAACGCCTCGATCTTGCCCACCAGCGCGGGCACGAGCGCCGCCGCGACCAGGGACGCGACGAAGACGAGGGCAAGCGTCGCGAGCGTGGCGAGATAGGCCGCGAGCTGCGCCTTCTGCTCGGATGAGCAGGCCGCCATGTCCCCCGGACATGGCTTCGGATTGCGGCGCGATGCGAACCTGCTCATGGCCGGGGATCCTCCGAGGACGGCAGCGGCTCGGAGAGCGGGCGCTGGATGCCGCCGCGCATGATGTCGAGCGTCGCCTCGATCCGCGCGGTGCGCGCGTCGATCCGGCCGAGCGCGTCGCCGCGCTGGCGATCGGCGGCCTCGAGCAGCTCGACGCGGCGGGCATTTTCGGCGACGCGCTGGCTGGTCACGCCGACCTGCCAGAAGGCGCCGAACAGGCTGAAGCCCAGCGCGAGCCAGGCCGGGCTGAGGGCGAAGCGGCGCGCGGCCGCATCTTCGGGAGCGCTCGCCATCACGAGCGCCCCCGGCTGAGGGGGGTGGGCATGTTCATTCTCCCTGGGGGTTTCCGGCGCCGCCCGGCGCCGGAGGAAGCGTCAGTCAGGCTGGTTCACGCGAAGGCGCGAGGGGCGCGAAGGTCCTGGGGCAGGGATGCCGGATGTCGCGTTGGCACCCAATCTCGCGACCCCGCCTGCGACGAGGATCGCTCGAACATCTGAGCCAGCGTTTGTCCGCTTCGGAAGGCAAGGGAAGTTCAGACCCCCAGCACCAGCCGCGCCGTTCCAACTGGCGCTCCATTTGGTCCATCCGGCCGCACGCACGATTGTCCGGACCCGGATATGCGTTGCAACGGCCATGCTCTATGTCCGCCCTTCGAAGCAACGGCCGGATGGCTCGAGGATACCTTCGATAATGCCTCCACGGATAATCTTGCACAATCAACTCATCTTCTGACGGCGAAGGCGAACCATTGGCCCTTGGCACAAACGCTGCCGACGCACGCGCCGAGTCCAGGATATCATGGCCAGAACTGCCCTGGGCGCCAGAACCGATAAGCGCCATGCCACACAGCAGCCATTTGATCGCCATGCACTCCACCTCTTGCTCAGACTCGAGCGGCGAGCCACGTCCCTCGGCCCATCGCATATTCCTCAATCAATGCCTTCGAAGGCGTGCTCTGAGGAGCCGCTGGACAGCTCTGCTCGTTGGGAAATCGGTGCTCATTGAGATCTCCAACGCCGTCGCGCCGACCACTCTCGGCGGTTCGCCGTGCATATAAATGCTGTCTCTCAGGTCGACGCGCGCGCCTCGGTTCAAAAGGAGCCGCACGACAGAGAGGGAGCCACCCATGCTGGCCCACATGAGCGCAGTGTTCCCTCTGCGCACTGCTTGGCTGTTGGCATAGTTGAACCGATAATTGACTCGCGCCCCGCCGCGAATGAGGCGCCGGGCAACGGCCGGACGGTCACAGAGCGCAGCCATGGCCAGCGGCGTTGTGATGTAGTCCAGAGTGCCTTCCACGTTAGGGTCCGCGCCGGCAACCAGGAGATGATCCACGGTGCGCAATTCGCCTCGTGCAGAGGCGACAAGAAGCTGAACCGAGCGCAACTCATGCATCGCCCGGATTCGGTCAGCCCTTCGCAGATCGGCTGGAAACGGCCAACCGAGAAGAAAAAGACGGCGAACGCGAGCCCAGTCACGTTGTGCCACCGCGCTTCTGACGACGCCCTCCCGATCAATTTGAAACACTTGCAGTGCGTTACTGACGCTCGTGCACCAGGCATCATCAGGCATAGCCTGCGCACTGCTGGCGCGAAATACTGAACCAAGGGCCAGAGCGAGGCCCATCCAAACAAGGCAAGAACTCTTACGACAGGTGGGAAGCTTCTGGACGCTGATCCCGGCAATCGTATCGGCTGGCAGACGCATGGGTGAGCGCTCCTCGGCCAAGCATTCCGCGCCGGCACACTGGCAACAGAACACAACATGAACATCGTAGCGAGATCTTCATTGGAACGCCAGAGTGATTTTGCCCGCAACCTACGCTTTTCCGCGCACGCCTGGCTTGCGACCGCATTTTCGGCCCCAAGCCCAACAGACCTCCGGAGCTATTGGCTTGCTACGCAAGTCTTTGAACTCCCAACCTTACTGCCGTCCTAGACCCGCTGCCGTGGCTACGAGGCCCGGGCCTGGACGACTGTATCGATTTAGTGCCTCCTCGAAGCGAGCACGAAGCTCCTCGATGTTGCGAGTGGGTTGGTTAGACGGATTTTGCTGCCAAGTTCCTCCCCGTTGCACCGGAAACGAAGTCCACACTCTTCTTTGCCCGAGCCTTGATATTGCCTCGTCAAGGTTTCCGGCCAGGAGTGGTTCCAGCGCCCGCCCTTCCCTAATCAACTCGACCGCCATCAAATCCTGATCGCGATCCGACATGGTGTACGGGCCAAGTAACCTGTTTAGACTACTGTAGGTGTAGGGCATGATTTGATATCGCCCCGCCGCGCCGCCTGGCGTCCCGTGAAAGAGCGCCCCCTGATTGCCGGGATGCGTGGAGCGATCAGTAAACGTTCGATGATCGTTTCCGAAGAGCGATGCGTAGTTCGTATCACCCTCCGAGTAAGAAATCATATCCAAGAACGCGCGTACTCTTGGACTGGCCAAGAGGGCTGCATTTTCATTGCGGCGTCGAATCTGCCACGGCGTCAGAGATACTGCTGAAGAGGCATTCGACCGAACCTCGCGGTTGATGAGGCCGGGGATTGCCCGGCCCGTCGCGCTCCCAGGGTCGTTTGGCTGAGCAGCTCCCCTCCGCTGGAAGTACTTAGAAGGACCGTCGGCCTTCTGGGGGGCCATCGTCGGGTCCGAACTGCGCTGCAGATTGCCGCCATATTGTTGCGGGTTGCCGCTCGGGTACGAGTTTGCCTTGAGACCGCTGTGATCCTGAGGGATCGGTTGCGCTGCAGCCGGCTTCACCGTGCCGGAGGCACCGGCCATTCCCAGCGCCTGCCCTTTGTCCGGAAGCAAGTCCGAAAAGGGGCTCGACGGGTCCAGATCGGTGTGACCCATCTCGTGTAGCCGCGCCCTGACCGCGTCCGGATCCGCGCCGCGCTGGATCGCCGCGGTCGCGTGTTGAATGGCTGCGGCGCGGTCGATGGATGCACCGCCGTCCTCGTCGCTTTACGGTGACAGTGCATTTTTTTACTCAAGAATTTACAGAATCCGATGCAGCTTGAGCGTCAAAAAGTGCACTGTCACTATAATTCCACTGTAATTCTCGCCCGTCTTCTTAATCGAACCTCGTGTCGCCGACGTTCGTGCACCAAGGATGAACTGGCATGGCCCACGCGCTGCTGGCTGGGAGCGTCAGGCCGAACGCCAATGCCGTGGGTGCCAGATAATGCATGAGCGGTTGTTCCAATGTGAGAGAACAGAGCAGCTAGCCACGAGCCCTTAATCCACCGCCTAATTTTCCGTCCTATTGGTCAGTTCATTGATGTCCCGCTCGGAATAGGGCGGATGCGCTCCCAATTGCCCAGGCCGATAGCCGGAAGCGCGGGAGCATCTCAGCCAGTGATCTTCCACCGCGACGGGCGCAGGGTTTTCGCTTCCCCAGCACCATCCCAATCTCTCCAATGCGACCATCGCTTCCCAGCCACTGTTGCAAGCGCGATAGATTTCCGGGTTGTTTCCGGGACCGCCCCGGCAGCGGCCCTTTTCGAAGTCGGCCATTTGCAGAAGCGCTCGGGCGTTGGCCGGAAAGTCTCTGTATCTCTCCAGAGGAAAGTGACTTTCCATGTCCGCGTTGAGCGATGCAGCAGCGGGTCCACCGGCGCTATGAGGCGTCGCCGGCGACGCCGCATGTCCGGCGCGTCCCGACCCTGAACCCTCATTCTGTTCCACACCGGCACTGGCCTGATCGCCACATCCAACGAGCATCAAGCAACACAGGAGCCAATTGATCTTCACGAACCCCTCCCTCGCTGCACGGGCAACTCAGATGTCGCCTCCGTGGAACACATGGAGAACACATAATTGAATTTTCGAGTCGCCGCCAGCTGAATGTGAGCACACCAGAGAGCCGACCGGAGACTGTCGCCGATCATCGCTGATGGGCCCTCGCAACGCAGAGACGATCAATGGGATCGTTTCGCACGCTGGAGGGGCCGTACTTTCATGAACGGCGCCCGTAGCGTGTCTTCTAGTCGCGTATCGGGCCGGTCCTGCGGCCGAAGTAGCCCGGTTGCTGGGGCCTCGCTGGATTCGGCGTCTGATTTGAATGCGCGCTGTCGGGTACTGGCACACCCAATCGCATGATTGCTTCGGCGATATTCGCGCGATCGGCCGAGTCGCGATCGGGTTCGGCGGGACGCTCATAATGGCGGGTGATCGCGGCAGCTGCATCACCCGCGGATTGGGCGCGCGCAATCCTTCTTGCTGCGCCACTTTCGGTATTGGCGAGCTCCCAATCACGAAAAGCGAGTTGCTCCTCTTCCGTGAATTGCTGAATGGGATGCCCCAAATCGTCACGAACGGACAGCGAACTGTCATTAGGCCAAAGGAATACGATCCTCCTGCCGATTGGGTCCACCCCGACGACCGGCCATAGTAATGGCTTGGGTACGCGAACTACTACGGCGGACCAAGGGGTGTCACTTAGGCGCGGAGTGCCCGGCCTCGGGGTCGGACAACCTTCAAGGCCCCTGCTTCGCGCGATGAAGAGCCGCTGGGTACGGGAAACACGATAACGCCCTCCGAAGGTTCCCCTGACCCACCAGCTCCCGGGCCATTTGTTCGCCGCAATGTGACCCCCATTCCCGTTGCGCCATTCACTCCTAAGGGCGAGGCGGACCCTCGGATGCTTGCGGAAATCCCGAAAACCTCCCCCGCCTGCAGCTGCCAGTCGTTACGGAGACGCGTTGCAAATCTTCCACCCTCTCGTGGAATCGCCAATCGCGTCGGCTAACGTACGACAGAGCGCCAGGCACGTCATACAGCACAATCTTCTCCGGGCTCACTCCAATCCGGAGCCGTGCGACTCGTTCACAAAAGCCCGCCTCACAAGTCAGCCTTGCCTGGAGATCAACAATGTAGTGGCGATTTTGCCGCCATGTCCTGACGTTCGCGGGATATGTCCCGTTGGACAGCTCCGGATGGGGATCAGAAACGACGCGCCCGTGGAGTTCGCAGTACAGATCGAAGTGCAGCGAGTCCGTAGCGGGCGCTACGTCAGAGACAGGGACTGGCGCCTGTGGTCTGGCGACCGAGTTGGCGGTGGCGCCTGAACTCGTTTGCGATCGATCCCCGAGATCATTCCGGTTGGCAGCCGGGCCGCCACAAGAAATTAGCGCCGGGAAGGTGCCAGCGCACGTCAAGAGAATCAGCCATGTTGCGATCCGGGAACGCATCAAGAACATTATAGCAATTGTTCGTCCAAACGCTAGCCTTATCGACGCCTTGGCGGCGCCTGAGGTGGGTCCCACAATTTGACGGGGTTTTCGATGAAAAGGTAATTCCTATGAGGGCGCCCGTGATTTGTCGCCGTAGAGCGGCTTTGGTATGGCGAGGGTATGTAGTGATGGTCCCGCAACATAGTCCCGAAGTCACCTCTTGCTGTCTGCGGGGCTAGCGGATTGTATTCCGAGGATGAAAAATAATGTTGTGCACCGCCGGTAGGATCGGGAATTCTCCCGGATAGGATCGCGTTCGCTGCGGCCAAAGCCTGGGCCCACACGGCGGGGTCGGGTATCGTGGAAGGATTGGCCGATCGGTGCCATGCCCCACTGCCGCCAGCATCCAGGAATGAATAGGCATAACGCCCGTTTCGTAACGGCTGATGGATTACCTCGGACAAAGTGCCCCCGTAGCTCGGACGTTGGCTGCCATTGCGGAATCCCACTCTGTTGACGATCGCCCAGCCGATCGCGGGCATGTCCTGCGGCGTGATGCCGGATTCGGCATAGATCGCTCGTGCCAGCAGCTGCGCATCCTCATTCTGGGGATGATAGCCGTACCCGTTAAGTCCGCCTGCAGGACGGTAGGGGCGCACCGAATGTGAACGCCGCGGCACGGGAGGTCGGGGTCCCCCAGAGCGCAGCGAACTCAAAATTACATTATTTGGCATTGGACCCGTCCGCGGAGTTTTGGGTTCGCCCTCCCGAAAATTGCCCCCGCTCGGCGCGAAGACGGCACGTCCGATTTCGTTCACGCGATCAATGACCTGACCCAGCGGTCCTGACTGGGAGTATTTAACCGTCCTTCCAAGCTTGGGCCGACCCGTCGCCGGATCTGGGCGTCCTCCCAGGCTGCCGCGAAAAACTTCCGCATTGGTGGTCGGTACAGTCACGCCCGAATGCCCGGCGATCGCTGACGTCTGCCCGGCTAGCGGTATCAAATCCGAAAATGGACTGGGTGGAGCCGCTGCCATGTGCCCCATGTCGCGCAGCCGTTCGCGGACAACTTCCGGATCGGCGCCACGCTGGATCGCGGCGGCAGCGTGTTTGATCGCGACGTCGCGGCCCATGGTCGATCCGCCCGCGTCGTCTGTCGAGAGTAGTTGCGCCCCACTGGCAAGCGCTCCTTGGTTCTGGCTGCCGCCAAGCCGCTCCTCCTCAGAAGAATAAAAAGGATTGAACGGGCCGGCGGGCGCCTGGTCCAGGCCCGGCTCTTCATAAGGCGAGGGCGGCCGTTGCGTCCCGACTGTGTTTGGGATGGAGCTGCCCGGGCCCGGCAGCGGTCGCGGGCGGGCCGCGGGAGATGGTTGGACTTCGGGAAAGATTTCCCACCAATTCTGAGGCATCACACAATCTCCCTGACTGAGCCGTTGGGCGCGAAGAAGTAGGAGCCCTTGGGCAGCGAGGCGGCCTGGGCATAATTTTGGACGCGCGGAATGGTGCCCAGCGCGGGCAGCGGCCTAAGGCGTGGAGCGCCAAGTCCGGTTATGCCTGAACCGGTGGCGCCGCTCGCGCCCAGCCCGCTCAAATGGTTCGCTGCGGTCTGAGTGAATGCAGCCGGCTGCGGACTGCCCGGCGGAGGCGCGTATTGAGGCGCAAGGGCGCCGGGGCCTGACCCGAACGCTGCATCCAAACCGTCTGTCCCCTCACCTCCCCTTGTCCCCGCCTCGCCCTCGCCGCCTCGCGGATCCATCATGCGCTCGGCGATCCGCTGCCGCGCGAGCCAGGACAAATCGTCCCCGTTCACCGCGCCGATTTCGTCGCCATTGAAACCGAGATTCTTGGCGCCGATCACCTGCGCGTCGCGCGCGTCGTTCTGGCGCTGCAATTCGGCCTGCTGCAGCTGCAGCGCCCGCAGCCGCGGGATCGCGTTCGAGTCGCCGCCGGCGGCGGCGAGCGCCGCCTGCAGTCGGTCGCCAAAGCCGGGCGCGCGGATGGCGCGGCCGATGCCGGAAAGAATGGACATCTATCGTACTCCCCAAAGATAAGGTTGCATCCAATCCGGCGCCGCCATCAGTGGGGGCCGGGCAAGGCGAGGTGCGTTGCGCAGATCGGTCATCATCGCCGAGGGCCGCGGCATCGGCACCCATTCGGGCGGTGGCGGGGCACGGGGCGGGGCGCCGCCGCCGTCCAGGCCCTGGAGGGCCGAGAGGATCGAGGCGATGTCGACCTGATCGCCCTTGGGCCCCGCGTCTTTCGCGGCAGGAAGCTTGTCGGGCACGACCGGGTTCGCGGGCCAGCCGAACAGCTCGGCGAACCGGCTGGTGTTGTCGGGGAGGAAGCCCATCTATTCCTCCACCAGATGGGCGAGGCCGAGCCGGCCGTAATCGACCGTCCTGAAGCCGAACAGCGGCGGCCCCAATGCCTCGGGCGCGATCCGTTCGACCTCGTCCGCCATCACGCCGATGCGCTTCGGGCGGGAAGGCTCGTCCCACAGATAATTGTAGCGATAGAGGCCGAGCCCGTTGGCCAGCGCGCCGATCCTGCCGATCCCGCGCTTCAATCTCGGATCGGACGGCAGGAAGGCAGCGACGGCCTGGCCGCCCTGGAGCAGCTGGCTGAACAGGCTCGGCGACTGGGTCGTGACCTGAGTGCCAGTCCCTGTCATCGTCCCGGTCGTGTTTCCGTTCACGGCCCGGCCGACGAGGATGTCGTAGGGGGTCATGCCCGAAAGCTGGCCCATCAGCTGGAGCTGGGCCGGGCCGGCCATCGCATAGGCCTGCTCGATCGCGCGCTGCTGGTCGCCGAGCTGCGCCATCGTGCCGAGATCGGCGCGCGTTCCCGCGCCATAATCGTTGGCGAGGCCGCCGAGCATCCCCGCCGCCTGCAGCTGGCGGGCGAGCGCCGCATCCTGCTGGGCGGCGTTGAATTGCGACATCTGGTTGTTCGCCTGCGCATTCTGCCCCGAGACGGCGGTGCGGTTCTGCGCGTTGAACTGGCCGGCGGCCGCGTCGAAGGCGCCCTGCTGCAGGCCATATTGATTGAGCGCCGCCGCATTGGCCGCGGCGGACTGGTTTCCGGCCTCCGCGCCATAGCGGGCGGCATCGGCGTTCAGCCCGCTTTGGGCGAGCGCGAACTGGCCGAGCATGGCCTGGTTGGCCAGCGCCGATTGCTGCGCGTTCGAGGCATTATACTGGCCGGCCGCCGCGTCCATCGCACCCTGGGTGAGGCCGAACTGGTTTCGCGCGGCCATGTTCGCGGCTGCGGCCTGGTTGCCTGCTTCGGCCAGATAGCGGCCCGCGTCCGCGCTGAGGCCGGCCTGGGCGAGGGCGTATTGCGCGCCCGTCGCCTGGTTGGCGAGGCTCGCCTGCTGCTGGTTGCCGGCATTATATTGCGCGGCGGCCGCATCCATCGCGCTCTGGGTCAGGCCGAACTGATTGAGCGACGCAGAATTGGCCGCGGCGGACTGATTGCCCGCGTCGGCGAGATAGCGGGCGGCGTCGGCGCTCAGGCCGGCCTGGGCCAGGCCATATTGATTGTTCGCGGCCTGGTTGGCGAGGCTCGCCTGGTTCTGCGCAGCGGCGGTGAACTGGCCCTGCGCCTGCGCCAGATCGGCCTGGGCGAGCCCAAATTGGTTGCGCGACGCGGCATTGGCGGCGGCCGACTGGTTGCCGGCCTCGGCGAGATAGCGGGCCGCGTCGGCGCTCAGGCCGGCCTGGGCCAGGCCATATTGGTTGTTCGCCGCCTGGTTGGCCAGCATGGCCTGGTTCTGGCCGGCGGCGGTGAACTGGCCCTGGGCCTGGGCCAGATCGGCCTGGGCAAGGCTGAACTGGTTGAGCCCGGCCTGATTGGCCAGCGCCGCCTGCTGCCGGTTGCCGGCATTGAACTGGCCGGCCTGGGCCAGCAATGCGGCCTGCTGCAGCGCGAAGGCGTTCGCCGTCTCGGCGCCATATTGGCTGGCCGCATTGTCGTATCCGGCCTGGGCGAGGCTGGCGGCATTCTGCGCCGCGGCGAATTGCTGGTTGCTTGCGTTGCGCGCCGCCGCATTCTGGCTGCGCGCCTCCATCTGGAGCTGGCCGTTGAGCGTGTCGCGCGCATTCTGCGCTGCGGCATTCTGCAGGCCGGCCTGGAATTGCGTGTTCGCGCCGAATTGGGCGGCCTCGTCCGCCGACTGCTGGTTGGAAAGGACCTCCTGCATGTTCAGCTGGCCCTGCGCGAGCGAGCGGGCATTGGCCGCGGCCGCATTCTGGCTGCTGATCCCGGTCTGGTTCTGCGCGTTGAACAGGCCGGTCTGCTGGCGGAGCGCGGCGTCCGATTGGGAAAGGCCCGCCGCGGTCTGGAAGCCCTGATCGAGCAGGCCGGCCTCGAGCGTGGCCCTGCCCCGCGCCAGATTGCCGGCAAGCTCGGCCTCCGCGACGCCGAAGCGCGAGCCGCCGAACGCGCCGGCCGCCGCCCCCCTTGCCTCCAGCGCCGCGCGCTGCTGCGCGGCCTGGAAATCGTAATCCGCGAGCGCGGCGCGCGTGACCTGATTCGTATAGGGGCTTTCATAGGCGTAGAAATTGTCGAGCATGCTTGCCGCATCCGCGTCCGATGCCGTCGCATTGGCGGTCGCGGCGAGCGTCGGCGCGTTGAGCTGGGTGGAATGGTAGGCGGTGCCGGTCGCGGTCTGGATTCCGCCGAGGACCGGCGCATCGAAGGACGCGGCCTGGGCGCCGATCGGGCTGCCGATGCGCGCCGCCGCATAGCCCTGGCCCGGGCCGAGATCGGGCGCCGCATAGCCGCTGGCGCTGACCAGATTGGCATTGCCGAGCTGGGGCGTGGCGTAGGTGGCGGCGGCGGCCTGCGATGCCTGGCCGAGCACGGGAGCGCTATAGCCCTGGCCCTGATATTGGGCGGCATTGCCGAGCTGGGGCGCGGCATAGCTGCTCGCGCTCGCCTGCGATGCGCTGCCGAGCGTGGGCGCGCCATAGCCCTGGCCCTGATAGAGGGCGGCAGCGCCGAGGCGGGGGGCGCTGTAGCCGGAGGCGCTCGCCTGGGGCGCGGCGCCGAGCGTCGGCGCCTGATAGCCGCCGGCCTGATATTGCGCGGCCTGGCCCAGCGACGGCGCGGCATAGGCCGATGCCCCCGCCTGCGGCGCCGATCCGAGCGACGGCGCGGAATAGCCCTGCCCCTGGTAAAGCGAGGCGGCGCCGAGCCTCGGCGCGCCATAGTCCGTGGCGGTCGCCTGAAAGGCGGGGCCGCTTTGGCTGCTTGCGCCGCTGAACGCGTTGGCGAATTGCGGGCGCTGCATTTGTCCGCCCGTGCCGGCGGGCGCCGTGGTCTCGCCGCCGAGCGCGTCCGCCGTGGCCGGCGCGGAGCCGCCGCCGCTGCGCTGGACGGCGGGCGTGAGGCCGGAGGCGCCGGCCCAGCGCCCCATGGCGCCGCCGGTGCCGGCGAGGTTCGCGCCGCCCTGCCCAGCGCCGAGCGCGAGCTGGGAGGCCGCATTGACCTGGGACTGCCAGCCGCCGAGCTTGTCGGCATTCTGCCAGGCCATCTGCTGCAGCGGCGCGGCGGGGGCGACGAAGCCGTTCGGATCCATGTCGCCGAATGCGCCGATCCGGCCGACATAATCGGAGGCGGCCTGGGACAGCCAGTCCGGCGTGATCGGCGTGGTCGTGCCGCTCTCGGTCTGGCTGGTGTTCTGGGTGCTGTTCGACGTCGTCTTGGACTTGGAAGAGCTGAGGCCCATGGGCGTTCCTTCACGAAAAAGGGCGACCCGCGGGCCGCGCTGGTTGGACTTCGGTTGATGGTGGTTTCCGGCAAGGCGGGAGGATCCGCGTGGCCCCCGACCTCCCCTGCTATCCGCCTGAATTGCCTACAGGGTCTTCCTGACCGCCACCTGGTGCGGTTCGTAGCCGTGGGGCCTGAGCGCGCGCATCCAGCCCGATCGGCTTTCGATGATGGCGCAGGTGCAGCCGAGCGCCTTTCCCCAAGCCTCGGCCTGGGGAATGAGCCGCGCGCTGATCTCCTCGATCCGCCCCGCCGCGACGAGGCCGTGGACGACCCGCGCGCCGCCGGGATAATCCCGGATCTCGGCGACAATGGCACCATGCTCGCTCGCCCAGAGACGGGCGCGGCCGGAGCGGATGAGATCGTCCAGATATTCGATCGGGTAGAAGGCCGGATCCATCGCTTCGGCGAACTGGGGGCGGAAGCGGTGGTAGGAGGACCAGTCGGGGGGTGTCATCGCTCGCCCATGGGGATGCCGCGGAACACTGGCTTGCCTAGCCGCCAACTCTCGATCACGTTCGTTCCGATATTGGTAGTCAGTGAGATCTTGACAGACATGATCATACCCGACGCCCGAAAATCCTTTTTGTCTGCAGCTGTATCAATAGAATAGGGCCCCCTAGTGACTGTTGCGGACTGCGGCCGATCACGCATGTATAGGGTGAGATCAACTGGGCAGCCCTGCTGTTCGAAGTCGGGATTCACGCCCTGGAGTTGAACCCGGCGCCTGCCTGACTCGATGTATTGATCTGCACTTTGGATAAATGAACTGAATCCAACTTCGCCTTGGGCAGGATTTTCTAGCTCGTGGCAGTAGACCTTCCCGTCGCCATCGACGGAAACGAAGGGGCGCCAAGAACGGTAGCTGGAGCCTGAGCCTGGATTATACAGAAAGTCCGCATGATAGGCTGCTCGGCGGTCAAGTTGCCCCCTGAACCAAGTTCCATCCACTGTGTTCAGGGCGACATATCGATAGCCTCCAGTAGCACTGTCGCGCTTGTCAGGATAGAACCACCAGACTTCGTTGAAGGCCGAATTTTTAACCGCAGTGGTGCGCACATCCAATCTCGTCGCGCTCGCCAAGATGTTGTCCTGCAAATCCCTGCTGATCGGACAGGGTATTTGCTGAGGCGGTTCGCCGGGCGACCACCGGAAAAAGCGATGATTCGAACTCATCCAATAAACAACGCCGCCAAGTTCAGCCACGGCCCCCGGCCCCACCAAACCACACCCGTCGCTGACGGGCTCAAAGCGATAGGTTTGGCCGGGGTCACCAATGAACGAGCCCAAGAACAGCATCCCGTTCGTCCAGACGGCGATATAGTCCCCGACTCGGCGTCCGGCGACGATTTTGCCCTGCCCCTCCAGAATATGCTCGAAGGCGTTATTCGCGGCGGAGGTAGTCCAATTGGTGTAATCTTCGAGGTCGCAACCCCGAATGCACATCGGATTGAAAGTGGTGGAAATCTCCTCATTGCAACCAAGCGCGAGAATTTGGCGCTGCGCCGTGACGAGCATGTGGTTCATCGCTGCAGGCGCCTGAGAGACGATGGTCGCTGCGACGCCCGCTCCGCCGTTCGACGTGTAAAGGCTCCCCCCCTTTGGAGCCGCCATGAGAGAATCGCCCCAGCTATCGAAGGCCCAGTAGGAGATGCCGGAGCCGAGCCCGACAGGAGTGATGTCATTCTCGATCGTCGAAATACCGCCAATATTCGACGTATAAAGTGCGGCGTCTCCGCCTACGATCAGGACGGGCGATGAGCCGGAAGAAAACGCAAAAATGGTGCGCGGGTTTGCCGCTACGCCACCGTCAAGAATGCGAGAAATATGACCGAGCGTCTCAGGCCGCCCCCCCTGAAAACGCACGTTCGAGCCGTCCGCCCAGCGGCCCTTGGCTCCGAAGGTCGTGTCGTCGCTGAATATGCCAGGAGGTAGTTCCAGCTCGTATGTGATTCCAGCCATGCAAATCCTCTGCTAGATTGCTGTCATGAAAATCGCTGTCTGCACGCCCGTTCACGGTCATCCCAACACGGGCTATGTCCAGTCCCTCGCGGACATGCTCCAAGCGTCCGCCGCGGCCGATGTCCGGGATGCTACCGGTGCTCCGCTCACCCTCGATATCCGGACGATCCTCCATAGTTCGTCGTGCCTCACCGAGGGACGAAGTGCCCTTGTTACGGAGGCGCTGCGGTGGGGCGCGCATGCCCTGCTCTGGATAGACTCCGACCAGACATTTCCGCCCGACACGCTTGCTCGCTTGCTTGACCGCAATAAATGGGTGGTCGGATGCAACTATCCGCGCCGAAAACCCAAGCCCGTCCCAACTGCGGTCAAGGGAGGGCAACTCGTCTACACTCGCGATGAAACAACCGGCCTTGAAGAGGTCGATCAGCTTGGCCTCGGCCTCTGCCTCGTCAACAACCAGGCGTTAGCTGCGGTTGCTAACACCGGCAGACTATGGCCCCTATTCGAGTTCAGAATTCAACCTGATGGGATTTCCAATTTCAGCGAGGACTATTTCTTCTTCGACCGAATTCGCTCGGCCGGCGTGAAAATCTATCTCGACCACGACCTATCCAAGCGCGTGGGCCATATGTACGAGCGCATCCTCACCTATCGAGACACGCTCAGCGAATAGTCGCGTAGTCTGCCAGTTCCTTATCCAATCCTGGCGGCCAGGCGACCACCGTCGGCATGCGCATCCGCACCCCCTGCATCGGCGTGGGTAAAGACCCGCTCACCAATGTGGCCGATGACCGACGAAAGAGGGTGATCGACCCACACTGACAGCCCGGCGGTCCGAACGACGTTGCAGAAATGAATGTCCTCGCCGCAGGTGAACGTGCCGTCCGGCTCGATCTGGCTCTTGAACAGCAATTGCCCGTGGGTGGCCTTGAACACCGCGGCGTCGATCAGGGCGAAGCCAAGCCCGATCGCCGCGACCTGCTCGACGATCCTCCCGCTCACCTTCTCCGCCGTCGTGTAGCAGCGTTCATCCTGCCGCATCAGCGCCGTCGGCAGATGCGGCGGATGTCGGGAGACGATGTTGCAGCCGACGACCGGCAATTTGTGCAGCAGAAGCCGCAGGATCGCGTCCGCCGGAAAGGTCTGGTCGGTGTCGATGAACTGCACGTAATCGGCGCCCCAGCCGCGCGCCTGGATGACGAGCGCGGTCCGCTTCAATTCGAGCGGCCCATCCTCCCTGAAAAAGATCTCGACCTCATGGTCGCGGCTCGTGCGCCCCGTCAGCTTGGCCAGGCATTGGGCGAATTTCGCGTGAACGGGGCCGTAATGAGGCACGCAGATCGCGATCTTCATCGCCTGTTCCTGCCTCGCCCGCCCTTCCCCGGCAAGCCGAATCACGCCGCCGCGCGGTAGCAGAAGGCGAACTCGATCGCGGTCGCATTCTGGAAGTTGGCGTTGGTCAGTCCGGTGACCGGGGTGGTGTAGATCGCCGCCGACGTGGCATTGCCGAGATCGAGGAAGAGCGGCGCGGTGATCGTCGTGATATTCGTGTAGATGCCGAGCGCGACCGAGGCCGCGTTGGTGATCGACGCCGCGAAGGGAAGCCCGGTCAGCGCGGCGAGGCCGGTTGACGAGCCCTTGTTGCTCAGCTGCAGATAGCCGCTGACGAAGACGAGCCGGCCGATCTTGACGTAATTGCCGCCGTTCGAGGCGCCGTAGGTGATGCCGGTCGTGCCGCCGCCGAAGCTGATTCCGGGCGTCCACGTCCCCTCCTCATAATCGTCGAGCGTATTGGCATTGGCGGACGGGACCTGGGTCGCCGGGAAGACGATGCCGCCGCCGGTCGGCGTCACCAGCCCGGCGACGGTGAGGCCGCTGCCGGACAATTGCGCCCAGTTCGCGCCATTCGCATTGAAGTTGATCGCGGAGATCGCGGCATCGACCGAGCCGACGAACATGATGTCGGAGGCATTCAGGCCGAGCATGCGGGTCGCGGTCCCGCCCGCGGTGCGGCCCTGCAGATATTGGGCGTTGGCGATCTGGACGGTGCCGCTCAACGTGGCGCTGGTGGCGGTGATCGCGGCGAAGGCCTGGGCCGCGCTCCATGTGTTGGCGCCGTTCAGCAGCGGGATGGCGCCGCCCGAAGTGCCGGTGGCGACATTGAGCGTGCCGCCGGCGAAGGACAGCAGGCCGCCGATCGCGACGGCGCTCCAGCTGTCGGCGCCGGAGCGGTAATGGATCGTGTTGGTACCGGTGAGCGCTTCCAGCGCGGCGAGATCGTTGGCCAGGGCGAAGGTGGGGTTGCCGGCGATGCCCGCGGGGTTGGCGATGGTCAGGCCGGCGGCCGGCGCCACGAGCGTGCGCCCGGCGAAGCTGTCGGGCGCGGTCTGGACGATGATGCCGTTGCTGTTGAACGCCGCCAGCGCGCCGAGCGTGGCATCCCAGGGCTGGAGCTGCTGCCAGGCCGCGCCGTCCGAATAGGTGACGCGCGAGACGGTCGCATTCCAGGCGAGGCCGCCGGAATAATCGGCCGCCGCCGGAAGGTCCGCATTCGCCACCGGCCACAGCCGGAACGGCACGTCCATCAGCCCCTTGAACAGGCGGATGACCGACGCCCCGAAATCGCGCAGCCATGGCGGCCCGGCGGAGGGATAGCGCAGGTCCATCTCAGCCGGCCACGATGTTGGCGGCGGCCGGTGCCGGCAGGTCCGTCCTGGGCGCGGCATCGCCCCGCCGGCGCGTCTCGCGCCGCAGCCTGGTCAGCGCCTCGTCGCGGCCGCCCATGGCGAGCTGGAGCCCTTCGACGTCCCGCAGCGGCCCGCGGCAGAGCAGCGCCTTCGCCTCGTTGAGAATCAGATTATAGGCCGCCTCCGTCCAGGCGTTGGCCGTCGCCGGCACGCCGAGCTCGGCGATGCCGTGGACCGCGAGCGCATGGGCCGCGTCGGGAACGGGATGGAGATGGATCAGCCCTTCGTCCTCCGCCCATAAGGCGGGCGGGCCGACGACCGGCGCGGCGGGATCCTCGGCCGCCTGGATCGTCTCGAGCGGCACCTTGGGCAGCGGCGCGCCGAGCCAGGTCACGACCCGCGCGATCCGCATGCCGGCGGGCAGCGCCAACGTGGCGGTGCCGGGGACGGTCGCGGCGGCGCCCGACGCGCGGTTGAACCAGAACAGCTCGCCGGCATGACGCTCGATCGCGTCGGCGACGGCGTCGATCAGCGCCTGCTCCAGCTCGCCGCCGGGGCCCATGTCGTCCCGGTTGGTGTCCAGGATGATGCGCGCATAGAGCTGGTCCAGCGTGGCCATGCCGTTTCTCCGTCGTTCGAGAAGGCCGGCGCGGCGCCGGCGGAAAAAGGTTGATCTTCAAATCATTTGGAAGTCGGCAACCAGGCCTCCATCCACTCGTTGAGCGACCCGAGAGCGCGGCCATCCGGCCCGCCAGGGAGAACGACATGAGCATTTTCGGAGCCATCAGGGACGCCATTTTCGGGCATGCGCAAGCTGCGCCCGCCCAGCCCGCCGCCATGCCGCAGATGAGCACGCCGGCCGCGCCGGCCGCGCCGACCGGGCCGGGCCTTGTCGGGGCGGGCGCGCAGGCGCAGCCGGTGGACGTCGATGCGGTGCTCGCGCGGCTGGCGGCCGAAAAGGGCCAGCCCTCCAATTACAAGACGTCGATCGTGGACCTGATGAAGCTGCTCGATCTCGATTCGAGCCTGGATAACCGCAAGTCGCTGGCCGGCGAGCTCGGCTATACCGGCGCCCTCGACGGCAGCGCCGAAATGAACATGTGGCTGCATCGCCATACCATGCGCCAGCTCGCCGCCGGCGGCGGGCACGTCAGCGCCGACCTGCAGGGCTAGGCCCCGCCAAAAGGATGGAGCGTCGCGGGGAGACCCGCGGCGCTTCACCGACCGGCCGCGCGCTTCACCCGGATCGCGGCAATGATGTCCTTTCGCCGGGCGCGCGGCGGATGCGCCACATTCTCCTCCGCGGCGATTGCGATCAGCATGGCGCGGCGCTTGCGGGAGAGGCCTGGCAGGCGGCCGCTGCGCGCAGCTTCGGGCACGTCCGGCACCCATTGCCCGATCTGGACATCGTATCGGCCGCGGTGCGCGATCCAGCCCTCGCCGACCTCCTGCGCGTTGCGGCACTGGATGGGATCGCCGCCTTGCGGCCCCCACCAGGAGGGGAAAATCTGATCGCTCATCCGGGGGCCTCCATTGGCGTGGAATGAAGTTCAAATCATGTTGCACGCGAAGGCGCGAAGGACGCGAAGTTCTTCGGTGCAATGACGTGGGCGCATTCTGACGCGACTTTGGGTTGCCGGCTTTCAGCGTCTCGCCCTCCGGGCGAACCCTTCAGTGGCGGTCGCAAATCGACCTCGAGCGGCGACAGCCGGCCGCTATCGAGGCAACGACGCCTTCGCGTCCTTCGCGCCCTCGCGTGACCCAAATTCAATTTTGCTTTGCTCTGAAGCGCGCAGCATCTTCGGGAACAGGGGGCCCGCGGCGCGCAAATGGGGAGGGGCGGTGAGGCCCCTCCCCTCTTTGCCTAGCCGGCCAGATTGGCCAGGCGGCAGGCGAGCTGCGGGCGCAGGGTCTTGTATCCGTAGAGGATGTCGACCCGGGTCGGCAGGCGATCGTTGTTGATGTCGTAATCGCGAACGATGCGCAGCGAGATGCCGTCGAAGACCTCGCGTGCGCCCCAATCGACCCCCTTCGGCATGACCAGATCGGCCGTGGCGAAGGTGAACGCGTCCTTGTGGTAGACCATCGACTGGCCGTAATTGGTGGACGCGCTGCCGACGATCGCCAGCGCCTTGCCCGCGCCAGCGGCGTTGATCACGACATTCTGGGCCGCCCCCGACGTGACCGGAACCGGCGAGACGTTGATGTTGCCGGCGCCGCCCGCATAGTCCGCGGTCAGCACGAACTGCTGGAGCAGGCCGGTATCGACCTTCGATTCCGGGTGGACGCCGTCGATGCCGGCGATGGTGACGATCTCGCCGGCCTTGATCGTGCCGGTGCCCGCAGTGACCGCGATCACGGCCGATCCCGAAGTGACGCCGGACGAGGTGTTGACCACATAGCTCGCGTCGCCGGCACCCCTGGTCTGGGTCGAGAGATGGGTGGATTCGGCGAAGTCGAAGCCCGCCGTCCGGCCCATATAGCCTTCGCGATATTGCTTCGCGATCTGGCCGTCGTCCTGGAACAGGCCCTTGAGCGCATCGACCAGGTTGGCGCTGTCGTTCGACGAGAGCAAGGCGGTGCGGTCGCCCGGCGGCGCAAGCGCGTCGTTGAGCTTGCGCCGGCCGGCCAGCACGTTGGCGAAGCTGATCGCCGCCGCCGTGTTGTTGGCCTGCTGGTAGACGTCCTTGCGCATCGTCCCAAGCGCGTCGGCTTCGACATTGGCGGCGAGCACCGCCATCGCCGGCTCGATGATCCGCTTCGAGAAATCGTCCATCGACAGCGACAGCTCGGCCGACGTGAAGTTCATGCCGACATGCTTTTGCGTCGCGACCTGGAGTGACACCGAGGTCTCGGACGTGTCCTGGGTGGTCAGGGTGGCGCCGCTGGTGACGGTATACTGATTGGGGAGGCGGATTTTCAGCGTGTCGCCGATCTTCGCGCCTTCGCGGGCGAAGCTGTCGTCATATTGGCGGTTGATCGACCCGATGAAGGTCAGCTTCTGGTGGAGGATGCGGAGCGCCTCGCGCGTCACCGCGGTGGGAGTCAGGAGTGTATTTGCCATGGTGAAAAATCCATCTGTGGGAGGGTCGGCGCCTCACGGCGCGGATCCGTGGTTGAGAAGTGCCCACCCCCTTGGATGAGGGGCAATCGCATGTGCTTTGTGCTGCCCCGTCCGTTCGTCCTGAGCTTGTCGAAGGACCGCTTCTTCTTGTGAAGAAAGCAAGGGCTTCGACAGGCTCAGCCCGAACGGGGTGAGAGCGGGAATTCGGCATATGCGATTCCACCCCCCATCTGCGGAGGGGAACAGGAGGGAAAGCTCAGGCCCGCTTGCGGGTCTGGGCGTTGCGGCGGCGCATCCATTCGTCGGCGCTCAGCCGGTCGTCCAGCCCGCCCGGCGGGGCGCCGCGCGCCTTCACCGATGCCGCCGGCTGGACCTGCTGGGCCGCGAGCGTGTTGTGCACCTTCCTTGCCGTCTCGGCGGCGGAGGATCCGCTGAAGGCTGCGTGAAGGACCTTGGCGACGCGGGGATCGGCTTCGAGGTCGTCGAGCTCGTCGCGACTGAAGCCGTAACCCGCGGCAAAGCCGATCAGCCTGGCCTTGAGATCGTCGGACCATCCGGGAATCTCCTTCGCAAGCGCGTTGCGGCCTGCTTCCATGCGCCTGGCGATGTCCTGCTGCGCGAGGAAGGTCCGCTGTCCGTGCAATTGCGAAAGCTGCCCGAGCGCCTGCTGATGGGCGTCCCGGAGCATGTTGTACTCGCTGGTCGCGGCCGAGGCCGCGAACGGGTCTGAATCGTGCCAGGCCCGCCAATCGACCTGCTGATATTGGGCGAGCTGCCCGGCGAGCGTGGTGGCGCGGGCATAAGTGTCCAGCTCCGCCTGCGAGGTCTGCTGCAGAGCCTGGCGCTCGGCCAACACGGCCCGGCGCTGCTCGGCGACCTCCTGCGTCTTCCTGGTATAATCCGCCTGCATCAGCAGCAGCGGCTTGAGCGCCTTCGGGACCAGATATTTCCGGCCCTCATGCTCGATCTCCTCGCCTTCCTCCGGCTCCCCCTCGACGGGGGCGGATTCGTTGTCGACGGCGTGGGTGCCGACTTCCTGCGTGTCGGGGAGGGTTGCCGAAACATTGTCCTCGCCCTCGACCGGATTGGTCGCGATTTCTTCTGTCATGGTCGTCCTTCTCTCGGGAAAAGCCGCGTCTCGCGACGCAGCGGGTGAAGCCGCTCCGGAGAATCCGGTTGGCGGCGATTGCGGGATTGGAGGGGCGCGCGATGCAGTCCGGCCAGCCGAGCAGCCCTTGCGCCACTCTGCTGTGATATGGCGGGCCGTCCACGCGCGTCAGCTAGGCGCGGCCCCCCGGCTCCACCGGCGGCCCGATCGTCATCGATATCGACAAGTGGACCGGCCGCGACGTCTGGATTTCGGCGGAGCAATGAGGCAGCACAAGCCCGGCAACGGCCGCCTCGCGGGGGCGTGCATCACGGCGCTCGCCCCCGGGCAACCTCCCCCATATAGCCCAATCGCATGCCGGCCGATCCTTCCTGGGTTCGGCCGGCGTGGATTGGCGTCGAGTTCTTTATGCCCGCCTGCGAACCAGGCCGACAATCAGCAGCAGCACGACGGCGCCGATCGTGGCGTAGACGATCGAAGTGACGAGGCCGTTCACGACGGTGAAGTTGACGCCGATCCGGGGCAGCAGCCAGCCGGCGATGAAGGCGCCGATGACGCCGACGACCAGGTTTCCGACGAGGCCGAGGCCATAGCCCCTGACGAGCACGCCGGCGAGGAAGCCGGCGACGATGCCGACGACGAGGAAGATCACGAGGGATTCAACGGTCATGTCGCTCTCCTATGCCTTAACGTCCGTGGACCGGATCGCCTGGCGCCTGCAGGCATAGCAGGTGGCCACCGCAAAATCGTCCGCGATTTTCGCCGGCAAAGGCCCGGCCCGCACCGCCCGGCCATCGACCAGCCGGCCATCGCCGCCGCCGCCGTGGAGCCTGACAGAATTGGCGAAACCTCGCACAATCACGCCTGCCTTGGCCGGCGGCAATGAAGATCGAAGTACGCCGCCATGCCCTGCCGTGCGCCAAACCGCCAGATAAAAGCCCCATGCCACCGGCGCAACGCGACCACAGTAATGATACGTATTCAGGAACATCCGGAAGTTTCGTCTATTCCTATCGTGACGCCTTTGAAACAAACGACAATTCACGCGGGGATTTACCATGAATTCATTTCGGTACAGCACGAAGACCCTGCTCGGACCGTGGCGCAATACGGCCGACGCGGCCGTGCAGGACGCGATCAGGGCCAAGCAGGCGCGGCGCGACGAGCAGGGCGACGGCTGGCACTGGGTGGTGCCGGGCTCGATCGAGGAGCGGCAGGAGCCGACCCACGCTTATTCACGCAACGACAATTTCGATTACACGCCGCTCCAGCGCTTCCGCGCCTGATCGCGGGACTCGCGCGCTTGCCGGGATTGGCGTGCCGCGGACTTGAGGCAACACATGCTTTCGGGCAACGGCGCGGTGAACGGAAGATGCTGTGAACCGCGAATATCAAGACATCCTGTCCCGTATCTCCGAACCGCCTTCATGGTGGCAGGAGGGCGGTGTTCCCCGATATGGGCCTTTCGAGCCTGGTTCTTCCACCAGCGTCTATGCGAACGAAGCAGCCCTCGTCGAAATCGCCTGCCAGTTCTGCCGGCGGCCGTTCATCGTCCTGTTTGAAACAAGCGCCAAGGATCGGCGCATCGCGGCGGAAATTCGCGCGGGCACCTTGCACTATGGCGACCCGCCCAATGTGGGATGCTGCACCGGGGTGAGCGCCAACAGCACGCCCGTCCAGGTGCTGCAATATTGGGCGCGCGCGCATCAGGAATATGTGGAGGGAGGGCTGATCGTCGATACCCGCGCCTTTTTCGAATGGCGGCGCGACGCTTCGCTCGAGGTCGGTCTGCCGGGCTGAGCGAATGGCGACGTGCCTAGAAGTACCCCTCCAGAAATGCCGCCGTCTCCTCTGAAATGCCGACGATCTTGTTCGTCGCCTGGCGGTAATATTTGAAGTTGAGCTCGGTCTCCGGCCGTCCGTCGTCCCAGTCGGTGAACGGCTTGAGCTCCCGCCGCCCCAGCGCCCGCGCGGCCAGCGCCGTCCGCCGGACGATGATGCTCACCCGCGGCGTCTGCCGCTCCACACCCTCCAACTTCGCAACAGCCTGCGCGGACACGACCACGCCGCGCGCCACCAGCCCCTGCCCGCCTTCATTCTCGCTTGCGAACAGGTAGATCGTGTCGCCCGCGGCGATCCGCCTGCCGCCATACATCGTCTTCTGCGCGGGGAAATCGAAGGTCGGCGCCTGCGGATCGTCGATCCGCGCCTTGATCGCGAATGCCGTCGTCACGGAACCAGGGTGATCAGCGGCTGGCTCTTGTCGACGACATAGGTGGCGAGCTCGGAGCCGATCGTGCTGCCGACGTTGCGCACCGCGTGGACCGCGCCGGCCGGGATGAACAGGACGTCGCCGGCGTTGAGCGTCACCGGCGGCCGGCCGTCGAGCGCATATTGAAGCGAGCCGCGCAGCACGAAGACGATCTCCTCGCCCGGATGCCGGTGGCGCGGCGCGAAGGCGCCCGGCGCGAAATCGACCCGGGTCTGGATCGCCTCCCGGCCCGGCGTGCTGAGATCGTGCCGCTGCAGATCGGTGCGCGAGATCGCAGGCCGGGCCGGAGCGCGCGCTGCCGGAGCTGCCGGCGCGGGCGTCGCCGCCCGGCTATCCACCTGCGCGGGGATCGAAGTTTCCGCCGGCACGGCGGTGGCGGCAAGCAGGACGGCGATCGGCGCCGCGGCGGCGAGGCGGCGATATTGAGCGCGGAAACGGAGCATGACGGCCTCCTGATCATGGCGGGCGGCGGGCGCCCCTGGCACGGAACATGACGCCTCGCGGCATGGCTGCAAAGCGAAAGTTCCTGGCGGGCGCGGATGGAGAAAAGAAGCGCCGCCGGTCGGGAGGGGGATGGACCGGCGGCGCCAACGCCCGGTCTTGAGGTGCCGGGCCGCTCATATAGTCTCGTTTTGGGTCACATTCTGTCGGTGATGTCGGCGGCGCTGCTGCACGGGGCACATCGCGCTCGGACCGGCGGGAGAATGCGTGCAGGCGCCATCGCTCCCCGACGCCTTCATCATCGGCCGGAACCATCGGACCCGCCGTCCATTCCCTCGCCATGGGTCGATCACCATCATGGATGTCGCTGGCCATGGATTCCTGGGTCCTGGGCATGGACGCGACCATGGTCGCCGGGCTGCGCATGGCGAAGATCTCCGCCGGCGGGCCGAAGGCGGCGGCCGAAGCGCGGCGGATGGTGACCGAAAAGGTCGAGGCCGCCGTCGGCCTGCAGATGCTCGCGCTCACCGGCGGCCTGGGCAGCAGCGTCGAAAGCGCGACCGCCCGGTCGCTGAGGCATTACGGGCCGAAAGTGCGCGCCAATCGCCGCCGGCTCGGGAAGCGGACCAAAGCCTAGCCTGCGTCCTGCGCGCTCCGGATTTTCAGTCATGCCGGCGTGGCCTCCGTCATCGGGCTTTGCGGGGTTCCGATGCCGAAAAGGTAAGCGGTTTTTTCACGCGATGGACGCGAAGCAAGAAGAAAGGCGCGAAGCCCTTCGTGTCTTCGGCGCCATGTCCTCCGCCCATCTCCGTGCGGCGCAGCCGCTTTGATATGTAGGCGCGGAGACGCACAGGCGCGAGGCAAGGGGCAGACGCCGGCATCTCTGCGCCACCGCGCCTCTGCGCGAACCCCCTCCTTCTTCCCTTCGCGCCTTCCCTTCTTCGCAACTTCGCGTAAACCAATGGCGATTATATAGCTTGCAAACACGTCCCTATTCGAACGGGCAGGGCCGTAGCCTCACATTCTCAAAGTGGTGCTTCCGACAGAAAGCGCTCAGGGGCACGGTCCCCCGGTCGCAGCCTGCGCGGCGGCAGCGCATCTCCAACGATTCCGCGCCGAGGCTGTCGTAGAAATCACGGTCCATCTTCCAAAGAGCCTGCTCCGGCGCTGCCGGATCGGGGGCATCGATGCTGGGTAAGAAGGCATCGAAGCGATGATAATATGCGAAGGCCCTTACTAGGAGAGTGTCACTCGCGTGTGGGTCCAACCGAACCGCGCCCAGCGCCACGTCTTGCATGGTTTGATTATCCAATCCCTCGATGGGGAAGCCCAGTTCTGTTGCCTTTGCTGCCGTGGCGTCCTCATGCTCATCAACATCGTCCGAGGGGATGAACAGGCACACAGTGGTTTCGACGAGTTCACCCTGCGGAAGATAGAGCCAGCCGTCGGGAAGATCGGTGGTGAGCAAGGAGCGCAAATAGGCGGGCAGCGTTCCCTCTGAGATCACTCGGGCTTCTCCGGCACCGGCTTATGCCCCGCCACCTTCCGCAGCCGCTCATCCCAGCGGGCTTCGTCCTCATCGCATTCCAGCTCGCGCGCGGCCTGCTTGAATTTGTTGATCTGAGACTGGTCGTTCTCGGTCATTGGAGCACCTTCTTGAGGCGGTTTCCCGCCGTCACTCGGTAGATGTAGGGCGGCTTCTCCTTGCTGCAAACCGCTATGATCTTATCATAATTGTGAGCCAGACTCTTCAGCTTAAAGAATCCGATTGACGTAGCTCCGTAGAGGTAAAAGCACCCGATTTTGTGCTGCTGGATGGCCTTCATCGCAGCGCTCGTGCGGTCGTTGAAATCGACGTACTGCCAGCGCCGTGAGACGTGGTGCCGTGACCTGCGAAATAAGCCTTTATGTGCCGAGAGCCGCTATGTCGGCGGCACCTTCACGAACGGCGGCCGCTCCGCCTCGATGCGCTGGGTCTCGGCCTCGAAGCCACTGATGCGCAGCGCCTGCTCCTTGAGATCGAGCTCGCGCGCCTTGAGCTGGGCCGCCTGCTCGAGCGCCTGTATCCGCTGCTGCGCCTGCTGAAGCTGCCGGCCCTGCCGGTCGATCAGCTCCATGCCCTGCTGCATCTGCAGCTGGACCTGCGGCGGGATCGCGGGGCCGCCCGGCGGCGGCTGGCCGCCGCCCTCCTGGAGCTGGGGCGGCAGCAGCAGCTTGAGCCGCGCGCCGATCTTGTCCGCCAGCGGCCAATCGAGCGCGTCGGCATAGAGATCGCCGATCAGGGGCGCCGCCTGCGGCACCTTCTGGATGAAGCTTTCCATCTGCAGCGCCGCCTCCTCGCGCCGCGTCGTGAAGGATGGGCCGGCCGTGACGGTGAGATCATATTTGCCGGCGGTGAGATCGTAGATCCGGTCGACGATCCGCCCGGTCTCGTCGGCCTGCTCGGTGACCGGCCGGCCGGTCGGCGCGACCTTCACCGAAGCCGGCGCCAGATCCTCGCCCAGGATCCTGACCATGCGCTCGGTGCTGTACACGCGCGGGATGAGGTCGAGCAGGATGCGGCCGCCATGGCGGATCGCGCGGCTGAGATTGTCGATGAAGTGGAAGGTGGAAACGTCGCCTTCGCGCTGCCGGGCCAGGATCGCGCGGCCCGACGTCTCGTTGCTGCGGGCGCCAAGGCTGGCGTCGTAAATGCCGATGATCGATTTCATGTCGTCGTTGGCGTTCAGCGCCTCCTGCAGCGCGCCCGCGGGAACGCTCGAGAAAGGCTGGCGCTGCGGCGGCGGCGTGCCCCGCGCATATTCGAGCTTGGCATGGCTGGTGCTGTTGGCCGTGTTCCAGTTGGGATCGGCGTCGAACGCGCCTTCCTCGCCGATCCACGGCGCCTTCGGGGCGAGGGCGACCAGCTCGGTCGTCGTCGTCCGCCAGTAATTGTACATTTCCTGCGCCGACTTGGCGTCGCGGATCAGCGAGCGGAAATGTCTCTTGCCCTGCTCGTCGACCACCTCGTCGCCATAGACCGGGACGATCGGGATGAACCGCCCCGCCCAATCCACCGTCTTCAGCACTTCGGCGCCGGACATGATGCGCTGGGTGACCTTCCAGGTCTCGGTCTCGCGCGGCGCTCCGACGATGCTTATGCCGGCGGCCTGCAGCAAGGCGGCCCTGCGCTCGACCTCCTCGACCCGCGCGATCGTGCCGTCGGACAGCGCGACGATCTGACCCCGCACCTTCTCGCGCGTCCAATATTCGGCGACGATGACGTCGTCGCCGTCCAGCCAGTCCGGGCAATCCCGGAAATCATGATCCCAGTCGATCTTTTCGGCCTCGGGATATTCGCGCTCATACTCGTCTTTGGAAAGCGTGGTGACGATGAACGCCACGTCCCAGTCGGACGAATCCGCGGCGGTCGATCGCGGGTCGCCGTAGACGGTGAACGGGTTCGCCACCCGCTCGACGACGATGTCCTTCTCGAACGCGTCGTCGCATGTGTAGGCGAGGTTGTAGCGCCAGAAGCCGAACCCCTGCCCCACCGCATGCTCGATCGCGGTGTCGGTGGCGACGTCCGCGTCCGACGCCGTCTCGATGTTGCGGATCAGGCCGTCATAAATCTCCGCCACCCTCTTGTCGGCGCCGCTGTCCTGCGGGTGGACCTTGATGCTCGGCTTGTTCTGGCGGGCGTCGTTGACGACCTGGCGGATGAAGGCCGGCATCTTGTTGAAGGTCAGGCAGGGCCGGTGCTCGCGCCTGCGCTGCCGCTCCATCTCCGCCGGCCATTGCTCGCCGAGCCTGGCGAAGCGCAGATCCTCGCGCGCGCTTTCCTGGTTGCGATGCCAGCCGTCGCGGCAGCGCTCGTAATCCTTGCGCGCCTGGACGATCAGATCGTGTTCGGCGTCGGCGGCATCCGCTTTGGGCTGTCTGCTCATCCCATCCATCCTCCCTCGATGATCGGCCGGTCCACGGCCGCGCGCCTTTTCACCGGCGCCTCATAGGCGACGGCGCCGAGCCCGAAGGCGTCGGCGCCGTGCGAGGCCCAGTCGTGGGCCGGGCCGAGGCCGATGCCCCGGACCTCGTCCTTGCGTTCGTGATAGGCGCCGAGCGCTTCGAGCCCGGCGGCGCATTTCTGCTCGTCGAACCACATGTTCGGGAACAGCCGGCGGGCCGCCTCGACCCGCAGGAGCGCCGCGCCCTTGCCCTGGTTGCGGACGATGGTGACCGCGAAGCCCGCCTGCCTGAGCGCGCGTTCATAGCTTGCGTCGTGGACGCGATCGCAAGTCGCGCCGTCATGCGGCAGCACGCACAGCGCGCTCCCATAATTGTTGGCGCGCAGCCAGGCGACATGGGTGGCGAGCGGCTGGCCCTGCGCCTCGTAATAATCGAGCCAGCGCAATTCGCGGCCGACATATTGGACGATCCAGATCGCGACCGCATCCGCCTTCGCGCCAGTGCCGCCGATGTCGAACACCGCGCGCAGGGTCATCAGCGGATCGGCCGCGACCCGGCCGATCCGGCCGGCCGCCCGCGCCTCGCTGAGCTGGCGGGCATAATAAGCGCCTTCGGTCACCCGGGCATAACCGCCCTCCCAGATATGGTCGTACTGGTCGGGGCTCATCCGCAGGCAATCGAGCCGCTCCTGCTCGAGCTCGGCGGTGAGCCAGGGATTGTCCGACCAATTGGCGCGCACGACGACGGCGCCGGTCGGAAGCGCCGGCCCCGCGCAGCATCGCATCGACCGGATCGATCCGGTGCCGCGGATTCCAGGCGAACCACAGCTCCGATCCGGGCGCGCGGATGGTCGGCCGCAGCAGCGCCAGGCTGCGGGCGGACAGGCTCTGCGCCTCCTCGACCAGGGCGCGGCCGAAACCCTCGAGCGACTTGATGCTCTCGGCGGTGTGATCCTGCATGCCCTGGAAGATGATCACCCCATCGCCGGGGGTCTGGATCGTCTCGCGGTAGATCTTGAAGCCGTGCGCCTCGCCCAGGCCGTGCCGGGCGAGCTTGCTTTCGATCAGGCGCTTGGCCGAGTCCTTGAGGCTCTTCTGCACTTCGCGGATGCAGACGGAGAGCAGGCCGCGCTCGTAGAGGGCGTCGTCGATCAGCTTCTCGGCGAAGAAATGGGATTTGCCGGAGCCCCTCCCGCCCCAGGCGCCCTTGTAGCGTGACGGCGCCAGCAGAGGGTCGAACACCTCCGCGGTCGGGATCTTAGGGCCGGACAATGATGCGCCTGATTTCGGTGATAGGCTCCACGGCCGGCTCGGCGGCGGCCTGGAGCGACAGGATCTTGGGATAGATGGTCGCGTAGAAGACCTTGCGATTGTCGTCGCTCGCTTCGACCCATTCGGCCAGGGCCGCGACCCCGCCGACCGCCTCGAAGGCCAGGGCCACGGCGTCGCACGCCGACGGCGCCGGCCTGGCGGATGCCGGGCTGCCGGGCGCGGCGCGGAGCGGTCCGTTCGATGCTCGTGTCGGCATGCCGGCCACCTTCCTTGCTGGTCGCTGGAGACAAGTCCCGCCGCGCACGCCCCGGCCAGTCGCGCTAGTTCAGGGCGACACGACGGCGTTTGGGGGCGCGGCGGGTCCGGCTGGCGCGCGCGGCGCCGCCGGAATCAAAAAGCCCGCGAGCAGTGCCGCGGGCGCAATTCGAATCATTGATTTCGTCGGAATTACCAGACGCTTTCCGATTCGTCAAGCGGGTAATGAAAAATATTTTCGCGCGGCGTCATTCGCGCCGCGAAACGGTGGTTCCAGGCGCTAATGCGCCGCCGCCACCTCGTTCGAGACATTGCCCCACATGTTGATCGTGACCGAGGCCACGCCCCGGACGGCGCCGGCGATCGCGAGGAAAATAAGCGCCAGGATCAGGCCATATTCGATCGCGGTCGCGCCGCGTTCGTCCTTGCGGATCGAGGATATGCGTCTCACTTTGCTCCTCCGGCAGAAGCAGGCGCAGCGCGCCGGGAGCCGAGTCGTAGCAAAGAATAGCTAACGGGAAGCTAGCGGCGGCCGGCTGGCGGAGAATCCCGCCGCCCCGCATCGACAAGCCCGGCTGCGGAAGCCCCGGGCGCAGTTCGAATCATTGATTTCGTCGGAATTAGCAGACGATTTCCGATTCGTCAAGCGGGCATGGAAAAAATATTTTCGCTCGGTCGCGCACTCGCCCGCCATCCGATTGCGCCTTATGCTGCAGCCATGCCCGAGCCCTTCGAGATCAGCCGCCTCACGCCAGCGGACGGACCGCGCCTCCACCAACTCAACGCGATGTTCGGCGAGGCCTTCGCCGATCCCCAATCCTATGGCGCCGCCCAGCCCGACGACGCCTGGGTCGAGGCGCTGCTCGGCAAGGAGCATGTCATCGCCCTCGTCGCGCTGCTCGACGGTGCGGTGGTGGGGGGCCTCGTCGCCTATGAGCTCGACAAGTTCGAGCAGGCCCGGCGCGAAATCTACATTTACGACCTGGCGGTGGCCGAGGCGCAACGGCGGCGCGGCATCGCCACCGCCTTGATCGAATCTTTGCGCGCAATCGCCGCGGCGCGCGGCGCCTGGGTGGTCTACGTCCAGGCCGATCATGGCGACGATCCGGCGATCGCACTCTACGAGAAAATGGGCGTGCGCGAGGACGTGCTGCACTTCGATATCCCCGTCAGCCGGGACTGAGGGGAAGCGGGCTCAGCCCTCCGCGCCACGCGCGGCCAGCGCCGCCTCGATCGCGGCCAGCTTGGCCCGTGTCGCTTCGATGCTGACGTCGACCGGATCGATTTTCATGCCGTCATAATGATGCGGGGCGGCACGGCCGTTCTCCGCCTCCCTGAGCAGGCCGCGCAGGGTCTCGCGCTCCCTGGTCAGGCGCTCGACCTCGTCCCGGCTCAGCGTCATGTGCGTGCGATCCCCCCGCGGACGATGCCAAAGCATAATGGATGCCGGCGGAGCCGCCTTAACCAGGATCAGCTTTTCCGCCGCGCCTCAGAAGCGCTTTCCCACGCTGAACGATAGGCGCGGATCGGGATCGGGGTCATAGGCGCCCTCGCCGAGCGGAATGCCGAGCTCCACCGCCGCCTCGAAGCCGTCGGTGAACCAGGCGCGCGCGCCGCCCCCCGCCGAAGCGAGCGTGCCGCCGCCGAAGCCGCCGCGCAAATTGGTGACGCGGCCGGCATCGGCGTAGAGATAGAGCTGAAGCCGGCGCAGCGGCGCGGGCAGCCTGCCGGACGGGTCGTAGCGCAGCTCCGCATAGCCGGCCGCGCCCTCGTCTCCCGAATATTCCCAATAATCGAAGGCGCGCAGGAACTGGCGGCCGCCAAGCCCCATCTCCTCGCTCGCCAGCAGCGGACGCGAGGCGATCTGGGCCTGTCCGGCCACCTCGATGCTGAAGCCGCGCCCAAGCGCCCTTTCATATTGCGCCCAGGCCCGAATCACCGAGAAACGGCCGCCGGCATCGGCGCGCGAGGCGCGCGGATCGCCGCGCATCGTCGCCCGCAGCCAGTCCAGCCCCTGGACGTAGCTCAGCCGCGCCCGCATGCGGCCGCCGCCGAGCATGCCGTTGGCGTAGAGGCTGGCGCTGGTGGTGACGATGCGCTCGTCGCGGACGCGTTCGCCGGCGCGATCGAGACGGGAATCGCGCACATTGATCGACGCGCTCGCCCACAGGCTCGCCGCCCGGCTCCTGAGCAGGGGATGGGAGACCGAAAGAGAGGCCTGTCCGCTGACGCCGCCAATGTCGGCGTCGCGCAGCGATCCGCCCGCGCGGCTGTGGCCGACATAGGCCGAGAGCCCGATCTCGGTGCCGGCGCGGCCCACCGGCGCGCGATAGGCGGCCTCGACGAGCTGGAACTCGCGCGGCTGCAGCGGCGTCACCATCGCGCCGAGCGAGAGCCGGTCGCCGCCGGTCAGCGCGCCGTTGATGTCGACGGCGAGGCGGGCGCGGATCGGGCCGGCGGTCGCCGAGCCGGAATTGTCGATCGCGGCGCGGCCCTGCACGCGATCGAAGTCGGTGCGCAGGACGAGGATATTGCGGCCGTTGCGGCGGACGATGCGCGGCCGGCCCAGCGAAGCCCCGGGCACGTCGCCGGCAAGCAGCAGCGCCCGCTCGAGATCGGCGGTGCGCACCGGGCGGCCGGTGGCGAGGGCGGCGAGGCGGCGCTCGATCTCCTCGTGGCCCGGTCCCTCGGCCTCGATCGCGTCGATCCGCCCTTCGTCGATGACGACGTGGAGGACGCCGGCGACGAGGTCCTGGCCTGGGATCCACGCCGTTGCGAGGGCGAACCCGCTCCGGCGCGCGGCGGCGGCGACGTCGCCGGCAAGCGCGCGCAGGTCCTCGGCCCCGAGCGGGCGGCCAAGATAGGGCTCGATCGCCGCGGCGAAGGCGGAGGGCGGCAGCGCGGTGGCGCCGTCGACGCGGATCGCGCCGGCAAGGATCGGCGGGCCTTCGGGAACCTGCGGATTGTCGCGCGCCGGCGCCGCGGTGACGGCGGGCCCGGCGGGGCGGCCGGGGCCGCGCTCCTCGGCGCCGAGCTGGCGCTCGACCACCGAGGGATCGGCGCGGTCGACCGGATTCTGGACGGCGTCGGTGTCCGCCCCGGCGGCGGCGGCGGCGGGAGCGCCTGGCGCGAGCAAAGCCGCGCCGGCCAGGATGGCCGTCGTCAGTCGTCGTGCGGGAAAGCAGGCGGCGATCGTCATGGGCTGCGGGCCTAGCCGCCGCGGGTAAATATTTCTTTAGGTCAATCAGCCCGTTAGCCCGTGGTTAACCGTCGATCTTGACCGCTTCTCAAGCTCGCCGGGCTATGCGGCACCTTCCCACTCGTGTCCGAAGGACCAGAATATATGCGTGTCTTCCTGGCTGCCCCGATCGCTTTGTTGCTCGGCACGCCCGCGTTCGCGCAGGCGCCGGCTTGGCGCGTCAGCGAGGTCAGCGGCGACGTGCGCATCGTCGAGAACGGCCGCGCTCACGCCGCGGCGCGCGGCGCCGTCGTCCCCGGGGGCGCGATCGTGACGACCGCCGCCGGCGCCCGCGCCGTGCTCGTGCGCGCCCACGATTATGTCGTCGTCTCGCCCGCCAGCCGGCTGCGCGTGCCGACGACGCAGCAGCAGGGCGGCACCGGGCTCATCCAGATGATCACCGATGCCGGCACCGCCCTGTTCCGCATCGAGCACCAGGCGACGCCCCATTTCGGCGTGCAGACGCCCTATCTCGCCGCGGTCGTGAAGGGCACCGTGTTCACCGTCACCGTCGGCGCGCGCGGCAGCTCGGTCCAGGTCACCGAGGGCGCGGTCCAGGTATCGACCCTCGATGGCGGCGCGGCCGACATGATCCGGCCGGGCATGGTCGCGACGATCGCCGCGTCCGATTTGCAGCTGCTCCATGTCGACGGCGAAACCAGCCGCGACCTGCGCTCGAACGGCGTCGCGACGCCGGGCGTGGTCGTCGTGCCGCCGAGCGAGGCCGGCCGCTACGAAGGGCCCGCCGAGACGCCGGTCGCGGTCGCCACGCCCGTCGCCGAGGACGCGGTGTCGCTCGCCGACGCGACCGGCGGCCTGGTCACCGGCAGCACCGGCGGCGACATTGCCTTCACCCAGACCCGGGCCGTCCTGCTCGCCGACAATCGCGGCGGCGCCGATGGCGGGCTGGGTTCAAGCGGCCGCGACACGACCGGGAACGGCAATGCCGGAAACAACAATAGCGCCGGCAACAATGGCAGCGGCAATGCCGGGAGCGGGAATAGCGGCTCCGGCAACGGCAATGCGGGCGGCGGGAATGCCGGCAATGGCAACGCGAACGGAAACGGGGACGCCGGCGCCAGTGACGACGGCAATAACGGCCACGGCAATGATGGCGACGGCACCGACGGCAGCAATTCCGGCAACGGCAATGGCGGCGGGAACGACAATGCCGGTAACGGAAATGGAAACGGCAACGGCGGTGGAACCGGCGACGGCAATTCCGGGAACGGCAACGGTGGCGGCAACGACAACGCCGGAAACGGCAATGGAAATGGCAACGGCGGCGGCACCGACGACGGCAATTCCGGCAACGGCAAAGGCAACGGCAACGGTGACGACGGCGCCGGAAATGACGGCGACGGCAACACCGGCAACGACAACGCCGGAAACGGAAACGGCAACGGCAACGGCAATGGCGGCGGCACCGACGACGGCAATTCCGGCAACGGAAACGGCGGCGGCAATGGCAATGGCGGCCCTGGGAACGGCAATGACGGCGCCGGAAATGGAAACGGCGGGGGTGACCCGTCGCCACCTGGCCGTGGCCATGGCGGTCCGCCTCCGCCGCGGGGCCCCGGCAACCCGCCACCGCCGCCTGGCCACGATGGTCCGCCTCCGCCACCGGGCCATGACGGTCCGCCGCCACCGAGGCACGACGATCCGGCGCCTCCGCCACCGGGCCATGGCGGTCCGCCGCCACCGGGACACGACGATCCGGCGCCTCCTCCCAAGGGGCACGACGATCCGCCGCCCCCACCCGGGCACGACGATCCGGCGCCTCCTCCCAAGGGGCACGACGATCCGCCGCCCCCTCCCGGGCATGACGATCCGGCGCCCCCTCCCCGGGGGCACGACGATCCGCCGCCGCCCCCTCCCGGGCACGACGATCCGGCGCCTCCTCCCAAGGGGCACGACGATCCGCCGCCGCCCCCTCCCGGGCATGACGATCCGGCGCCTCCTCCCCGGGGGCACGACGACCCGCCGCCCCCTCCCGGGCATGACGATCCGGCGCCTCCTCCCCGGGGGCACGACGACCCGCCGCCCCCTCCTCCCGGGCATGACGATCCCGGCAATGGCGGCGGCAACGACAATAGCGGTCCCGGCCACGGCAATGGCGGCGGCAATGACAATAGCGGTCCCGGAAATGGCGACGGCGGCGGCCACAGGCCGCCTGAGCCACCGCGCGCCTGACCTGCCGCTAATCGCATGACCACTGCCTTGCTCGATCGCTTCCTCGACCGGCGCCGCGCCGTTGCGGCCGTGCTGGCGATCCTCGCCGGCCTGCTCGCGCTCAGCGCCGGCGGCGGCGAGGGGATCGAGCGCATGTTGCGCGGCGCCCGCGACCAGATCCGCGCCCATCCCTCCAGCGGCGCGGTCGCCGTCGTCGAGATCGATTCCCGCTCCCTGCGCGAGCTCGCCAGCTGGCCCTGGCCGCGCCGCTATCATGGTGCGCTGGTCGATCGGCTGCGCCAGGCCGGCGCCCATTCGATCGCCTTCGACGTCGACTTCTCCTCGCAATCCAACCCGGTCGACGACGCCGCCTTCGCCGCCGCGCTGGCCCGCGCCGATGGCGGCGTGATGCTTGCCGCGCTGCGCCAGCAAGTGGCCGCCGGCAGCGACGAAATCGTCGAGAACGTGCCGATTCCCGAGCTGCACGATCATGCCTTCCTGGCCGCGGTCAACGTCATCCCCGACGATGACGGCCAGGTCCGCCAGATGCCGCTCGGGCTCGAGATCGGCGGCGTGCCGCGCCCGTCGCTCGCCGCCCTGACCGCCGAGACGGCCGCGGCCAGCAACGGCTCCTTCGCGATCGATTATGCCATCGATCCCGCCTCCATTCCCCGGTTCAGCTTCGTCGACATCCTTCGCGGCCGCGTCCCTGCCGCGGCGCTGCGCGGCAAGCGCATCATCGTCGGCGCGACCGCGGTCGAGATGGGCGACCGCTACGCCGTCCCCGGCTACGGCGTGATCCCCGGCGTCCTCATCCAGGCGCTCGGCGCCGAGACCCTTCTCGCCGGCCCGCCGCCCGCCAGGGCCGGCGGCATCTGGCCGCTGCTGCTCGCCTTCGCCGTCATCCTCGCCGCCATGTGGGGCGGCGGCCGCCCGTTGCGCGCCGCCCTGTTCGCGCTCGGCGCGGCCGCCGTGCTCGCCTTGCCGCTGGTGGGAGAGCAATATTGGGGCCTGACCTTCCCGCTCCCGCCGGCGCTGGCGGCGCTGGCGACGGCCGCCGTCGCCGCCCTCGCCTTCCGCGGCGCCCACCATGTCCGCCAGCGCGCGCTCGTCGACAATGCGACCGGCCTGCCCAATGGCGCGGCGCTCGCCTTGGCGGCTCCGGCGGCGGCGACGCCGGTCGTGGTCGCACGGATCGAGCGCTTCGCGGCGATCGCCGCCGGCATCGGCCCGGTGGCGACGGTCAACCTGGTCCACCGCGTCGCCGACCGGCTCGGCTTCGGCCATGACTCCATCATCTATCGTGTCGACGAGGCGCATCTCGCCTGGATCGAGCCCGAATATGACGCGGCGACGCTCGAAGAGAGGATCGAGGCGCTTGCCGCGTTGATGCGGACCCCGGTCGATTGCGGGCGGCCGATCGACGTCGCCCTCACCTTCGGCGTCGCCGATCCGGTCGCGGCCGGCGCCAGCCAGCAGATCTCCAATGCCGCCCTCGCCGCCGAGCGCGCCGCCCATCGCGGCGCCCGCTGGGAGCGTTTCGCCGCCGGCGAGGAGTCGGACTGGCACCTCTCATTGTTCACCGAGCTCGATGCGGCGATCGCCGCCGGCCAGATCTGGAACGCCTATCAGCCCAAGCTCGACATCGCCTCCGGCCGGATCGTCGGCGCCGAGGCGCTGGTGCGCTGGAGCCACCCGGAGCGCGGGCCGATTCCGCCGGACCGGTTCATCCCGAACGTCGAGGCGGGAGGCCGCGCGCGCGACCTCACCCTCCACGTGCTTCGCCGCGCACTCGAGGACGCCGCCGGCTGGCGCGCGGACGGACTGGAGCTTGGCGTCGCCGTCAACATCTCGGCGACCCTGCTGCGCGATCCGGTGTTCGCGGTGCTGCTCGAGGAGGAGATCGCCGCCGCCCGCATTCCGCCGTCGAGCGTGACCCTGGAGGTCACCGAATCGGCGGCGATGAAGGACAGCGGCGAGGCGATCGCGGCGCTGAACAGCTGGCGGGCGCTGGGCGTCGCCATCTCGATCGATGATTACGGCACCGGCCAGTCCTCGCTCGCCTATCTGCAGACGCTGCCGGCGAGCGAGCTCAAGATCGACAAGAGCTTCGTCACCGACCTTTCCACCGATGCGCGCAACCTGATCATGGTCCGCTCGACAATCGCGCTGGCGCACGAGCTTGGCATGAAGGTGGTCGCCGAAGGGATCGAGGACCGCCAATGCCTTGCCCGCCTGGCCGAGCTCGGCTGCGATACAGGCCAGGGCTGGCATATCGGCAAGCCGATGCCGGCGGGTGAATTCGCGGCCCTGGTGGCCGGGCCGGAGCGCGCGGCGGCCTAGGGCCGCGAAAGCGTCAGGCCGGCCTCCCCGGCTTCGTGGAAAATCGCGACGTGAAGGCCGCTTTGCGCTAGGGCCTTCACGACCGGCGAGCCGCCCCGATCCAGGCGGCCCGCGCGGTTGCGCGCAACCCCGCTCCGGCCGCCGCGTTGGAGCTTTCCTCGGGCGGAACCGCCCATCGATTCCCACAGGGAGGCCCGATGCTTCAACATGTTCCCCATTGGCTCGGCGGCCTGCTTCGCAACGTCCGCGCCGGCCATGCCGGCCTGGCGATCGTCCAGGAGGAGCTGCAGCTGCCGGGCGCTTCGATCGATCTGTCCAGCCCGGCGTTCGGCAACGGCGCCAGGCTGCCGGTCCGCTTCACCGCCGATGGCGAGGGCGTCTCGCCGCCCCTGGTCTGGGGCCCGGTGCCCGCGGGCACGCGGAGCCTCGCCCTGCTGGTCGAGGATCCCGACGCCCCCGCGCCGCGGCCGCTGGTCCACGCCATCGTCTGGAACCTGCCGGCGACCGAGCGCGGCCTGCGCGAAGGCGCCATCGTGGGCGACGGCAGCGGCGGGCCGGACGGGCGTGACGTCGGCCGCAACAGCTTTTTCGCCGAAGGCTGGCTGCCGCCCGATCCGCCGACCGGCCACGGCTCGCACGATTACGTCTTCCAGCTCTTCGCCCTGGGGGAAACGCGCGACCCGGGCGACACGCCGGGACGCGCGCCGCTCATGGAAGCAATGGCGGGCAACGTCCTTGCCGCCGGCCTGCTGATCGGCACCTATTCGCGCGGCGAGGAGGCGCCGCTGGGCGGATCGGCCGCACTGCGCGGCGCCGTGGCCTGACGATCAGGCGCTGAAGGTCAGGCGTCGGCCGCCGGGCCGCGATCGCTGCCGCGGCGATCGGACTTGCGGCGTTCCTGCTCGGGAGGCAATTGGCCGCCGGGCGCCTTGCGCCGGTCGTCCTGCCGGCGATCGCCGGACGCTTGCTTGCGTTCGCTCATGAGACGTCTCCTTCCGCCTGCATCCGCGCGGTTTACGGCGCGCGTCTGCGCCTCAAACGTCGATCTGAACTATGGTTTCCGCGGGGAACGGCGCTGCGCGCCGATGGAACGGCTTTCCACTGACTTTGTTGTCGATCTGCAACGCCTTTGACGCCATCCGGGATTCAATTTCGTTGCGCGGAAAGGTCGATGCCGTCCTATCGCTACAGGACCGCCACCCTTCTCGGGCCGTGGCGCGAAACGGCCGAGGCGGCCGTGAGCGACGCGATCCGCGCAAAGCAGGCGCGGCGCAACGACGAGGATGAAGGCTGGCACTGGGTCGTCTCGGGCGTCATCGAGGAAGCATCGCTGCAGGATGAATCCGGCTCCCCCGACCCCGGCCAGCGACGCCCGGGCGTCCGGGTCCGGGACGGCGCCTGACCCAGGCGCGCCTCGCGCATTACTGATCCAGATCATTGCGACTCGGCCTGCCCGAAACTAGGCCTCGAAGTCAGGGCTTTTCCTGCGGGATCCGTGCCATGCCTGCCTATCGTCTCTATCTCCTCAACCAATATTCCGGCCATATCGATGGCGTCGAGCATCTCAGCTCGGCCGACGATGTCGGGGCGATCGCGGTGGCGACCGAACGGAAATTCGCCGTCCCCACCGAATTGTGGTGCGGCAACCGCAAGGTCTGCAGGTTCGATGCTCCGCCCGAAGTGTCGAAATACGGGCTGCGCGGCGGCCGCGGGTTCCAGACCGGCGCCCCTGCCAATGGAAGGTCGTCAAGCGTCGGGGCGCCGGCCCTCGCGAAATGAACTCATCGCAGCGCGATCGCGCGCCGGCCGGAACCTTTTGTCTTCGCGGGGATTTTTCGCTGCGGACGAGGTTTGGAGTCGCGCGATGGAGATTTACCGTTTGTATCTCTTGAACCCTCGAACCGGCGGGATCGACGGCTTCGAGGACATATCCTCGGCGGATGATGCGGGCGCGATCGCGCTTGCCGCCACGCTCGCCCCCGATGTGCCGACGGAGCTTTGGCTGGGAAGCCGCAAGGTCGGCCGTTTCGATCCGCCGCTTCCGGTCCCCGCCAGCGACCTCGTTACCTGCGCAGCCTAGAGCTGCCGCCCACCTTGTTGGCACTGCGAAGCGGGCGCAGGGGCACGCTGCCCGCCGCCCGGTCGTGACCCACGCCGGGCAGCGACCCGCCGTTCCTCAGCACTGCGATCTGGTCCTCTTCCAGCTCCTCGATCCCGGCCAGCTCGTTGCGCGCGCGCCGCGACGCCACCAGCAATTCGTCGAGCTTGGCATGAAGCGCCACGTCGCGCCGATGCGCGTCATGCTCCCGCTCATGCTGGGCGCTGAGCACCATCTGGGTCAGCGTGATCGCCAGGATCGACAAGGCCGCGGTGAGGATGCCGACACTGAGCCCCAGCCAGAACCAGAGCAGGCATAGCAGGACGAAGCCGACCTGGGCGAACGGGTTGGCGGCCAGCCCCGCGACCAAGCCCGAAATCCTGCACCCGATGCGTTGAATATGGCCGCGCTCGTCGGACATCGATCCTACTCCCTTACACGCCCCGGCCGATAACGTGGACCGGCGGCGATCCGTTCCGGCCGCGTAAGTTCGGACCCGCCCGACCCGCGAACGTTCGGCCGCGAAACTATCTTATATCAGTCATTTGGCTGGGAACGCGGGAAGCGGGAGCGAGTTTGGTGCGTGGCTGGGGGCGGCGCAGAGACGAGGACCAGACATGCTCCCTGACGATACCAATGCAGAAGCGCCGATCCGCAAGGACGACGCCCCCCCGGTCGCCTCGCGCGACTCCGACGTGAAGGCGGCCGAGGCCGAACGTGACGAGAGCGCCGTCGTCGGCCGGACGGTGACGATCGGCCTTCCCCGCGAGGAGGTCTACGCCTTCTGGCGCGACTTTTCGAACCTCGCCGGGATCATGGAAAATATCGAACGGATCGACGCGATCGACGCCCGCCGCAGCCACTGGGTGGTCAAGGGGCCGGGCGGCAAGACGGTCGAATGGGACAGCGTCGTCACCGACGACGAGCCTGGGCGGCTGATCGCCTGGCAGTCGGTCGAGGGCTCCGACGTGAAAAATTCCGGCCGGGTCGAGTTCCTCGATGCCGCGCCCGGGCGCGGCACGATGGTGCGCGCCACCATCGCCTATGATCCCCCCGGCGGCACGATCGGCCAGTGGATCGCCAAGATATTGCAGCGCGAGCCGAACCTCCAGGTCCGCGGCGACCTCAGGCGGCTCAAGCAGTTCCTCGAGACCGGCGAGGTGACCAGCTCCGCCAGCCCCTCGGGCCGCAAGAACGAATCCCCCACCGAACAAGCCCTGTAAGGAGAACAGATCGATGCGCGCAGTCACCTGGCAGGGGAAGCACAAGATCGAGGTCATGGACGTTCCCGACCCCGAGATCGTCAATCCCCGGGATGCGATCATAAAGGTCACGTCCACCGCGATCTGCGGCTCGGACCTCCACCTTTACGACGGCTATATCCCGACGATGCGCCACGGCGACATCCTCGGCCATGAATTCATGGGCGAGGTCGTCGAGACCGGACCGAAGAGCACGCTCGAAAAGGGCCAGCGGGTGGTGGTGCCGTTCACGATCTCGTGCGGCGACTGCTTCTTCTGCAAGCATGACCAATATTCCGCCTGCGACAATGCCAATCCCGCGACCACCAGCGACATGTCGGAGACGCTCTACGGCTATCCGATGGGCGGCGCGTTCGGCTACGCCCACCTCACCGGCGGCTATGCCGGCGGCCAGGCCGAATATGTCCGTGTCCCTTATTCGGACGTCGGCCCGATCGTGATCCCGGACGGGCTCGAGGACGACAAGGTCCTGTTCCTTTCCGACATCTTGCCGACCGGCTGGATGGCGGCGGAAAATGCGATGATCGAGGAGGGCGACACCGTCGCCATCTGGGGCTGCGGCCCGGTCGGCCTGTTCGCCGTCCAGTCGGCCTTGCTGATGGGCGCCTACAGGGTCATTGCGATCGATCATTTCCCGCAGCGGCTGGAGCTGGCGAAGCGGATGGGCGCCGAGGTGCTCAACTACAAGGAAACCGATATCCTCGAGGCCTTGTGGGAGATGACCGGCGGGATCGGCCCGGACGCCTGCATCGATTGCGTCGGCATGGAATCGCACGGCCTCGGCATCGACAACATCGCCGACACGATCAAGGCCGCCACCTTCCTCGGCACCGACCGGCCCGCCGGTCTCAGGCAGGCGATCCACGCCTGCCGCAAGGGCGGCCGGCTTTCGATCCCCGGCGTCTATGGCGGCATGGCCGACAAATTCCCGATCGGCGCGCTGATGGAGAAGGGCCTGACCGTCAAATCGGGCCAGACCCACGTCCAGAAATATACCCGGCTGCTGCTCGACCTGATCGGCGAGGACAGGATCGATACGACCTTCCTGATCTCGCACCATGGCGGCCTCGAGGACGCACCTTCGCTCTACAAGCACTGGCACGACGACCAGAACGAATACACGAAGATCGTGCTCAAGCCCGGAATGCAGGGAACGAAGGCGGTCGCCTGACTGAGCCCCCCTCCCTGCAAGGGGAGGGGCTGAGGCTGGGTGCGCCGACAGGCGCTGTTCCCGACCTCGCACAGCCCAAAGGCACGCTGCTCGCACCCACCGCTAACCGCTCCCTTTGCAGGGAGCGAAATCGAAGGAGAAGCAAGGATGACCCAACGCAAATTCGCCATCGTCACCGGCGCCTCGACCGGCATCGGCCTCGAGATCGCCAAGCTCGCCGCGCAGGACGGCTATGACCTGCTGGTCGCGGCCGACACCCCGCTGGTCGACGCCTCCTCCGCCCTGCAGGGCCTCGGCGCCGAGGTCGCAACGGTCGAGGCCGATCTGTCGACCGAGCAGGGCGTGCGCCAGCTGCTCGATGCCGCCGGCGGCCGCACGATCGACGTGCTGGTCGCCAATGCCGGCCACGGCCTCGGCCGCGATTTCCTCGGCCAGGATCCGGCCGAATGGCGGCACGTCATCGACACCAACGTCACCGGCACCCTTTTGCTCGTCCAGGAGGTGGGCCGGGCGATGGCCGCGCGCGGCGCCGGCAACATCCTCTTCACCGGCTCGATCGCCGGCTTCATGCCGGGCGCGTTCCAGGCCGTCTATAACGGCACCAAGGCGTTCATCGACAGCTTCGCCGAGGCGCTGCGCAACGAGCTCAAGGACAGCGGCGTCGTCGTCACCACCCTGATGCCGGGGGCCACCGAGACCGAGTTCTTCGAGCGTGCCGACATGCTGGACACCAAGGTCGGCGCTTCGGAGAAGGCCGATCCGGCCGACGTCGCCAAAGATGGCTGGGAGGCGATGAAGGCGGGCGACGGCCACGTCGTATCCGGCTGGGGCAACAAGGCGCGCGTCGCCATGGCCCATGTCACGCCGGCCTCCATGCTTGCCGAGCAGCACCGCAAGATGGCGGAACCCGGCAGCGACGAATAGCCGCGGCTTCACCCTCAGCGCGGATCGAGAGGAATCGGGCAATGCATTTATGGACCCTGGTCACCATCGTCGGGCCGATATTGTTCGTGGCGATCGTCGCCTGGGCGATATGGCGAAACAAGCGCTCCGGCGTGCCTGAACGCGTGACGGAAGCCGGAGCGCGACAGCTGCGCGCCGAGGAAGAGCAGGCCCGGCGCAGCGGGACCGACGGGAGCTAGGTGCGCGTCGGCATCGGCGCGCTCGATCCCGGCCATCTTCCCGGCGCGCGGTCAGGAGCTTCCGGGCGCGATGGCTCGTTGTGCCGGCCGGAGGTGCCCGGATGAGATTTCTCGCGGTGACCGAGACATGCGACCTGAGCGCGCTTTATCTCCGCCTGGCCGCGGCCGGCCACGAGGTGAAGCTGTCGGTAAGCTGGGAAAAGGCCCAGGGCACGCTCGCCGGGATGGTGCCGCGGGTCGAGGACTGGCGCGCCGAGCTCGGCTGGATCCGCGAGGCGGGCGACGCGGGGATCATCATCTTCGAGGCCGTGTCCGAAGGGTTCGGCGCGCTGCAGGACAGGCTTCGCGCCGAGGGCTACAAGGTGGTCGGCGGCAGCGCGTTCGGCGACCGGCTCGAGAATGACCGCGCCTACGGCCAGCAACTCCTCTCCGGTCTCGGCCTACAGATCGCGGCGGGCGAGGAATTCTCCGACGTCCGCGCCGCATCCGCCTATATCGCGGCAAGGCCCGGCCGCTACGTCCTCAAGTTCAGCGGCCACGGCTTCGAATCGCACGACAATTATATCGGCCGGCTCGCCGACGGCAGCGACGTCGAGGCAGTGCTGGCGGCGCGGCTGCGCGCCCGCGGCGATGTGCCGACCCGCTTCATCCTGATGGACCATATCGAAGGCGTCGAAATGGGCGTGGGCGCCTATTTCAACGGCGAGGATTTCCTCCTGCCGGCCTGCCTGGACTGGGAGCACAAGCGGTTCTTCGCCGGCGACCAGGGCGAGCTGACCGGCGAGATGGGGACGGTCGCCACCTTCGATCGCAGCGGGCGCTTCTTCGACATGACGCTCGCGCTCGTCGCGCCGCTGCTCCGCGCCAACGGCCATGTCGGCTATGTGAACCTCAACACGATCGTCAACGAAAGCGGTATCTGGCCGCTCGAATTCACCTGCCGCTTCGGCTGCCCCGGCTACGCCGTCCTCGATCCGCTGCAGGAGATCGGATGGGCCGAATTGCTGCACCTCATGGTCACGAGGTCGGCCCGGTCCTTCGCGACGGCGCCCGGTTTCTCGGTCGGGATCGTGCTCACCACCCCGCCTTTCCCTTATTCGCGCATGGAGATCGACGAGCCGGTCGGCCTGCCGGTGCTGCTGCCCGCGACATTCGATGCCGAGGATCTGCGCCACGTCCACCATGGCGAGGTCGGGCTCGCGGACGGGCGCCTCGTCACCAGCGGCAATTATGGCTGGCCGGTGGTGGTCACCGGCACCGGGCCGACCATCGCAGCGGCCCAACGCGCCGCTTATGCGCGGGCGGAGCGGATCGTCATTCCCAACGTCCGCTACCGGCTCGACATCGGCGACCGCCTGGCGGCGCGCGATTTTTCAACCGTGGACGGGCTCTCGCTGCTCGACGAACTCTGAGCGCAGGAACGACATGCCCTTCATCCGCGCCATGTCGCAGATGGTGGTGTAATCGGAGGTCAGCTCGGCGCCCGCCGGCAGATCGCGAAGCGCCACGTCGTCGCCGAAGCCGATGCCGTGGGAGATCGTGTTGGGCGTATCCGAGTGATTGAAATGCCGGCCATTGTCGCCGCACAGGATCCACATCTTGAGGCCGTCATGCCAGGTCGAATAGATTTCGATGAAGCGCTGCATGCGCGGCGGCAGGCTCAGCACCTCGGCCTCGGAATAGATCCTGTCGATCCTGGAATCGAAGCGCCAGATCACCTGGCCGGCCTTGACCGGCTCGAGCAGGAAGACGCCGGTGCCGTGGATCGGGCTTGGGCGAAGCTCGGTTTCGCACATCATCATCTTGAGCTTGTTCCCTTTCTTCCCGTTCGATGCATGGTCTCGTGCGGTGCGGAACCACCGTGCGGCCGGCCGGTTCCGTGGCGGGAACGCACGGCTGATCTGGGTTAGTCAGGTCGTGGGGCAATGAACGAAAAAGCGCCGATCAAGCCCCGCGCGCGCGTCGCGAACGCGGGAGTCCGCTGCCGGCGGGGCGCAGGCGCAAGCGCCGGCCGAAACATGGCCGGGCCAGATCAATGCTGTGCGTAGCTGGCCTCGGTGGCGCGGGCGATGTCGGTCTCGTTCGCCAGTTCGAGGAACAGATATGACGGGTCGAAATCGCCGACCTTGCGAAGCGCGTCCCAATCCGAAATGGTCACCGTCCTCTTGTCGCGGGCGATGAGCCTTGCGGCCTCGAGCGCCTTCAGGGTCCGGTTGACGTGGACCGAGGTGAGCCCGAGCGCGTCCCCCAATTGTTCCTGGGTCATCGGCAGGTCATATTGATTGCGCGTCGCCAGCCCCGCTTTCTCCTGCCGCAGCGCGAACTCGCACAGGACGTGGGCGGTCCTGGCCCTGGCATCGCGGCGTCCGACATTTGCGATCCATTCCCGGAAGATCGCGCCGTCGACGAGGGTGTCCAGCCACATCGCGATCGCCACGGCGGGCCGGGTCGCGGCCAGGGCCACGATGGCCGTGCCCGGGATCAGCGCCACCTCCGCGTCGGTCAGCGCCTGGACGCTATGGTCGGCCGTCTTGAGCAGGGAATTTTGCAGGTTCACCATGTCACCCATCATGTGAACCGAGACGATCTGCCGTCCTCCGTCCGCCACGATCTTGTGCCGGGTCGCGAAACCCGATCTCAGCAGGCATGAATTCTCGGCCCTGGCACCTTCGCGTACGATATATTCGTGGGCCCTGACCGTCTTCAGCGTGTGCGGAAGCGCCGCGATGGCCGCCTTGTCATCCGCGTCCAGCGGAGAAAGGGCGTCGAGCCGCTGAACCAGCAGCTGAAGATTCGGTGTCTGGGGCAATGCACGGCTCCTCGTCGACGGGAGCGCTAGCGTGTCTCGCAGTCGCCGACTTGCCTGATGAGGATCGGCGATGGCCTCGTATAACAATGAAGTGAGCGGCCCGCCCTAACCTATGTTGAGCCGGCGAACATCCTGTGACCTGCGCAACCCCGAGGCCGGGCAGGCATCGAACCTATGGCCGGGCGGGCCGCGCGGACAATGTCCTCAATCGCCCTTGTCGCCCTCGCCTCTGGGTTTCGGCGTGCGGGCATGCTGGCGCACGTCCTGGCCGAGCGATCGCGACTGATCGTCGGACTCGGCGAAGCTGCCGTCGTCGTTGCGCCGCTGGTACCTCTTGTCGCCCTTGTGGGGTTCGATCAGCTCACGTTCGCCCATATGTGCCTCCTGTGCGAAATCACCCGGTCTTCCTCCCTTGCCAATGTCGCCCGCGGCCTCGGGTTCCTGACAAATTGAGTAAACTGGATCAGTGTGCAGGGCGAAGCTCGCGCACGACTGATCCAGGTTAGTTGGTTGCACCATGAGCCGCCGCTACGGCGTGCTATCGACTGGTCGCGGGGGACGAAATCATCGCGCTCCCGGTTGACTTGCAGGGAGGCGGGATGCCGCACGGTTCGAGCGCAACTTTGTCGACGGCGGACGCAAATGCCGACGCTCCGGCCAATCCCCTTCTGAGAAGACTGGAAGAATATACCGAGCTTTCGGCGGAAGCGCGGGCCGCGCTGGCCACGATCGAAGCGAAGCTGCCGATCCATATCGGCGCGCGGCGCGACCTGATCAAACAGGGAGCCACCCCGCGCCACGTCTACCTGATCCGCAATGGCTGGGCCTGCCGCTACAAGGGCCTTCCCGACGGCCGCCGCCAGATCGTCGATTTCCTGATCCCGGGGGACCTGTGCGATCTCAACATCTACATCCTGAGCCGGATCGATCATTCGATCGGCGCCATCACCGGGCTCGACGTTATCGAGATCCCGCGCGAAACGCTGGAGACCCTCATCGACAGCCACCCGCAGATCACCCGGGCCTTGTGGTGGCAGGAGCTGGTGAGCAAATCATGCCATCGGGAATGGATCGTCAATGTCGGCGCCCGTTCCGCCATGGAGCGGGTCGCGCACCTGCTTTGCGAGATGTTTCTCCGGCTCGAGAGCATAGGCGCCACGGCAGGCCGGAGTTGCGATTTCCCGCTGACCCAGGGGGATCTGGGCGACGCGACCGGGCTGACCGCGGTCCATGTGAACCGCACCCTGCAAAGGCTGCGCGAGCAGGGCCTCATCACCCTGGTGAATCGAAAGCTGGTCATTCCGGACATGGCAGCGCTGAAGGCGATCGGCCAGTTCAACCCCGATTATCTCCATCTCGACCGCCTCCAGCGCCATGTGGAGAAGGCCGGCTGAGCGCAGCGGGCTAGTGCCCGGCGTTCTTGCGGCGCGTCACCCAGCCCTTGCGGGCGGCGGCGGAGCGCTGCTCGGGCGAGCCCGACTTGTGGGCCCGGCCGCCGCGCGACGACGACACATGGCTATCGGGCTTGCCGCGGCCCGAGCCGGACTTGTTGCCGCCGCCCGATTCCTTGTTCACGGTCGCCCATGCGCGGGCCTCGGCCTGCTTCTTTGGAACGCCACGGTCTTCATAGCCTTCCTCGATATGCCGGGCCTTGCGTTTCTGCTTGTCGGTGTAGGCATCCTTGTCGCCGCGGGGCATGGCTCGATCTCCTTGCATTCCCCCCAGGGCCGCTCAACGCCGAAGCCGATTCCTGGTTGCACCATTTGCCCCGCAAGGGCGCGCGTTCGGGGCGATGCCTCGATGCGCGGGGACTTGATTTGATCCATGTACGCACGAATTGATAATCCATATTAATTTCAATTGTATGCAGGCCGTTTTCCGGTTACGGTGACAGATCGTCGATCGAGTCGTTCAGGCTTCGGCGGCTGAGAGCCCGAATTGCGCTCCCGCCTGATGCGAGGAGCTCGTGATGGCCCGTTTCTATTTCAACCTGCGCGAGGGCAATGACCTCCTGCTCGATCCGGAAGGGTGCGTCCTTCCCGATCTCGCGGCGGTCGCGGACAAGGCGATGCGCGCGGCGCGCGCGATGCTCAGCGCCGACGTGCTGGAAGGACGGATGTCGCTCGACATGCGCCTCGACGTCGCGGACGAGAATGGCATCGTGATCCACAGCCTCGCATTTCCGCAAGCGATCGAGATCGTCCGTCCGCGATAGCGTCGGCCATCGGCACGGACACAATCGAGTTGTTCCTGTGGGCCGGCGAACACTATAAGCGCGGCGTGAAACGGGCCAACCTGGCCCGCATTGACGCCCGGGCGGCAGAGATTGAGCCTCCCGGGCCCAGATGGTGGTCGATGATCGAAAAGGCTCTGCTGAAGCTCAAGGCCCGCGACATTGTGAGCGAAGCTGAGGAGGAGATCCTGCGCGGCGTCATCGCCCGCACCGAGGAGGTTCGCGCCGACAAGGTCGTGGTGCGGGCCGGCGAGGAGCTCACCGTCAGCATCCTCCTGCTCGACGGGCTGATGTGCCGCTACCGCGATCTCCGGAGCGGGGAGCGCCAGATCATGGAGCTGCACGTTCCCGGCGACTTCCTCGACCTTCACTCCTTCCTGCTGAAGCGGCTGGATCACAATGTGATGGCGCTGGTTCCGAGCCGGATCGCGATCGCGCCCCATCCCCGCCTTGCCGCGGTCACCGAATCCCATCCCCATCTCACCCGGATGCTGTGGCTCACGACCTTGATCGATGCGGCGATCCACCGCGAATGGCTGGTGTCGCTGGGCCGGCGGTCAGCGATCGCCAGGATCGCCCATTTCTTCTGCGAGATGCAGGCCCGCCTGGCCGTGGTCGAGCTGGCCGACGACACCGGCTTCCCGCTCGCCATCACCCAGACCGACCTCGCCGAATGCGTCGGGCTGACCGCTGTCCACGTCAACCGCACCCTGAGGGAGCTGCGCGAGGCCGGCCTCGCGGTGTTTCGCGGCGGGCGGGTGGACATATTGGACTATCCCGGCCTGAAGCGGATCGCCGAGTTCGACCCCGAATATCTCCAGATCGAACGTCGGCCCCGCTGAGCGGCGGGCCCTCGGCCCATCGTTCATGCTAACCCAGATCAGCACCGGTCAAATGCCGCGCAACCAGCCGCTCGATTGCGTGTTCCTGCTGCGCCGCGCGAAGGCGCGCAGGACATTTTCAGGTGGATGATGGACAGGCAGGAAAGTGCAGCCGAGATCGGGACGACCTTCGCGAAGGCGCGTCCGCCGGAAGCCAGGGACACGTCGCAAAACAGCTCGCGGCCGGACGCGGCGACGGCCGGGATCGAAGCGCCGCGGGACATTCCCTATCCGGGCATATTGAGCCTGGAGATCGACGCCACCGACATCCTCCGGGGCATTCTCTCCGGGCGGCTGTCGCTGCCTGTCCCGGCGCCGGGGCCGATGACCCTGCTCTACCCGAAATGGATGCCCGGCTATCATGCGCCGCAAAACCCGATCGAGCTTTTTGCCGGTCTCGAGATCCGGGCCGGCGACGTCCTGCTCGACTGGCGCCGCGACGAGGTCGAGGTCTATGCGTTCCACATCGTCGTGCCGGAGGGGACGAGGGCGCTGGACATCAAGTTCCAGTTCCTCTCCCCGACCGCGTCCAGCCAGGGCGACGTCGTCGTCACCGAGGACATTCTGAACCTGCAATGGGGCCGCATGCTGCTCTATCCGGCAGGCTACTATTCCCGCCGGATCATGATCGAGCCGAAGCTCGTCCTGCCCGAAAGCTGGTCGTTCGCGACGGTGCTGGAAACGGACGATCGCGATGGAGCGGCGGTGCGCTTCCGCCCGGTGCCGCTCGACACGCTCGTCGATTCGCCGGTCATGGCCGGCCGCCACGCGCGGCAGGTCGCGCTCGACGGGGCCGAGGCGGTGTGCCTGAGCCTGTTCGGGCACGATCCCGAGTCTCTCGAGATCGGTCCGGATCAGATCGACCGGCACCGCGCCCTGGTCGATCAGGCGGACAAGCTCTTCGCCTCGCGCCACTTCGACCATTACAGGTTCCTCGTCGCTCTCAGCGATGAGCTCGGCGGCGGCGGCATCGAGCATCATCGTTCCGCCGAGATCATCCTGCCGCCTGCCTATTTCGGCGAGTGGGAACGCCATCTGCCCAAGCGCGACGTGTTCGCGCACGAATTCACCCATTCGTGGAACGGCAAGTTCCGGCGCGGGGCGGATTCCTGGGAGCCCAGCTTCGAGGAGCCGATCCGCAGCAGCCTGATGTGGCTCTACGAGGGCCAGACCCAATATTGGGGGCATGTCCTCACCGCCCGCGCGGGCCTGTGGTCGACCGAGGATGCGCTGCAGGCGCTCGCCAAGGTCGCCGCCACCTACGACGTCCGGCCGGGCGGCCTGTGGCGCACCATGGCCGACACCACCGCCGATCCGGTGATCAACGGCCGGGCCCCGCTGCCCTGGCCGAGCTGGCAGCGCAACGAGGATTATTATTCGGAAGGCCAGCTGCTCTGGCTCGCGATCGACACCCTGATCCGCCAGCTCTCCGGCGACCGGCGTTCGCTGGACGATTTCGCCAGCGGCTTCTTCGGCGTGGACGATGGCAGCATGGTCACCCGCACCTACGATTTCGACGACGTCGTCGATGCCCTGAACCATGTCGTCGAGCATGATTGGGCGGGTCTCCTGACCCGGGAATTGCGCAGCCGCGAGCCGGGCGCGCCGCTCGATGGCCTGAAGCGCGGCGGCTACCGCCTCGTCTACCGGCCCTGGCGCAACGACTTCTGCAAGAGCTTCGACGCGCTGGCCGGGCAGTTCGACATGCGATTCTCGATCGGCCTGAACATCGGCAAGGACGGCACTATCCAGGAGGTGATGTGGGGCAGCGCCGCGTTCGACGCCGGGCTCACCTCAGGAGCGCTGGTCGAATCCGTGAACGGCGCGCCCTATGGCGAGCTGGCGATCGGCGATGCGATCGAGGCCGCCCAGGACGGCAACCCGCTCCGGCTCACGATCAGGCCGCGGCCCGAGGCGCGCTCACGCGAGGTCCTGGTGGACTATCGCGATGGCCACCGCTTTCCGCATCTCGAGCCCGTGCCCGGCGCGAGGCGCCGGCTCGACGAGATATTTTCGGCCCGGTGATCATCGCGCCTCAATTGGCGGCGGTCGCGGCCTCCGCTTCGTCCGCAGCCTGGCGCGAGATGACGGCGCCCACCGCCGCGATCCGTTCGACCGAGCGATAGGCCGGCAGATCGAGCTGCTCGCCGAAGATGTCAGGATCGATCTCCGCATAATCCATGACGCAGCCGAGCGACGCCAGGTCGCTCGCCAGCGCCTCGCGCAACCCGTCACGCCCGGCGATGATCGCGCTGCCGGTATAAAGCAGCATGCGGCCGGTGGGCGCGAGACGGCGCGCCGCCGCCAGCGCCCAGTCATGCGAGATCCGCGCGCCGAACATCGAGCCGCCGTTGCGATAGGCCGGGCCGCCATCGTCGATGATGAAGGGCGGATTGGCGATGACCAGTTCGATCTCGCCTTTTACCTCGTCGAGCGACTCCCCCTGGACGATCTCGACCGCGACGCCGGCCGCCGCGGCATTGATGCGGGCGAGGCGCAGCGCCTCCGGATTGGCGTCGACCAGGATCGCCGTCGCTCCCGGCAGCAGCCGCGCCGCGACGATGCCGCCGACGCCGGCGCCCGCGCCCATGTCGATGATCCGGTCGGCCTTGCCGATCCCCGAAAGCCTGGCCTTCACGAAGCGCACGAAGCGATAGGTGTCGGGGCCCAGGAAGACCGACTCCGGCTGGTCGGTCGGGAAGGCGCCATGGAGGAAGAGAATGTCCTCGACCCGCGAAACGCGGACGCGGCTTCGCATGCGGCCATGTTCCGTGCAAAGCGCGTCGCCGCGCGCGAGCAGCTCCAGGATTTCGGCCGGGACCAGGCCTTCGCCGAATGGCCGGCTCCAGCCGAAGACGTCGCGCAGGCTCCGCGCCTCGACCTTGCCCGGACGATTGATGACGCGCGCATGCGTTACCGGCGTCGGCGTGACGAAGTCGTAGCCGAGCGCTTCGAGCCTTCGCAGCAGCTCGACCAGGGCCAGATCGGCGGCGCTGAGCGGCGCGCCTCCTACCACAGCTCCTGCCGATAGCGCGCGAAGCAGCGCTCGCCGCAGCGCAGGCGGATCAGCGCGCCTTCGGCCATCGCGGTCGCCCGGCGCGGATCCTCCGCGACCAAGGGCCGGATCGCCTCGCGGTTCCAGGCCTCGCTATGCTTGACGTCGAGCACGGCGTGGAGATCGAAATAATGGCGCTGCTTGCCCTCGATGCCCAGCCGGCGCAGGCCGGCCGCGGTCGCGGCCGAGCGCTCGGGTGCGGTCAGCTCGATGACGCCGAGCGCGCCGACCGCATGGAAGGCATAGCGGCGCGCCGTCGCCATCGCCGTCATCGCATTGGCGAGCATCAGGCTCTCCCAGACGGTGGTGTCGATCGCCGGATCGAGGCCGAGCGCAATGACCAGTTGCTCGAGCATCGGGCCGTGCATGCCCTTGGCATTGCCGCGCCCCATCTCGTCCCAGTAATTGCGCGCCAGCTCCAGCTTGGCCCGGGCCGGCAGCTTGACCTGGGCATAAGCGACGAGGTCGTCGAACCCGGCCTCGCCCGCGGCCTCCTGGCGCAGGAACCATTTCATGTCGTCGAGGCTCGCCTCCTCGGCCAGCCAGGGAAAGAGCGGATCGCCCTGGCCCGGCCCCTCCTGCTGGAGATTCTCGAACCAGGCGATGAATCCGTCGGCGTCGCGCGGTGCCGCCGCCGCCTCGTCGGCGATCTCGGCGCGAAGCTCTTCGAGGAATGCGCCTTCGAGCCGCAGCATCTTGGCGTCGCCGTCGAGAATCAGCTGCCAGTCGTCGCTGGGGAAGGCCGGCGCGAGCCGCTGGCCGTTCCAGTGGGCGAGCCCCTGCTGGAATGCGGGATTGAGGAATTGCGAAGCATATCGATGGTCGGGAAGCGTTGCCATGAGGCCAATAATCCGGGGTTGTTTCAATCGCTTGCTCAGCGACCGCACGGGGCCTTTGTTCCGGCCAATCCGACTGACCTAGATCAGCCTGCGCGCCCGGTCAGCGCCCGCCGGGAGGCGCCTCGCCGACGCCCTTCGGCACCGCCTCCTGGCCGTGGAGATCGCTGTCATAATCCTCTTTCGCGTCGGGGCTGCCGCCGGCGCCGGCGCCACTGCCCGAGACCTCGCCGGTTCGCGGGTCGAAGCTGGCCCGCTTGCCCCGGTCGCTGCCGTCCTTGTCCTTTTCCGATGCCATAAGCTGCTCCTTCGCACCGGTAACGGAGCGTCGCGGCGGCATGTTCCACCAGGCAATGCTTTATTCGCGCGCGGAACTCGGCGCCCGGTCGGGCGCTGTGCGCCGCGAACGCGAAGGAGACACATATGAGCAATCTGGTTGGCGCCCTGATCGGCGCCGCGATCGACCGCCGCGATGGCGACAGCGGCATCAAGGGCGCGATCATCGGCAGCATGGCGCAAGGCGCGATCCGCATCGCCGCGCCGATCGTGGTGACCTACGCCCTGGGATGGGCGGTGCAATATGGCGTCCGCAAGGGCTGGCAGGCGCTGGCCGGCCGCGATCCGATCGGCGCCGATGGCGAATTGCGTCCCGCGCCCCGCTGACCGCGGGGGCCTCCGCCCGCTATCGTACTAACCCAGATCAGCACGCGCGAATCCGGGCAACCAAGCCCAGCCTCACCTGTTCCCGCCTCGAGAACCGCGTGTCCGCGCGGTCCGTCCACATCGAGGGAAAAGATACATGGCGCGCAAGGCTCAAGCGACGAAGGTCAAAGGCGAAACTCCGGCGAAGGCCCCCGCCCCGCCGGCCGACGCGGACATCTCCCCCGTCTTTTCGGGTCCGCAGCGCAAGGGTGGCGACACCCATCAGACCGTCGAAGGCGGCTTCGAGACGCTGACCACGCAGCAGGGCGTGCCGGTCGCCGACGACCAGAATTCGCTGAGGATCGGCGAGCGCGGGCCGCTGGCGATGGAGGATTTCCATTTCCGCGAGAAGATCTTCCACTTCGATCATGAGCGCATCCCCGAGCGGGTCGTCCACGCCCGCGGCTATGGCGCCCACGGCTATTTCGAGCTCACCGATTCACTGGCCGACGTCACCCGCGCCGACGTCCTCCAGCGCGTCGGCGATCGCGTGCCGGCCTTCGTCCGCTTCTCGACCGTCGCCGGCAGCAAGGGCTCGTTCGATCTGGCCCGCGACGTGCGCGGCTTCGCGGTCAAGCTCTACACCCAGGAAGGGAACTGGGACATCGTCGGCAACAACATCCCCGTCTTCTTCATCCAGGATCCGATCAAATTCCCCGATCTCGTCCATTCGGTGAAGCCCGAGCCGGACCGCGCCTTCCCGCAGGCGCAATCGGCGCACGACAATTTCTGGGACTTCATCTCGCTCAGCCCGGAAAGCATGCACATGATCATGTGGGTGATGTCGGACCGGGCGATCCCCCGCTCCTTTCGCTTCATGGAAGGGTTCGGCGTCCACACCTTCCGTTTCCTCGATGCGAAGGACCGCTCGACCTTCGTCAAATTCCACTGGAAGCCGAAGCTCGGCCTGCAATCCGTGCTGTGGAACGAAGCGGTCAAGATCAACGGCGCCGATCCCGATTTCCACCGCCGCGATTTGTGGGACGCGGTGAATTCCGGCGCCTTCCCGGAATGGGAGCTCGGCGTGCAATTGTTCGACCAGGAGTTCGCCGACAGCTTCGATTTCGACGTGCTCGATCCGACCAAGATCATCCCCGAGGAGATCTTGCCGGTGCGCATCATCGGCCGGCTGGTGCTCGATCGCATGGTCGACAATTTCTTCGCGGAGACGGAGCAGGTCGCCTTCTGCACCCAGAACGTGCCGCCGGGCGTCGACTTCAGCAACGATCCTTTGCTGCAGGGCCGCAACTTCTCCTATCTCGACACCCAGGTGAAGCGGCTCGGCGGGCCCAATTTCACCCATATCCCGATCAATGCCCCGCGCTGCCCGATGGCGCATTTCCAGCAGGACGGCCATATGGCGATGCGCAACCCGAAGGGCCGCGTCAATTACGAGCCGAACAGCTGGGGGCCGACCGAAGGCGGGCCGCGCGAGGATCCGGCGCGCGGCTTCCGCAGCTTCGCCGGCGAGGAAGGCGGCGGCAAGGGCCGCCTGCGCCCGGAAAGCTTCGCCGACCATTACAGCCAGGCGCGGCTCTTCTTCACCAGCCAGACAAGGATCGAACAGAAGCATATCGGCGACGCCCTGGTCTTCGAGCTCAGCAAGGTCGAGCGGCCCGACATCCGCTCGCGCATGGTCTCGCACCTGCGCAACATCGACGCCGACCTCGCCCAGACGGTCGCCGACGGCCTTGGCCTGGCCCTTCCCAAGGCGGCGACCGCCGCCCGCCCCACAAGGCAGGACCTCGCGGCCTCCGATGCGCTCTCGATCGTCAAGCGCGCCACCCCCGGGATCGAGGGCCGCAAGCTCGGCATCCTGCTGACCGACGGCGCCGATGCGAAGCTGTTCGCCGCCCTGGTCGCCGGCGTGACGAAGGCCAAGGCGGTGTACGAAGTGATCGCCCCGAAGATCGGCGGCGTCACCCTCAGCGACGGCCAGGCCGTGGCGGCGAAGCAGAAGATCGACGGCGGCCCCTCGGTCCTGTTCGACGCCGTCGTCGTGCTTGCGTCCGACCAAGGCGCGGCGCTGCTCGCCGGCGATGCAGCGGCCAAGGATTTCGTCACCGACGCGTTCAATCACTGCAAATATATCGGCTTCAGCGAGGCCGCCGCCTTGCTGTTCGAGAAGACCGGCCTCGCGCCGGACCTCGACGCCGGCTGCGTGGGGCTCTCCTCGGCGCGCGACGTCGCCTCTTTCCTCGAGGATTGCGGGGCGCTTCGCTTCTGGGACCGCGAGCTGAAGGTCGATCTCGACGCCAAGGCCGGGTGATGTGCGATGGCGGCGGCGCTGAAGGCACTGGGCTACGCCGCCGCGGCGGCCGTCGTCATCCTTCTCGGCGTCGTCGCCTTGCGGAGCGCGGCGGAGCGGCATTTCCTGGACGCCTGCCTGCTTGGCGCGTCTGCGGCGGCGATCCTGGTGCTGCTGCTGCGCCGAGCTTCGCACCGCGCGGGCCGGGGTGAGAAAATCGCAGGCCGCGATGCGCCGCTTCATGGGGCCGCCGATGATCCCGCGTTCCGCTTCGAGCCATGACGAAGCGGACGGAATGAACCGATCACGGCCAGGCTCGTTACGGGTGCATTCTGATTGGAGGATTTCTCATGGTAACCATCCTGATCGTCGTGCTGATACTGATCCTGATCGGCGCGCTGCCGACCTGGGGGCATAGCCGCAACTGGGGCTACGGCCCCTCCGGCATCCTGGGCGTCATCGCGATCGTGGTCATCATCCTGCTGCTGATGGGCAGGATCTGATCCAGACTGTCGGCAGCGGCGTCCGCGCCGCTGCCGACAGGTCCCGCTCGCTTCTAGCGGTCGCGCCCGCGCCAATGCCTGTGGCGCCCGCCATTGTCGTCGTCGTCGTAGCGGTCGCGGCGGGAATGCCGGCGGTCGTCGTCGCGATCCCGGCGCCACGAATGGCCGCGATCGTAACGGTCGCCGCGATGCCGGTTCCAGCGCGATTGCTCGCCGCGATAATCATTGTCGTAACCGCCGCGATCGTAGCGCCCCTGCGCGGCGGCCGGCGCGGCAGCGGCAAGCCCGCCCAGAACCGCCGTCGCGACCATCGCAGCCTTCAGAAAATTCCTCATCATCGTCCCTCTCCCACTCGTCGATCGTTCGACGATCGCAGGAATGGTCGTTGCGCGGTGCACGCCTCGTGAACCATATCCGCATGCTGCGTTCATGTGCAGGCGCGGCCATGGCCGCGAGGCTCCGGCCGTCACATTTCGACTTTCCTCAAAATGAGGATTGACAAGCGGCAATCGCGCTGACATTTCGATAAATGTCGAAATGGAGAATGATCGGGGATGGATGCTTCGTCCGCAATCGGCGCGCTCGGCGCGCTCGCGCAGGAACACAGGCTGGCCCTGTTTCGCCTGCTCGTCCAGGCGGGCGAGGACGGCATGCCGGCCGGCGCGATCGCAGCGGCGCTGGGCGTGCCCAATTCGTCCCTCTCCTTTCATTTGGCTCACCTCACGCGCGCGGGCCTGATCCGGCAGGAGCGCCGGAGCCGCTCGCTCATCTATCGGGCCAATTACGCCGCCGTGAACAACCTGGTGGGCTACCTCATGGAGAATTGCTGCGCCGGCGCCGGCTGCACCGCCGACCCGCTTTGCGGCCCGGACTCCGACCTCAACCGAGCAAGAAGGAAATCAGCATGAAGCGGTTCCACGTCCATGTCGGCGTCAACGATCTCGATCATTCCATCGCCTTCTATTCGACGCTGTTCGGCACGCGTCCGACCGTCCTGAAACAGGATTATGCCAAGTGGATGCTTGACGATCCCCGCGTCAATTTCGCCATTTCCAGCGGGCATCATGCGGCCAGGGGCATCGAGCATCTCGGCATCCAGGCCGAGGACGAAGCCGAGCTTGCCGAAGTCTATGGCCGGCTCAAGGCGGCCGATCGGCCGGTGCTCGAGGAAGGCGCGACCACCTGCTGCTATGCCAGATCCGAGAAGAGCTGGATCGCGGATCCGGACGGCATCGTGTGGGAAGCGTTCCTGACCAATGGCGAGGCGACGGTCTACGGCGAGAGCCCGATGCTCTCGGCTTTGTCGGAGAACGCCGCCGAGGCGGCCTGTTGCGCGCCAGCGATCACCGCTCCGGCCGCTGCCCCGAAATGCTGCGGCTGAAGCGATGAGCAGGCGGACCACCAACGTTCGGCCGGTCGCGGATCTTGCCTGAGCCGACCCGGCTGCCACGGCGGCTGGCCGCCGAAGGCGTCGGCGCCTTCTTCCTGTTCGCCACCGTGATCGGCTCGGGGATCATGGCGGAGAATCTTTCACGCGGAAACCTTGCGGTGGCGCTGCTCGGCAACAGCCTGGCCACCGGCGCGATCCTGTTCGTCCTGATCGCCATGCTCGGCCCGATCTCGGGCGCCCACATGAATCCCGCGGTGAGCCTGGTGATGGCCTTTCGGCGCGCGCTGACGTGGCGCGATGCCGCGGCCTACATCATCGTCCAGATGGCCTTCGGCATCCTGGGCGCCTGGGCCGCACACCTGATGTTCGATCTTCCGATGCTGCAGCTTTCGGTGAAGGCGCGGACCGGCCCTGGGCAGTGGAGCGGCGAAGCGATCGCGACGTTCGGCCTGATCCTGACGATCATCGGCACCGTCCGCCATCGTCCGGCGCTCGTTCCGGCCAGCGTCGCGCTCTACATCGTCGCGGCCTATTGGTTCACCTCCTCGACCTGCTTCGCAAATCCCGCGATCACGATCGCCCGGAGCCTGTCCGACAGCTTCGCCGGAATCGCGCCGCGCGACGTGCCGTCTTTCATCCTCGCGCAGCTGATCGGGGCAGCGTCCGGCGCGGCTTTTGCGGCCGTCTTGTTCAAGCACCCGCCAACCGGCAGCCATTGCGCTGATCCAGATTAGTGGGCCACGCGCCCGGCGGAACCATCATCGCCGGAGGCGATTGCGCTCTCGCTACGGAGGGCGAATGCATGACCCGGTTCCTGAAAGACAATGGGCTTTCCGTGGTGCTGATCCTGCTCTTCCTGGTCAGCATCATCGGCCAGTATCTGGCCGGCTGGCGATTTGAGAATGAGGAGCTGGCGAAGCATGGCGAACCCGGCCTGGCGCTCGCCCAATATGCCACCAATCCGCAATTCATCTCGAGCGTCTTCGAGAATTGGGAAAGCGAATTCCTGCAGATGTCGGCCTATGTGCTGCTCACCTGCTGGCTGTTCCAGAAGGGCTCGGCGGAATCGAGCGATCCGGACGAGCCGCCGCGCGACGAGAATCTCGCGGCGCAGGCCCGCAGGAAGGGCGCTCCCGCCATATTGCGCCGCGGCCCGGTCGCGCGCTGGATCTTCGCCAACTCGCTGGGCCTGGCGCTGCTGCTGCTCTTCATCTTCTCCTTCCTGCTCCACTGGAAATACAGCGCGGCGCAGGCGGCCGAGGACGCGATCAGCCATGGCGAGACGCCGCTGTCGATGGGCCAATATCTGTTCGACGCCCAATTCTGGTTCGAATCCTTCCAGAACTGGCAGAGCGAATTCCTCTCCACCGCGGTGCTGATCATCCTCACCATCTTTCTTCGCCAGCGCGAATCGCCGGAATCCAAGCCGGTCGCCGCGCCGCACGCGCAGACCGGTGCGTGACGCGCGGCGCGCTTGACAGCGTGCCCGCCTGCCCTTCTAATCGGGTGATGGGGATCGCGATCACCCCATGAGGCGACATGCTGAAGTATCGCGTCCTGCTTCACGAAAGGACGCTTCATGCCCGCCATCAATTCGATTTCCGCCGAAAAGCTGTCCCGCCTCGTCGGCACGCCCTCCTGTCCGGCGATCCTCGACGTTCGGGCGGGCGGCGCCGGACTGATACCCGGCGCGGTGCGCCGATCCGCCGACGATGTCGCCCGCTGGGGCGCTGCCTACCAGGCGCGCGCCGCGATCGTGCTTTGCCGCAATGGCCAGGAGGAAAGCCCCGGCGTCGCCGCCTGGCTTCGCCATGCCGGCGCCCAGGCCGAGATCCTGGAGGGCGGGTTCGAGGCCTGGACCGGCGCAAACCGGCCCATCGTCAACGAAAGCGTGCTGCCGCCGCGGGATGAAGCGGGGCGCACGATCTGGGTGACGCGCTGCCGCCCGAAGGTCGACCGGATCGCCTGCCCCTGGCTGATCCGGCGCTTCGTCGACCCCGGGGCGGTCTTCCTGTTCGTCGCGCCGGCCGAGGTGGCGGGGGTGGCCGGGCGGTTCGGCGCCGCGCCGTTCGACGTCGACGGCGCATTCTGGACCCATCGCGGCGCGCTTTGCACGTTCGACGTGATGGTCGAGGAATTCGGCCTCGCCGATCTGCCGGCCCTCGCCCGGCTCGCGATCATCGTCAGGGGCGCGGACACCGCGCGGCCGGAGCTGGCGCCGCAATCGGCCGGGCTGGTCGCGGCGTCGCTCGGCCTGTCGCGCATGCATGCCGACGATCTCGAGCAGCTCGAGGCGGGCATGCCGCTCTACGACGCCTTTTACCGCTGGTGCCGCGACGCCACCGACGAGGTCCACGACTGGGTCTCGCATACGCCCAAGGCGAGGGCGCGGGCGTGACCCGGCCGGCGAACCCGGCCACCGCTCCCGCCCGCACGGTCTCGCTCGGCGAGGCCACCAGAGTGTGGGCCAGGGTCGCCGCCTTGAGCTTCGGCGGGCCCGCCGGCCAGATCGCGGTGATGCACCGGATCCTGGTCGAGGAGAAAAGATGGATCGGCGAGGAAAGATTCCTGCACGCCCTCAATTATTGCATGCTGCTGCCGGGCCCGGAGGCGCAGCAGCTCGCCACCTATATCGGCTGGCTGCTGCACAGGACCAAAGGCGGCCTGATCGCCGGCGCGATCTTCGTCCTTCCCGGCTTCGTCGCGATCATGGCGCTGTCCTGGCTCTATGCGGCGTTCGGCAGCGTCGGCGCGGTGGAGGCGCTCTTCTTCGGTCTCAAGGCGGCGGTGCTCGCCATCGTGCTCGAGGCGGTACGCCGGATCGGCGGCCGCGCGCTCAGGAACAACGTGATGCGGGCGATCGCGGCCGCGGCCTTCGTCGCCATCTTCTTCCTCTCGGTGCCGTTTCCGGCGATCATCCTGGCGGCGGCGCTGATCGGCTATGTCGGCGGCAAATCGGGCATGCGCGCCTTCGCCGGCGGGGCGGGCGGCCATGGCCCGAGCGGCGGCGCGATCGTCGCCGACGCCGATACATTGCTTGGCGAAGAGGTGCCGGACCATGCCCGGCCCAATCTGCGCTGGTCGCTGTCCATCTCCGCGATCTTCCTGATCCTCTGGCTCGCGCCGGTCATCGGCCTGGTCGCCCTGCTCGGCCGCGACAATGTGTTCAGCCAGCTCGGCATATTCTTCTCGCAAATGGCGGTGGTGACGTTCGGCGGCGCCTATGCGGTGCTTGCCTATGTCGCGCAGGAGGCGGTCGAGAAGTTCGGCTGGCTGCAGCCGGGCGAGATGCTCGACGGGCTCGGCATGGCGGAGACCACGCCGGGGCCGCTGATCATGGTCACCCAGTTCGTCGGCTTCATGGGCGCGTTCCGGCAGGCGACCGGGCTCAATCCGATGCTGGCCGGCACGCTCGGCGGCATCCTCACCACCTGGGTCACCTTCCTGCCCTGCTTCCTGTGGATCTTCCTCGGCGCGCCGTTCATCGAGCGGCTGCGCGGCAACAAGGCGCTCGCCTCCGCCTTGTCCGCGGTGACCGCCGCGGTGGTCGGCGTCGTCCTCAATCTGGCGATCTGGTTCGCGATCCACACCCTGTTCGGGGAGACCCGGCCGATCGAGACCGCCCTGCTCGATTTCGACCTGCCGGTTCCCGCTTCGCTGAACCTCCCGGCCCTGGTCCTGACCATCGCGGCGCTGGTGGCCGTCTTCCGCTTCAGGGTCGGCGCCTTGCCGGTGCTCGCGGCCTGCGCGTTCGCGGGCCTGCTCTACTGGTCGCTGGTTCCCGCCTCGGTCTAAGGCTCGGTCCGGCTGCGCAGCAGCCACCTGGCAAGGCTCGCCAGCTCCGAACCGATGATGGCGCCGACGAGTCCGGTGAACATGAAGATGAGGAACATGAAGCCGGTTGTCACGACGATCTGGGCAAGGCCGAGATCGGATTCGCCGGCCGCGAGGGCCAATCCCACGATGACGAGCAGCGCCGACGGTGCGGCCGCCGACACGAGGATGGTCTTCGTGCGGCGCGCAGGACGGACCAATTGCCCGACGAACGCCGCCATGAGCGCCGTGAGGCACAGGAAGCCGAAGAAGAAGACGTATGTCATACGCTCGTTCGCAAAACCGACGCGCTCCCGTTCACGCATCCTGCTCCGTTTCGGCGAGCAATTCCAGGTCCTGCCGCGTCAATGGCGTGCCGTCCGGCCCGGCCACCTTGACCTGGTCCTCCCGGAACCCGGCGCCGATCGTGTCGCCGTACATGGCCAGCGCTTCGCGGGCGCTGGTCGCGACGCTGCGGCGATTGTCCTCGCCATGGTCGGGCGAGCCGATGATCACGTAATCCGTCATGCTTGCCGCATAGAGGATGGCGGCGCCAATGGCGACTGCGTCCGCTCTCGCCCCGCCCCCGCCGGGGCGCCGCCGCTCAGAAGGTCGCCCGGCTCGGATCGATCACCAATGGGCAATCCCAGCGGCCCATGAACATGCCGCCGCGATTGAAGTCCTTCGAGACCATTCCCCTGATGGTGAGATAGTCGCAGCGGAATTCAGCGGACAGCGAAGGATGCGTCTCGCGCACCAGGAGCCCATGGCCGGTGAGCAGCACGACCACCGCGCCGAGCAGGGCGACGCCGGCGCAGAACAGCAGGAACCGCCCCCACCTCATCGCGGCGCGCCGGCCGCGGCCCGCATGGGCAAGCCGGATCGAACATGGGCCATGTCACGGATCATGCCTGAAGACGCGGATTAACATCCCTCTCGCGCCGTGATAGTTTCAGCGTCGCAACATTCGCGGGGACCGTCATGCACGCCTCGATGAATTTCTGGGTCACGTTGGTGATCAGCTTTGCCGCCACCGGCCTGGTCAGCCGCTTCCTGTTCCTCATCCTCGCCCGGTGGGACGGCGGCTTCAACAAGCCGCTGACGATCCACTGCTCCACGCTCACGATCTGCTGGGTGCTCTTCGTCATCTGGTGCTCCACCGGCGACACCATCTACTGGTCGGCCGGCCATGTCGCCTTCATGCCGCAATGCGCATGGTTCATGTTCGACCTCTTCCATTATACCGGCCAGCACGACCATTTCGAGGACGACGAGGCGGAGGGCGGCGGCGAAAGCTGAGGCCGGGTCGCGGCGCTCAGGTTCCCGCCGCCGTCGGCCGTGCCGGCTTTATCGCGGCCGCTCGCGGGCCTGCCCCGAGGCCCGCGGCTCCAACATGAACGTCACGATCCTGCCGACATGCGCGCGCGGCGCGCCGCTTTCCATGATGCGGATGCGCACGTTTCGGCCAGTGAACAGGACATGATCGGGCAAGGCCGGCGCAATCTGCGCGAAATCGGGGCGGCAGTGGCGCACGCCTGCCGCCAGGCCTCCAAGCGACAGGCCCGGCGGCGCAAGGCTCTGGTGACAGAACCAGCCGCCGCCCTGCGCATTGCAGCCATAGCGGAACCCGAAGTCCGGCGGGCGGGCCCTGCTGCGCTCCAGCGCGGTCGTATCGCCAAGCTCGACCGCCTCGATCGTGCGATCGAGTTGCGCGCAGAAGATGGCCATCGCATCGGGCACGGCCTGCGCCGGCGCGGCCGACGCCGCCGCCAGCAGCAGCGCCGTAATTCGCGGGAGCGGGAATTTGATCATGGCCGGTCGATCCTCCAACGTCGCGCGCGCGCCGGGCCGCTGGCCCGGCATCCGCCTTTATCCCGTTCGGCGGATGAACCGGAGCTTGGCCGATCGGCCCCGAAGGCCGAGATTGCGCTATACAGGTCCGCGCATTGCCATCACTATCGGGCCGGGAACCGGGATGAGGCTCAGGAGAAGCATGATCGACAGACCGGTCCGGCGTGGATGGCGCCCCGTCATCCTCGCGGCCGTCGGCGCCTTCATCGCCCAGGCTGCTCCGGCCACGCCGCGCAGCGAAACCGCCGCCCTTTGGGAGAGCGCGGCCGGCGCGAGCGGCCCGGAGCGGATCATCGGCCTTTATGCCGCCGACGCCTGGCTCAAGCTCCCCTGCACGCCGGTGCGCACCGGCGCGACGGCCGTCCGCGAGGCCTGGCGCGACTTCTTCGCTTATTCCCCAGCGACCGTCTCGATCGATCCCGAATCCTTCGATCTTTCGCGGGGGCGCGATGACGCCGTCGAGCGCGGCCGCGCCCATCTTTCCCAGAATGTCGGCGGCCTGCCTTATGGGACCAATGTCGAATATCTTCGCGTCTGGCGGCGGACGGCGCAGGGCTGGCGGATCGCAGCGGACATCTTCACGCCCGGCGGCCCATGCGAGCGGGAGCGGCAGGAGGAGCCGACGCCCGACACGGAGGGGCAGCCGTGAAATGGCCCGTCCCGGCCCGTTCGGCTATTCGCGATAAGCGCTCATCCAGACGGCTTCCCGGGGGAACGGGAAGCGCGGGCTTACCGCCCACTTCCGGCCGTTGATCTCGATGGCGCCGCGCTCGGGCCGCTCACCGAGCAGCGCCACGAGCCGCTGGAACTCGGATGACGGCAGGAAGATGCTGTAGCCGGTTGGCCGGCGCCGCGTCGTTTCGCTGTTCAGATCGGGCCAGTCGCTCGGCCACTGGACCGATCGATCGGGCGCATTTTCATAAGGCCAGACGACGATTTCGATCCGCTCCGGCAGCCAGGGTCGGGAATCGGGATGGTCGAAGCTCGACAGCCGTTCCAGCGCCTGGCCCACCTGCCATGGCAGCGCGCTCCCGCCGTCGCCATAGACCGAGACAAGCGACATCGGGCCACCCCTGCCGATGAACAGATTGTCCTCTCCCTGGTCGGATATCGCCGTGTCGCCATAGTGCCCGACAAAGCAGGCAAGGGTGCCGATGCCGAGCGCATTCCGAAGCGCCTCGGCTTCTCGCGCGCCGAGCCTGACATGGCGATAATCCTCGCCACGCTGGTAGATCACCAGGCCGTCGTCATAGAGCGCCAGCCTTGGCGATTCCCCGCCGATGAGCATGGCCCAGGGGTTGGTCCTGACCAGCACTGCGATCGGCTGGCCGCGAGCGCCCGGAGTTGGCCGGCCGAGCCGGTCGGCGCAGATCTGCGCGGTGAAGTTGGAAGGCGCCGATGCATCTCCCAGGATGAACAGGGCCGGCAGAATGAGGAGCGCCTTCACCATCAAAGCCTCGACTCCGATAGCCTCATCGTAGCGGGACTCCTGGCGGGCGAGAAGCGGCGTCGGGGTCCGCGGCCGGCGAGATCGCTCCTGCCGGGCGCCTGCGTGCGGCGATTGCTCCAGTGAGCGCCAATTTCACGAAAAAAGGTCGGCGCGCGCTGGACTTGGGAGCGAGGATGCACGACCGTGGTGGTGGGGAAGCACCGGTCATCGTGCATGCCCGGGGGGGGCAGCATGAACGGAATGATCGGGCTCGGACTTTTCGTGGCGGTGCTTGGGATCGCGATGGCCCTGTGGGGATTGACCCAGAGGTCGAAGGCGAACGCGCTCGTCGGCGCGGCGCGGACCTGGCCGACGGTGCCCGCCATCATGACCGGCACGGAGATCGTAAGGGGCGGCAGCAACAGGGCGCCGACCTTTTCGCCGGTCGTGCGCTACGAATATGAGCTCGAAGGGCGCAAATATGTCGGCACCCGGCTTCGGGCGGGCTACGTCAAGGTCGGCTCGAGGGGCGCCGCCGAGCGCATGCTTCAGCCTTATCCTGTCGGCGCCAGCGTGCCGGTCCGCTACGATCCCGCCGACATCCAGTCGAGCCTCCTGGAGCTGGAGACCTCGTCATCGCCGATGCTGATGGCCGTGATCGGTGTGGTGCTCGTCCTGTTCGGCGGCGCCATGGCGATCCTGGCGGCGACGGGGAGCCTTTCCGGCGGGAGCGGTCGATCCAGCCGGGCTGCCGCCCCTGCCCTCCTGCCCGGTAGCGCGGTCGCCGGGACCAGCGCCGCGAGCGCGAATGCCGCCGGGCCGCAGACCAGGACCTGGCGCGGCTCCTATGTCTGTGGGCAGGGAGAGAGCGGGCTGGAGGTCACCCTGAGGCCCCTTGGCCAGGGCCGTCTGGCGGGCACGTTGTCATTCTTTCCGCTGCCGGCCAATCCCACCGTTCCAAGGGGCTGCTTTCGCGTGACGGGGCAGGCCGACGCGGCCGGCGGGATCGAGCTGCGCGGCAGCCAGTGGGTCCGGCGGCCGCCGGATTATCACATGATCGATCTGAGCGGGCGCCTGGGCGCAAACGACGGCATATCCGGCCGGGTCGTCGACGGCGCCTGCGGCCAGTTCCAGGTGCAGCTCGTGTCCTCGCCGGTGGAGAGCTGCCAATAGGCGGCGGACGAAGGCTCGGCCACTTCGCTCTTCCTCATGCCGGGTTTGACCCCATTGGCGCTGACTTGGCCCCCCGATGGCAGGCCGATCGGATTTGAGCTTGAGACGCGGTGTTGCTCCGCCTTCCTGCTATTTCGCGCGAAGGCGCGAAGAAGGAGGGAAGGCGCGAAGAGCAAGAAGAAAGTGGATCCGCGTGAATGAACCATTGCGGCCGCGCCGCGCCGGAGACGTCGGAAAGGCACAGCTTCAAAGACATCAAGGACTTCGCGCCCTTCGCGTTCTTCTTCGCGTCCTTCGCGCGAAACCCATTTTCCTTTCAGCGTCCGAGACTTGAGGCTTTGGCGAGACAGGCACAACCGAGGAGTGCGGGTGCATCCACATTCATTCCGGCGGCAAGCCCCGAAGAAGGTAGACCCCGGATCGAGTCCGGTGTGACGATTCAACCTGACCGAATCCGACTCTACCTCTTGCCGCAGGGCCGGAGCCTGTTAGCCTCGCCCTCATGCTGCTTTCCCTCGCTTTCGCATCGCTCGCCATGGCCGGGCCGCCGGCCGAATGCGCCGCCGCCGGCCGTTCGGTGGACCAGGACCCCGCCGGCCTCAACGTCCGCGCCGCGCCGTCCGCGCGCGCCCGGGTGCTTGGCCGGCTCCATTCGGTGCTGGATCCCGAGGCTCAGCATCATGGCTCGACCGAGCGCTACGGCCCGATCTTCGCGATCCGCGAAGCGCGCGACGGCTGGGTGCGCATCACCGATGCTGCAGCGGAGGTCGAGGGCGCGGACGGCGAGGTGCGGCGCAACTATACCGGCCCCGGCTGGATCTCCGCCACAATGGTCGAGCCGACCATCGTCTCGATGCGCTCCGGCGACCCCGGCTCGCGCGGCTATGCCGGGCCCGATTTCTCGGCGCCGGTCGCCGACCCCGACGGCCTCACCAATATCGAGCGGATGCACCGGCTCCGCCGCCATCCCCGCGTCGTCGCCTGCCGCGGCGCCTGGGTGCAGCTCGATTATGTGCGCAGCGGCCGGCTCGGGGCAAACGGCCGCTGGATCGACTTCCCCGCCCGCGACCACCGCCAGGCCCGCGCCTGGTTCCGGAGCGGCGCGCCCGGGGAATGATTTCGTCGCCTTGCCGCGCAGCGCCGAGGGTCACTGACTCTGGTTCGGCGGCGCCGGCTTGTTCAGCAGCTCGGCCGCTCTGGCCTCGCAGGTCTCGGCCAGCTGGAGGAGCTTCTCGACCGTAGCGGGATCGTTGATGCCCCGGGCCAGCCGGCGACATCGCAGAGCCTGCTCGACGAGATGGGAGGCTTCGCTCATGCGGCGCCAAGCGCATCAGAGGTCGGCCGGTTCCGGGAAATCTGGCGGCCGGCCCTATCGAACGGGCCGCGCACTTCCTATGTCGCTGCATCGTACGGAGGCACGCATGGCGATAGTTTATGGATTCAGGACGCTCGACACCACGACAGGGGAGATGGTCCCGCAGCCGGTGAAGAGCACGGCCGAGCGCATCGCCGGGATCCCCGACGCGCAGATCATCGACGGGACTCGCGAGGACGTTCCCGACACTTCCGTCGACGCTGCCGGGAGGTTCAAGACGCGGCGCTAGACCAGGCCGGCGCCATTCGCTCCGCCGGGCCGGGCGAACTCAGCTGCTCCACCGTCCTTCGGACGAGCGCGTAGAGACGAGGCCCCTCTCGTTGAAGAGCTGGAGGACCGACCGGCCGCCGCCGCGGGCGTCGGCGGCCTCGTCGGCCTTGTCCTGCGCGCCCTGGGCGCAGATGGATTCGATCCTCACCAGCTCGCAGGCATCCGTGGGGCGCTTGCCCTTCCTGGTATATTTGAGGAGAAAATGGGCCACCCGCTCTTCATGCGCCCGGGAAGTTAACAAGATGCTGGGGGGCTGACAGTCCGAGGCGCCCGGAAAAGGGCTAGCATGGTCGGAACCGGTCGATCGCCGACCGCTTCGGGCAGAAGCGGACATTGCCGTTCGCCGCATCGATGCTACCATGGCCCGATGGTTCCCCTGCTCATCATAGGCGCCGCGATGGCGGCGCAAGCGCCGGCGCAAGCAGACGGCCAGTTCAGCATGGCCGAAATCCGCACCATGTGCAGGGGGGAAAGCGACGAGCCGGCCCAGTTTCGCACCGAGGCCGCGTTCCGCCTGCTTGCCGATATCCAGCGCAACAAGTGCAGGATGTATCTGCTCGGCATCGCCGACGGGATCGGCCGCGGCGGGGGCCAGGGGGACCGCTGCCCATCGCAGGGCCCCGACCGCGAGACCCAGACGGATCGCATGGTGGCGGCGATCCTGAGCGATGCGCCCGACCCCGGCCGCGCCGCTTCGGCTCCCGTCCAGCAGCGCCCCGGCCGCGAGGCCCTGGCGGATCGCCTGGTGGCGGCGGTCCTGAGCGAATCGCGTGACGCCGGCCAGAGCATCCCGGGTCTCGTCCAGCGGGTGCTGGGCGCCGAAAGCGGCTGCCCCTGATCGGTCCGTCGCAGGACTGTGGAGCGCCGCGCTTGCCGAGCCGTCAGGTCATGCGACCCGACTTGAAGGCACCCTAGGCCCGCAAGGTGAACCAGGGGCCGATTGCAAGGACGATCAACCCGATCGGCGCCCATCGACTGCGCGCGAGATGCAGGCCGAGGGCAAGTACGAACCCTCCAGCGAGCGTGCCCTGGAAGATCAGCGCGCCGCGTTGCGCGTTACTGAAGCAGGCGGCGGCGAGGGCGGGATCGGAATGCAATTGGCACTCGTTCATCGCAAAGACGATCGATGGCGGGAGCGCGACGAAAAGCGCCCCGAGCAACAGCAATGCGAATCTCACATGTCTCACATGCGCCTTCCCGTTCGAGGGCTCATGCCGCCTAGTGCATGATGTGCGGCCTCAGGAAATCGGCCACGGCGGAATCGGACGGGGATGCGTAACCGTCGATGACGTCCGTGTCGTTGTCGAAGCTCATGAACATCGGACAATTGGAATCGCTCGCATCGAGCGTCGTTTCCGCCAGCGTCCGGCCTGTCCTGGCCTCCCTGACCGAGAGGGCGTAGGTCGCCGTGTGCCAGCGGACCCCGTTCTGGGTGGGCCGGCCGTGATTCTGGTAGCCGTCGCAGACCTTCACCTGGCGGGCGGCGGTGCGCCTGGCGCAGACGACGAGATCGATCGCCCGCAACGCGTCGCTGTCAGGGGAGAACAGCAAGGTCCAGTCGGGCGGCAGGGAGTGGGAGCGGTCGGTGAGACCATCTCCATGGGTCGTGAAATACAGCGCCTTGTGGCCCGTGGCCGCCGGAACATAGGCCGCCGCGCTCGACACCGAGGCGCCTGAGCAAACGCCCTTGAAATTGTCCGGAAACAGGGGCGTCGCCTGGGCAGTGCCGGTGTCGGCCCCGCCATTGGCGCTGCTTCCGCCGCCGGCGCCGCCATCCCCGCCGCACGCCGCGAGCGCGGCCAACGCAAGCAAGACCGCCGGAAACACGATGACCGTTCTTGAAGTCGCTGCCACGTCGAGACCCCCTTCCCGTGAACGATGGATCATCAAATGCCCGACCTGGCCGTTGTCAATGGAGCATGCCGGGCCGCGGCGCCGATCACTGCATGATCGCCGATCCGGCGGCGATCAGGGCAGCGACCACCACCACGACGGAAGCGATCACCCAGAGCCACCATGGCGGCGGCCAGGGCATCCAGAAGACCAGGCGCGTGAACTTCCCCATCAGTCTCCCCGTTCGAAGGTCGACTCCTGCGACCGAAGCGGTGGCCGCTCCTCCGGCCGGTGCGTCCAAAGCGGAACGAAGGCGCCCCGGTAGCGCCACGCGAGGAGGAGGAAGCAGGTCGCCACGATCAGTCCCACGGCCGCTTGCCCGCTCAGGAACAAATGAAAGCCGAGGATCACGACGACAGACGGTGCGAGCAGGATCAGCCCAAGCGGGGCGCTCCTGCCGAAGATCAGGCAGCCGCCGCCGAAAACGAACGAAGCACCAAGGACGGGATTCACGAACAAGGCGGCATCCAGCGCCTGCATGAAGTCGGCGGCAGCCTGTGTAGGCTGGACCGGCGGCTTCAAGATTCCGGTCGTGACCGAGACCAGGATCCAGACCCCCGTGGCCAGAAAGAACAATCCATAGACGATCCGCAGGATCGACCATGCGGCCTTCATGATTGCCTCCGCACCCGCCCGGGCGATGGAATATGCATCCGAACCTCCGCCCGAAACCTGTCATGCGGCACATCCGTCCGCAATCGGAATCATATTGCCGAACGGCACGACCGCGCTCCCGGTCGGAAAGACCAGTCCAAAGCGGCGACAGTGCACGCGATCCAGTGGGTCGGCATTCCGGATGCCGGGTCGCGCCGGTCACCGACAAATCCGCTCATGCGCCGGAAGCTGAACGACATCGAACGGAGTTGTTCGCGGAGGCTTGAACTAGGCGGCGGCCGCCAGGTCCCTTGCGATCGGAAGGGTGAAGCAGAAGGTCGCGCCCCCGGCCGGATTGTTCTCGGCCCAGATCGTTCCGCCATGCGCCTCGACCAGGGTTCGCGAGAGCGAAAGCCCGATGCCCAGCCCGCCCGTCGTCGACTGCCTGAAGCGGTCGAAGGGTGCGGACAAACCATCCTCGGACAGACCGGGGCCGCTGTCCCCGACACGTATTTCGGCAAGATCGAGGCCGATTCTCCGGCTCGAGATGGAGAGTTCCTGAGCCTGCGTGCCTTTCATGGCGTCGCATGCATTTCGGATCAGGTTCAGGAGTACCTGCTCGGCCTGGACCGGATCGACGCACACCATCGTCGCGTCGAGATCGAGGCGCGTCTCGATGTTGACGACAGGGCAGAGATCGGCGGCATCGGCAAGGACGATCGAGCGGGCGATCAGCTCGGACAATGAGATATCCTTGCGCACGGAGTGGCCTCCCTCGACCATGTCACGCGCGCTGCGCACGATTTCGCTCGCCCGTCGCACCTGCGCATCCGCCAGTTCGATGGACTCGATAACCGTGTCCTTCCCTAGGGCATTCGGGGCAAGCACCATGCGGGCGCAGGCCAGGTAATTTCCAATGGCGGTCAGGGGTTGATTGAGCTCGTGCGCCAGGGTGGCGGCCATCGTGCTCATTGCGCTCACCCGGGAATGATGCTCGATTTCGCGACGCATCAGTTCGCCCTGGGCCTTTGCCAGATGCCCCGCGGTCGTGTCGGACCCGACGCACAATATCCCGGTCACCTTGTTTTCCGTGTCGAAAATGGGCTGATAGATGAAATCGAGATAAAGGCGCGCCGGCGCGTCGCCCGCCAGATCGAACGCCGTGTCCGTGAAGACCATCGGCTCGCCGCTCTCGCAGACCTGGGTCATGAGCGCCACGAACCCCTGGGCAACCGCCTCGGGAACGATGTCCGCGATCCTCTTGCCGACGACGTCCCGGCCGCCGACGAGCTTGCTGTAGGCCGCGTTCGCATATTGCACCTCGAAATCCTCGCACGAGGCGAGCAGCAGGAACACCGGGGCCTGGTTGAACAGCTCGCGGAAGCGCCGGTTCTCCGAGTTCAACTCGTGCTGGATCTTCACGTAGGATGTCGTTTCGACGAGATCCTGCATCACACCCTGGACCACGCCATGCTCGTCGCGAATGGGGGTGAAGCTCAGCCGGAAAAACGCTGCCTCGCCGGAATGGCCGCCACGCTCCACCGTTCGAAGCTGGGTAACGATCTGGCCGTCGCCGCCCATGGCCGCCTGCATTTGCGGCGCGATGTTCAGCCACATGTTCGGCCGAAAGTCCGCATAGCTGCGGCCCATGCCGTCGTTGGGCAGGCCGCCGAGCATGGGGATGTAGGCATCGTTGTAGATGGTGGTGAATTCGGGACCCCATGCCAGAAGCCTGGAGCTCGGCGAGTCGAGCACCATCTCCACCGCGGCCGTCAGGCTCGCGGACCAGGAATCGATCGGACCGAGCGGCGAGGCTGCCCAGTTGGCCGCGCGCACGCCGTCGGCCATGATGCCCTCATTGTGGGGAAATGCTCTTTGGGTTGTGCGATTGACGGGCTCGGCCATGGCATGCGCCTCGAAATAGGCAAGCGGGAGCACTGGGTCTCCCTGTCACGAGAATGCTCACGGGCAAGGCGGGTGATGCAGCACACCTAGCACGCCGACAGATAAGGAAATACAAGATAATCAATTCCGAGAGTTTGGCGCGGTCCAGAAGACAAAAGGCCGGGTCAGTCCAGGTTGGCCAATTAGCTGGCCCTAAGCACCAACCGGGCCTATGCTGACCTGATCGTCGAACATGCTGCCAGGCTTCGACGGCTGAGAGACGATGCGCTCCCGCCTTACGCGAGGAGCCCTCATGCCCCGATATCATTTCAACATCGAAGACGGCCAATCCTTGCGCGATCTCGAAGGCTTCGAGCTGGAAAGCCTGGACGTTGCGAAGTGCGAGGCCGTCAAGATGGCGGGCAACATCATATGCGAAGAGGCCGACGCGTTCTGGAAGAGCGCCGAATGGAGCATGACCGCCACCGATGCGACCGGGCTTACCTTGTTCACCCTGCACTTCATGGGGATGGAAGCCCCGGCCGCGCGCGCCGAAATCCGCCCCCGTCTCGCGTCGGACTAGAGTGTTTTCAAGTCGGATGGAATCATCCGGCGCGCTTGCGGGGGGCGTCGCGCGCCATACCGTCCGCCGCGCCCCACGTAGAACTACGCGCTACCACGTCCATTCAGGACGACTAGATTAGATTTGCAGCCGAGATTCAATTCTCCGGCGTGGGTAACGGGGCCAGGTAGTGGTTTTCCTGCCTGGCCCCGCTTTCTTTTGCGTTCCTTGCCTTGGATGCGCCCCTTCGGCTGGATGACCGTTGCGGCCAATGGGTCTTGCCGCGGGCCTTCAGGGCCGGCGAGCGGCCACGATCCTGGCATCCTCGATCCAGGCGGACGATGGATCAGCCCGATCGGATTCAGATGCGCAGCTGGCTGCCGAGCTCGACGACGCGATTTGTGGGCAATCTGAAGAACTCCATCGCGCTTTCCGAGCTTTTCATCATCCAGGCGAACAGGCGCTCGCGCCATAATGCCATGCCCGGCTCGTCCTTGCTCACGATCAGCTTCTGCCGGCCGAGGAAGAAGCTGGTGTTCATGATGTCGAACGGCTCGCCGCAGGTGGTCACCCGCGCCAGATCGGCGGGCACGTCGACGCCGTCCATGAAGCCGTAATGGAGGATGACGCGGTAGAAGCCCTTGCCGGCGGCATGCACCTCCGATCTTCGCTCCGGCGGCACGTGGGGAACATCCTCGACGCTCACGTTCAGGATCAGGACGCGCTTGTGCATCACCTGGTTGTGCTTGAGATTGTGGAGCAGGGCGGACGGGACGATGTCGGGCGAGGTCGAGAGGAACACCGCCGTCCCGCGCACACGATGAATGGACCCGGTCGACTTGATGAAGATGGCGAGCGGCAACGCATCCTGCTCCAGCCGCTTCCGCATCAGCGCGCGACCGGTTGCCCAGGTGGTGAGGATCGTGAAGATCAGCGCGGCGACGACAAGCGGGAACCAGCCGCCGTCCGCAACCTTGGTGATGTTGGAGGCAAAGAAGACCCCGTCGACGATCGCGAACGTTCCGATCGTCAGCAGCGCCAGCCAGCGCCGCCACTTCCAGACCTGGAAGATCAGCACGGCCAGCATCATCGTCGTGATGATCATCGTGCCGCTGACCGAGATGCCATAGGCGGATGCGAGGCTCGTCGACTCGCGGAAGCCCAGCACCAGGAGCACGACCATCGCGAGCAGGCCCCAATTGACCACGGGAATGTAGATCTGTCCCGCCGATTTCGCGCTGGTGTGCTCGATGCGCAGGCGCGGCAGGAAACCGAGCTGGACCGCCTGGTGGGTGACCGAGAACGCCCCCGAGATCACCGCCTGGCTGGCGATGATCGTGGCCATGGTGGCGACGATCACCAGCGGTAGCCTGGCCCATTGCGGGGCCATCAGATAGAAGGGATTCTCGACCGCCCCGGGATTGGCGAGCAGCAGGGCGCCCTGGCCGAGATAGTTCAGCATCAGGCAGGGATAGACCAGCCCCAGCCAGGAAAAGCCGATCGCGCGGCGCCCGAAATGGCCCATGTCCGCATAAAGCGTCTCGGCACCGGTCATGGCGAGGAAGACGGAGCCCATGGCGAGGAAGGCCAGCTTCGGGTCGTCAGCGAAGAATTCCAGCGCCCGGCCCGGGCTGAGCGCCGCGAGAATGTCGGGGCGCGCAAGAATGTTGGCGACGCCCAGGATGGCGAGCGCGGCGAAATAGACGAGGACGACGGGGCCGAAGATCGCGCCGACCCTGCCAGTGCCCCGCGACTGGACGAAGAACAGGCCAATCAGGACGAGGATGGCGATCGGCACGACGAGCGGTCGGAGGCCGGATTGCACGACGGTCAGTCCCTCGACGGCCGACAGGACCGAGATGGCCGGGGTCAGCATCGCATCGCCGTAGAAGAGCGCGGCCGCGAGGACGCCGAGGACCACCAGGCCGGCCGTCCATCTTCGCTTGCCGAGATTGCGGGAGATCAGGGCGAGCAGGGCGAACGAGCCGCCCTCCCCCTTGTTGTCCGCGCGCATCGCGACCAGCACATATTTGAAGGTGACGACCAGCATCAGCGACCAGAAGATCAGGCTCAGCACCCCGAATATGTGCAGCCGATCGACGGGAAGGGGATGGGGGCCGATGAAGCTTTCCTTCATCGTGTAGAGCGGCGAGGTGCCGATATCCCCGTAGACGACGCCGATGGCGCCGAGCATCAAGGCGGGCAGCGGCTGTGGGTGCGTGTCGCCGGACGTGGAGACCGGCGGGGTGATTTCCGGAAGCGTGGCCATGCCCCCCTGTGGGGTCCGGGGGCATGAATATTCCATGTGGTTTTCCGCCGAGGCACTCGACGAGACGGCGCGCGAGGCGCACTTCATGCCCATGATCGAGCTCACCCCGCTTCGCGAGTCCGGCGCCGCGCAGCTGCGCGCTTATGCCGGGGCGCTGCTGATGGTCGCGATCGCCACGATTGCCGGCCTCGCCATCGCCCCGCGCTGGGGCAACTCGGGCGTCGACCTGCTCTATCTGCCGGCGGTGCTCGCGGCGGCCACCTTGTCCGGCATCCGCCCGGCGCTGCTCGCCGCTGCGGCCGCGGCCCTGGCCTATAATTTCTTCTTCACCGCGCCTCACCTCACCTTCCGCATAGACGATCCCAACGATCTGGTCACGGTCGTCGTCCTTTTCGCCGTGGCGGTGGTGACCAGCCAGCTCGCGGCGTCCGTCCGCCGGCAGGCGCGCCTGGCCGCCGCGCATGCCGCGCGCAATGCGACCATTGCCGGCCTCGCGCGCCGTCTGCTCGCCTGCACCTCGGAGCGCGCCATAGCCGAGGTCGCCGCGGGCGAACTGGCGGCGCTGTTCGACTGCAACGTCGTGCTTGCGTCGGGAGCCGCGGAGCCGCAGCTGCTCGCCGCAATGCCCGCCGTCGTTCAGCCGACGCCAGCGGACCTCGCCGTCGCCGCGCTCGTTCTCGAGAAGGGCGAGCGCGCCGGCCGGGGCGTCGACCGGGCGGTGCCGACCGAGTGGCAATTCCATCCCGTACGGTCGGGCGCGGTCGTGCTGGCGGCAGCCGGGATGGCGCGAGACGATGGCATGCCGCCGGTCCCGGTCGCGCAGCTCCAGCTGCTCGACAATCTGCTCGACCAGGTGGCGCTGGCCCTGGAGCGGGCTCGCGCCGAGAAGGAGGCGCGCGAGCTGACCCGGGTCCGCGAACGCGATCAGGTGCGCTCGGTCCTTTTATCGTCGATCGGCCAGGATCTTGGGCCGCCGCTGAAGGCGATCGCCGAAGCCGCCCGCGGGCTGCGCCGCGCCGGCACAGCCGACAAGGCGCTCGTCTCGACCGTCGGCGACGAGGCCGCCAGGATCGACCGCTATTTGTCCAACCTGCTGGCGCTGGGTCCCGAAGACGACGAGCGGCCGATCGAGGTGAACGGCATCACGATCGACCTCTTCAAGCATATGGTCCTCAGGGACGGGGCCGAAGTTCATCTGACGCCGAAGGAATTCGCCGTGCTCGCCGAGCTCGCCAAGCATTGGGGCAGAGTGCTTTCGCACGCCCATCTGTTGCGCACCGTCTGGGGTCCGGCGCAGGAACGGCAGATCGATTATCTGCGCGTCGCCATCCGCGCCTTGCGGCAAAAGCTCGAAACCAATCCCAGCGCGCCGGTCCTGATCCTCAACGCCCCGGCGATCGGCTACAAGCTCGCGCTGCCGGCAAGCTGACGGCGTCGATCGCAAGCGAAGCCCGGGTCGCTCGTCCACATCGGGTCGTTTTGGTCGACGGTCCGCAAGGGGGGAAAGCGGACATGCGATGCGCGTTCCAGCCCGTTTTACCAGCGGACCGTACTATCGACCCGCGGCGAAAGCCTTTATCCATTCATCGATGGACGACCGCCAGCCGCTATCGAGATTGACGGAGCGCGAGAAGGTCTGCCTGGGGCAATGGCTGCAGCACAAGTCCGCCAAGGAAATCGCGCCGGAACTCGGCATTTCGCACCATGCGGTCGAGAAGCGCCTCAAGATGGCCCGCATCAAGCTTGGCGCGACGACGTCCCTGGAGGCCGCCCGGATGCTCGGCGAGGCCGAAGGGTATGGTCAAACGGTACCCCATTCGCCGGACCTGGTTTCCGATGCTCTGCCGCGCCACTCGGCTGTCACGCGTCTGGCAGTCATTGGAGTGGCCATCATGATCCTGGTTGGTGCAATCGTTCTCGGTCTGCTGTTGCAGCCCGCAGCCTCCTCGCAGGCGGCTCATGATCAACCGGCGGTGTCCGCCCCCGGCTCGGTGCCGAACGCCGGCACCGAAGCTGCCTTGCGAAGCCTTGTCGCCGGGCTGGCGAGCGGCTCGCCCGACTATGCCAGGCTCACGCCGTTCTTCGCCGACAACGTCCGCCGGGACCTGCCCGTGATGCATCCCAGATTCAGCGCGATGGGCGAGCTGAGGTCGATGACCTACCGCGGGCGCGGCGCGAGGGGCGACGACATTTACGACCTGGTGTTCGCCAATGGCGGGGTGACCATGTCGGCCGCGCTCGACGACGACGGCAGGATGGACGGCGGCATGGTCCGGCCCTTGGGGTCGCCTGGAGATCGGGCGTCGACCTCCGCCTCGGTGCCGAACGCCGGCACCGAAACTGCCTTGCGAAGGCTCGTCGCCGGGCTGGCGAGCGGCTCGCTCGACTACGACAAGCTCTCGCCGCAGTTCGCCGAAGTCGTCCGCCGGGACCTGCCCATGACGCATCCCATATTCAGCGGGATGGGCGAGCTGCGGTCGGTAACTTACCGCGGGCGCGGCGCGAGGGGCGACGACGTCTACGACCTGGTGTTCGCCAATGGCGGCGTGACAATGTCGGCCGCGCTCGACGCCGACGGCAGGATCGCCGACGGCATTCTCCGACCCTTGGGGCCGCCTCGGCGCTGACGGCGGACTCGAATAGTCCGGCCAAATCACTTCGCCGGATGGAGCGATCCTCGTTTTTTACGGCCCCGGGCGGGCAACAACGGGGATGGTTGCGCGAGACGCCAGCGGCCGTTATATCCTGCCCCGGGTTCCGCTGCGTGCTTCGGGCGTTACCGGTCAGGGGCTTTGCATCTGACTCCCAGCGGGCCCACCCTCTCTATCGGCAGGCGTGCAAATGGCCCCGCCGGAATTCAGTGCATTCAATTCGAATGATCAGCATCCCTCGCGATCAGGCGCGCTGAATGGTGCACTGGCGATGCTCAGCGAAGCGGCGTCAATTTCCCTAGGCGGCGCGCTGGTGGTACGACAGGCTGGTGCACCCCTTCCCGCCCGCTACCGAGCTTCAATCCTTCGAAGGCGACGCCATCGCTCAAGTTTGGCTCGACCATCACGGGGTTCGTTTCCGCTTCGAGAGCATGAGGGATATTTACGCCGAGCTTCGTATTGAGCACACGGAGCCGGATGGCACCGTCTGGGGTTACGATTGCATGGCGGCGGAGGGCCCGCCACTCATTCTGCAGCGCCTCCTCAACAAACGCATCATCGCGGTGGAGCGCAAAGACCTGCGTCTCACTTTCAGGGTCGAGGACGGTTCATCGCTCTCGATTTTTTCCGAACTCGGCCCATATGAATCCGGCCAGATCACTTCGCCGGATGGAGCGATCCTCGTTTTTTGACGGCCTCCGTTCAGCCGGACCGTATTTGCAATCGATACGATCGCCAAACCCATATTCGCGGTCGAAGTGGGAAACCGGCGACAGTGGGCCACGAGTGAGGCAGCCGCTTTATCTCAGGCGGTAATGGCGCCATACGATCCGAATGCCGATCGTGGAATTCCACAACAGCCGCAAGGCTCCGTTGGCCCTGGTGGTCAATCCGTCGGGCGAAAGGCACGAGATTCCATACCGCTCGACTGCCGGCATTCGTTACGCTTCGCCGGAAGGGGCCGAGGACAGATCCTATTGTGAAATGTCGGACGGCCAACTCGATTTCTGGTGCAGCGCAGCCGGCTACGAAATCGAGATCGTGCACCCTTCCGCCACCGACAATCTGCTTTGGGACATCTGCGTCGAGGGCGGCTGGTGCGGATCGACCGTGGACGGAAAACCCACGCATGTCGTGGATCTCATTGCTGAGGCGGGGACGGTGACCGCTCAGGAGTTTGCCCGGCTGGCCATCAAAGCTGACAATTGGCCCGATGCCGAGCCTATGCCGGACAAACATCTTCGATGGCTGGAGGCGAAATTTGTCGAGCATCTGGGAGAGGAAGCTGTGCCTTGCGAAGACCTGCGCCGAATCTCCGCAAGGCCGTTCGAGGGCACCTGATCCTGGTGTCCGCTATGGGCTTGCGGCAGCTCAGCAATAGGTGGAATGCGGACAGGTTGCAGATTAACGCGTCCAAGCGGTCGACGAACACTCCGAAGTGCGGCACGCCCCCCGCACTACGCTGAGAGTTTACTTGACCCCTGTTCCCGCAAGTCGGTTGGAGGGCTATCAAAGGCGATGGCCGGCCCACCGCCCTATGTCGCCGTCGCGGACCCGACCCGCTGGGTCGTGAAGCGAGGCTCTCCTGTTGCGGGGGAGCTGCGGCGCCTCGGCTTCTCGCGCTGGATGCCCTTTGTGCCGTTCGAGGCCAAGTTTCGTCATGCGCTCCCGTTCGAGCAAATGGGTGCCCTGGCCGGCCAGCTCCGGGACCGGGGGGTGACATTCAGCGCGGGGCGAGACTGGTCGCCATCGGAGGTCGTGCAATTCCTCCGCGACGAGGGACATTTCACCGGTTCGTTTACCGAGATCGCATGGGTCGAGGACGGGGCCTGGGTGCTGCGCAACCTTTAGAGCGGCCAGACCATGGCGGACGGCTGAGGAGCGGCGGCGTGCTGCCTTCTCGGCGCCCTCTGAATGCTTCTGGAAGGCATGGCTCTGGTCCTCGCATGCATCGTGGGCGTAGTGGGCTGAGTGTCGTCTTTCGGGTGACAAAAAGCGCGCATCCGCCCAGTCAGACTACGCGCGGTTTTCAGGACAAGGCGCTGCGCGCATCGGTTGGTTCCGCAACGGCGACCAGGGGATAGAGGTCCCTGTCCTCGACTTCGACCCTGCTCAGAAGCTGAGCGATCAAGATGAGCGTTGCCTCGCGGAAACCGGTCCAATCGGCGGCAATGGATTCGGTCGTCCAGTCACGGCAATAGCGGCCAAATGCGAGAGTGAAGACGCGCGCATCGCCGGCAAGCTGTACGGCCCGCGCACGAACTTGCGGCCGCTTGTCGGTCAGGAGGCACGGGTATACCGACCAGTCTTCGCGGGCGAGGTGAGCCGCCAGGATCCTGCCAAATTCCTGGCGGAATGCGCAAAGCCTCGCCGGGTCCGCCAGAATTGGCTGATTGACCATCGCGGCGAGATCGGCGGCCATCGCCGCGATACGGACATGTTCCAACCGGAGTAATGTCGTGTCCATTCAACTCGCCAAGCAATGAAATCCACCCATGCCGGCCTACGGGCATGGGGCCCAAACAGCGTTAACCGCGGACCTCGTGAAAACACGCGCGCCCGCCTCGCGCCGGTGCGGCCCTGCACCAGGCTGGGTGGCGAGCTGCGTGACTAGCCGGACGGCCTAGGCTGCCGCCACAGGCGGCGCCAATGCTCAGCCGTGCGAAGACAAGGTGCGTGGATTGGCTGCAGGCGATCGGCGCGCAGGCGCGAGGCGAGGGCGGGTGTGGCATTCCCCCGCCCCCGTCCTGGCTACCAGCCGAAGGTCACACCGGCGCGGCCGCCGGTGGAGCCGCGTACGGTCGAGCCGGCGAAGCCGGCGCTGACCCAGATATGGTCGGTCGCCCGCGCCACCGCGCTGCCCGAAAAGCCCTGCTCGCCGCGATAGGTGGCAAGGTTGAACGACACCGCGAAGCTGCTGCCCGGCGGAATCATCGTGCCGCCCAGCGCCATCGCCGCGGCGATGCCGCCATTGGCCTGGCGCAGCCCGCGGTCGAGCGCGCCGCCCAGCGCGACCATCTGGCCTTCGAGCGCGGTCGTGCGTCCGCCCAGGCCCTGAAGCTGCGCGATGTCCAGGTTGGACGTGCCGAGATTGCCGGCCAGATCCGTGGTGACGAGCCTGAGACCGCCGCCCTGGGCGGCATTGCTGGCCGAGGACGTGAGGCCGGAAAGCGTATAGGTCGAACTCGCCGACCCCAGCGAGACCTGGTTGGCGCGCGTCGTGGATACGCCGGCGCCGATCGCCACCGACCCGTCCTGGGAGGCATTGGCGCCATTGCCGATCGCGATGCTGCCGGTGCCCCCGGCCGCGCTGCTCGCGCCGGTCGCGATGGCGCCTGCCCCGCTGGCCGTGCTGCTCGCGCCGGTCGCGATGGCGCCGGCCCCGCTGGCCGTGCTGGCGTAGCCGGTCGCGGTGCTGTTGGCGCCGCTGGCGCGGCTGGTCACTCCTGACGTTGTGCTGTTGAGGCCGCTGGCCGTGCTCAACTGCCCGGTCGCGGTGCTGAAGTTGCCGCTGGCCGTGCTGCCCTGCCCTGTGGCGGTGCTGTCGGTGCCGCTGGCCGTGCTGAAGGCCCCCGTCGCAGTGCTTCTGAAGCCACTGCTTATGGCGCCGGCGCCGCTGGCGGTGCTGAATGAGCCGCTGGCCGCGCTGTCTCTTCCGGTCGCGGTGCTGGCACCGCCGCTTGCGGTGCTGCCCGCCCCGGTCGCGGTGCTGTTGGTGCCACTGGCGGTGCTGCCCGCGCCGGTCGCGGTGCTGGCGGTGCCGCTTGCCGTGCTGCCCGCCCCGGTCGCGGTGCTGGTCTCGCCACTGGCCTTGGCGCCGTCGCCTACAGCGGTGGAAGACGTGCCCGATGCCGCCGCAAGGCGGCCGATCGCTGTCGAGAAGTCGCCGGAAGCCGTCGACCGGTCGCCATAAGCACTCGACGACTCGCCGATCGCCGTCGCGAGGACACCGACGGCAGTCGTACTGCTCCCGCTGGCGGAGGACAGCACGCCGACCGCCACCGAGCTTGTCCCGGACGCGCCGCTGCTGACGCCATAGGCCGCGGAGTTTCGGCCACCGGCGCGGGCGAGATTGCCGGTGGCGGTGGCGTCGCTGCCGGTGGCGAAGGAGTTGCTGCCGCATTCGGTGCTGCCCGCGGCCGGCCCATTATTGCATTCCGGCGTCGGGTCGGCGCGGGCCGGAGTGGCGAGGGCGAGCGCGAGCGTCAGCGGCGCGGCGGCGAGCAGGAGGGTCGAGATCTTGCGCATGCTTGGGTCCTTTTCAGAAATTGAGCTCGGCCCGTGTCGTGGCTGAACGCGATGACCCGATCTCGCCACCGCGGTTCAGCCCGCCAGGGCCACGGCGAGGTGCTGCCAGCCAGGCTTGGTGATAAACAGGACGGAGAACCGATGATTTTCCGATGATTCGGGTTGGCCGCCAAGGGTGACGCTGCGTGACGAGCGTGAATCAACTGCCGGGCATCGAGCCGTTCCGGATCGGCGATGCCGAGATCAGGCCCGGCACGCGCGAGGTGCTGGGGCCGGGCGGGCGCGAGGTGATCGAGCCCAAGGTCATGCAGGTGCTGCTGATGCTGGCCGCGGCCAATGGCGAGGTCGTCACGCGCGACGCGCTGGTCCGCGAATGCTGGGATGGCCGCGCGATAAGCGAGGACGCGATCAGCCGAGTCATCCAGAGGCTCCGACGCCTGAGCGAGGGGCCAGCGGGCGGCGCCTTCGTGATCAAGACGGTGCACAAGGTCGGCTATCGGTTGCTCGCGATCGACTCCCCCGGGCGAGATGACGGCGCGCCGCTAGCGGAACCCCCCGCGCCGGAACCGCCCGGCATCCGCCGGCGCGCGGTGCTCGGGCTGGCGGCCTTGCTTGGCGCAGGCGCCGGCGGTGCCTGGCTCTTCAGCCGAGGTCCCGATCAGGCGCGGGTATCGGCGTTGATTGCCCAAAGCGAGCGGGCGATGGGGGCCGGATTACCCGATGCCGACGCACAGGGCGCCAATTTCCTGGAAGAAGCCGTTCGCCTGGCGCCGGACAATGCCCTGGCCTGGGGGAGGCTGGCGCTCGCCCGCACCTACGTCGCGCAATTTGCAACGCCCGATCGCACTGCTGCTGCGGTGGCCGGGGTGCAGGATGCCGCGGCGCGGGCACTCGGTCTCGACCGTCGGCAAATCGACGCGCTCAGCGCCCTTGCGATCCTGCCTCCTTATTATGGGGATTGGCTCGCTGCGGAGAGGCGAATGAAGGCGGTTCTGGCCGTGGACGCCGGGCATCTGCCGACCCGGGACAGCTATGCCTTCATGCTGACTGCCGTCGGCAGGGTCGGAGAGGGAGGACGCGACCGGATCGTCATGGCGGCCGAAGCGCCCTTGAATGCCGCCTATCAGTTCAGGCTGATCTATGCCCACTGGATGCTCGGTCAGCTGGACGCCGCCGACCGGGCCGCCGATCGTGCCATTCAGCTCTGGCCGAGATACACCGCGGCCTGGCTGGCGCGCTATTACACCTATGCGTTGACCGGTCGCCCGGGCCGCGCGCTCGCCCATGTCGACGATGCCGCGGCCCGACCCGAACTGCCGGCCTGGCTCGTCGAAACCCTGCGGGCCGCGAGCGTCGCGCTCGCGAGCCGCCGCCCGGCCGAAATCGAGCGGGCCGCAAACCGGCTCATCCGCGAAGTGACGTTCAGCCCGACCCAGTCGGTGAACGCGATCATGCTGTTATGCGGCCTGGGTGAGGTCGATCGCGCGTTCCAGGTTGCGAACGCCTATCTGCTCGAGCAGGGATCGCTGGTGGCGAGCGTCCGGTGGCGGACGGGCCAGTTCTCGCTCAATGACCAGCGCCGGCGGATGACCAACATGCTGTTCCTTCCGTGCTCGGCGCCAATGCGCGCCGACCCCCGCTTTGCCGTGCTCATGGAGCGGACTGGTTTGCACGATTACTGGATCCGCGCCGGAGTGCGCCCGGACCACCTTCTTTGATCGAGATATGCACACCCGCAAGCGAATGAAGGATCAGCTGATGACAATGTTGCCGTCCTTATGGTCTCCCTCGAATTCCGCGGAGATCCACGCCAGGGATGACGAGCGGGGGCCTTCAGCAGCATGATGTCGCCAATGTCCGGCGGAAGGAAGTGGACCTTCGATCGCCCTGCGGCCTTCCCGGGGAGGGCCGGATGAACCCTGCCGCCTGGCGGCGGCTGCTCACCTGGACGATGTGCGTGCTTGCCGCGACTGGTCCCGGCTCGATGCTGTCGGCCCGGGTCGGCCCGGGAGTGCCGATCGAGCGGACCAGGGACTGCGCCGACTGCCCGACGATGATATTCGTGCCGGGGGGTCGATTCACGATCGGATCGCCGGATGCCGAACCCGGGCGGCATTCGAACGAAGGCCCGCGGCGCCCTGTGGACATCGCTTCGCTGGCGGTCAGCGAGACCGAGATTACGAGAGGCCAGTTCCGCGCCTTCCTTCGCGCCACCGGGCGGCGGCCGGAGCCGGGCTGCGACACGCATGGCGACGGGACCGACGGCAATTGGGACCATGTGCCGACCGCATCATGGTCCGCGCCGGGCTTTGCGCAAACGGACGAGCACCCTGTCGTGTGCATCACCTGGCAGGAGGCGGCGGACTATGCCGCCTGGCTCGCCGCACGGACCGGCCGGCATTATCGCCTGCTCGGCGAAGCGGAATGGGAATATGCGGCGCGGGCGGGCACAGGCACGGCCTTCTACTGGGGCGATGACGAAGATGCCGCCTGCGCCTATGCCAACGGCGGCGATCGCAGCCTCGTGCGCGCCCTACCGACCTGGGCGATCGCCATTCGCGCGGCCCAGGCGGCAGCGGAAGCGGGCGCGAGGATATTGGCGTGCGACGACCATGCCGGCTTCACGCGGCCGGCGGGCCGATACAGGGCGAATGGATTCGGCCTCCGCGACATGACGGGGAATGTCTGGGAGTGGGTGGCGGATTGCTTTCAGGCCGGCGGCTATGGCGACCAGCCTGCCCGGGGACAGGCATTGGCGCGCATTGCCTGCGACCGGCATCGCGCGCGCGGCGGCTCGTGGGACGATTATCCGATCGACCTGCGCTCCGCCCGGCGCACCAGCGGCCTGGAGCCGTCGTCGCGCCGGAACGACACCGGCTTCCGAATAGCGCGCGATGTCGAGCGAGCGCGCTGACTTGCTGGTATCGCAGGCCCCGCATCGAGCCCCACAGGCCGCGATCGAACAAAGATGCGCCTGAGCCGGTGCGGCTCAACTTGGCTAAAGACCAGTCTGATTTCGTTTCCCCGGCCCGGGAGATCGAATTCGAATTCGGGAGGACCGGAAAATGCGATATCCGGTTGAAGGCTCATCGCAGGATAGATGGCGATAAAATCCGACTGGGTCGGACGCCACCCAAGGGGGACGACGTGTACATGGCGTAGGTCCGGCGCTTCGAGATACTCGATCCGGGTCGCCGGCCTGTGGTGCGCTGCGGGCACCATCGCGAGCCAGTGCCGATAAGGACCGCCGCGCTGGTAGAGCGGATCCCGAACGAACCGCATGCCGAGGCGCGCCGAGACTGCCCCTCCGACTGCTCATGTCCACCGGCTCCAGATGGGAAATCAGCTGTTGGTAAAAGGCGAGGGCATCCTGCCTCTCGACCGCCGTGACGGTGCGCTCCGCGTGTACGGCGGCAGGCATGGCATCGGGCGGCGCGCTGTGAACGCCGCCCGTCAAATGAAGTGCAAGCGTCGCCGCAAAGACAATCAATGCCGTCCTTTTCGAATGGAATGCGATGGAAACTCCTGACAGTCAGAACCAGTGCCTCGTGTCAGCTAGGCCTCGGTGAAGATCCTCCTTTATCAGAAGTTTAACGCTTTTGCAGGCTGTGGTGGATTATCCCGGATCTGAAACTCGGATCGCCACTATGGACAACGCAATTTCCGGTCGGCTGGGTATCGTCGCAAACCGCTTTCGATGGTTGTTCGAGCCTGCGGGGCAGGTGAACGATTCCGGCCGCTCGTTCCTTCTCGGGCAGTTGCTGGGGGCTCCCGCGGCGGCCGTCATGGGTTCGTTCTGCGCCATCGTCATCGTCGCGGTGGCGCTGGCGCGCAGCGGCGCTCCAATCTACGCGGCCTTCATCGGCGCCGAGCTCGTGTTGCTCGTCTTGCGGCTGCTGGATTGGGCCTGGCGCGCGCGACCATCGCGGAGCGGCCAGCCGCCAGTGGTCACGATCGACAGCTCGGTGCTGCTGTCGGCCTTGTGGTGCGCGCTGCAGGGCGCCGCGGCGTTCACGATCATGTCGGGCAACGATCCCGTGATGCGCGTCCTGTCGGCGACGCTCGTCATGGCGCTTATCGGCCCGATCTGCGCGCGCAACTATGCGGCTCCCCGCTTTGCATTCCTGCTCATCCTCCTGTGCGACCTGCCTTTCGTCGCAGGCGCGGTCGCTTCCGGCGAGCCCTGGCTCGTCGTCATCGTTCCAATCACCCCGCCATTCCTCCTCGGCGCCATGCAGATCATCACGACCTTTCACCGTGCGATGCTGCTGGCTCTCGCCGCGGAGGCCAGAAATCTGCATCTCGCGCAGCATGACGCGCTGACCGGCATTCTCAACCGGCAGGGGATGGACGCGGCCCTTGGTCACATAATGCCGCAGCAGGATCGGAACATGGCCTTGATCTCCATCGACCTCGATGGGTTCAAGAAGGTGAACGATACGTTCGGCCATGGTGCCGGCGACGTCCTGTTGATCCAGGTCGCCGATCGCATCCGTGGGCAGCTCGACCGGGATCACCTCCTCGGCCGGATGGGGGGTGACGAGTTCATGGTGGTCGTGCGCGACGCGGCACCCGCGGAAATGCGCCCGCTGGTTGAAGCCCTGATCGCGGCAATCTCCCACGAGCCCTACGAGCTGAGCAATGGCGGGCTGGCGCGCGTGGGCGCCAGCATCGGATTTGCCTGCCTGCCCGAGGATGCTGTCAGCGCGGTCGAGCTGCGGGTCCGCGCCGATGAGGCGCTCTATGCTGCGAAGATCGCCGGCAGGGGCGTGAGCCGGCGCTATGGCGAGCACGCCGAAGGCGACGAGACCGCCTCGCCGAGCGCTGGGGAATTCAGGTCGCCCTTCGTCAGACTGGAGGCACGGCGATTGCATCGCTAGGCCTTGAGCGCTCGGGAGCCCTGTACGTGCGCGCGTCGCCCGGCGCCGCGTTCGCGATCAGCCAGGTCGGTTGAGGACGTCTTCGGGCCTGGCGAGATCTCTTGCGTCGCCGCCCTCGATGTTGCGAAAGCCGTGACGCCGGGCAAAGCCGTCGTCGACCCTCTCGCCTGGATGGCAGGCGGCGGCATAGTGGACATAGAAGTCCATGCTGGCGAAATTGACGCCGTCGACGAAATCGAGGTCCAGCGCTTCCCAGCCGCGGCCGGGGGCCTCCTTCCTGATGATCAGGGTCGGCCGGTTCGCGGAGCACAGGACGTAATATTCGGTGGGCTGCGGCGACCATATGATGGGGAGGCCGCGGCTGGTCTGCGGGAACTCCACCGCATCCTCGGGCATCTGGTAGTTACCCTCGGCCGAGATGACGCGCAGCAGCCGCTCTCCCCCGGCCTCCCGCACAATCTCCTGCTCGTCGATGCGCAAATAGGTGCAGCGGCCCTGGTTGCACAAAATCTCCTGCGGCTCTCGCGCCGCGGCGGTGGTCGCCGCGCGGTTTTGCCCCGTCGGAGCCGCCGCCGGGGCTTCTGCCGCCGCATTCGTTGCAGCGGCCGCAGCAGAATTGTTCGTGATCGCGCTGTCGCTGTCCGCGCCCCGATTGCAGCCGGCCAGAACGAGTGACGCGGTCATCGTCATAAGCGCAGCTTTGATCTTCATCGCGAGTTCCTCAGGCTGCGCTCTTCGCGCGCGGCAACACGCGTAGAGACCGCGCAACACTTTGCAAGCCGCCCGGGTCCGCATCTGAATTTCAGGCTACAGGCGCGACGGTTGATCCAGGCGAAGCGAATGTGCCGCGGCCGCGAACAGCCGACACACTGGGGTGAGTGTCCCGCCATGAGTCGAAAGCGGGCCGGCCGCTAAGGGTGGAAACGGGACGTATGTGGCTTATTCCCTTCCGCGGAAAGCGCGCCGACTTCCGACCAGGAGCGCGGCGAACAGCGGCATGAGGATGACGCCCTGAAGGATCAGCAGCACGGGATCTCGGGCAACGTCCATAAACCATGCGAAGGGGCCGGGAATTATGGGACGCTGCAGGAGCGTACCCACCAACCAGAAGGCAATTCCTCCGACGGCATTGAGGATCACCCAATAAAGCCATGCTTCGAGATAGCAGCGCAGGAATGAGTCTCGTTCGAAGCTCACGGTCTGGTCCTGGCGTTCGAGTGGCCCCGCCAGGATGTGCGATTGCGCCAACGCCCGCAAGAGAGTTTGAGAAGCTTTCCGCGACTGAAGCTTCGGCCGCTGGACAACAAGGCTGCGTTGCCTCAGCGGTGGCCGATGCCCTGGGTCACCCGCGCCGTCGCATTTGCGATGCCGCATTGGAGTGCAGTCGATGAAAATGTTTCTTGTTCCCGTCGCACTGCTCTCCTTGCCCATGCTGGCCGCACCGAGCCAGGCCCAGCGGCCGACGAGTTTCTCCATCGACCTCAGCTTGAGCCCGCGGGCAGCTGCGGAATTGGCAAGCAGAAACGAGCGCATCACCGTCTCCACCTCATTCATGGGCGAACCGACGCGGGCCCACCGGCGCGCGGCGGTGCAGGGAGAGATCGGTCTCGGCAGCGACGAGGTTCAGATTCCCGGCCGATCCGGCTCCGTGGTCGTATCCACGCGACGGCTGCAGCGGGCGCGGCTTGGCTGGGTCCGCGAGCCGATTGCGCTGGTCAACGTTTTCACCTCCCGGCTGAGCGGCGCGGACAATCTGCTCGATTGCGGGATCATCCAGGAGCCGCTTCGGGCGCTCGTCGGACAGCGGCGCCCGATCTCCTGCAAGCTGATCGGCGAAGAAGAGGCGGCCGGCACGCGGACATCGCAGCTCGTGGAGGGCGTGGATTTCTCGCGGCAGCCGGGCCAACCAAGTATCGAAGAAACCTATCCGGATGCCGCGGGCATGCCGCAGGACGTGCAGGCCTATATTATCCGGTGGAATGACTGCCAGCACTGGCAAGGGGAGCCCGGCTTCGACGCCGGCCGCCGGCGCCAGATCCGCAACGCCGTCAACACTGCCTGCGCCGGCGTCGACGCGCTCGGCCGCCGCGTTCGCTCGCGGCATGCCGGCGAGAGCGCCGTGATGAGCCGGCTGCGGGATTACGATGATCTGGAGAGGTAGCCGCCCGGCCGATCCGTGATCGCTGTGGCCCTGCCGGGTGACCGACACGCGCCGCGTTTGAGCGCGCTCTTCACGACATTCCATGTCGCAATGTGACACGGCGAACGTCCGCAAATGGTTGGAAGGCGGACATCAATTGTCGCGATGAATGCTGCCGCTTCCGAGCGCGCGCCAGGCGATGACGGCCACGGCCACGAAGGTGATCAACACGCATCCGACGAAGGTAAGCCCAGCAGCCGTGAATTGTCCGGCAAGGGAGGCCGAGTCCTCGGCGGCGGCGAAGGTGCTGTCCGGCGCCTTGCCGGCGTTTCCGGCCGGACTGGCCGAGCCGTCATTGCCACCGCGAACGACGACCCTGTCATTCCCCCTGCCGCCGTCGATGAGGACAGGGTTCCTGGCCTCGCCAACGACCGTCACTCTGTCGTCGCCATCTCCACCCTCGATGACGATGGGGAATGGGGTAATCGGGTTGAGACGGTAGTCGCCCCCTTCGTTCGTGGTCCTGATGTAGAGGGCGCCCTCGGGGCAGTCGCTCGGGCGAACGCTGCGTTCCGGATGATGCATCTCGGAACAATGTAGGGAGAGGGGCTCGGTCCGCATACGGCATTGTCGGGCAGTGGGCTCAAGGAAGCGTTAATCCGGCCGGCCGGCGCCAATCGGAGTGGCTCGAAGACGGTAGTCCGAACGTGCGCAGGTTGCAGTTCACGCCGCCTAGGGGACAGTTATCGTCACGCCGTCCGCGGCAGAATTGGATGAGGGCGATCCTGCGACCGTGGTGCCATGTCCGCAAAGGGTGGTAGCTGCCGCGCAATCAGTGAATTTCTCTCAAATGCCGAACCGCCTCGACGCAACGACCGATCGCATCACGAGTGAAAAAATCTGCACCGAACGTCGCGATCCATTCCGATTTCCTGTCAGGAAGAGCGTTCAGGAGATCGCGAATCTGGCTGAAAAAATCCTGATCGACTGCGTCTCCAACGATCAACGACGAAGCAATGATCCTCGGAAAGTTTGCGATCGGAACGCCGGTTATGAAGTTCGCAAATTTGTATCTCGTCGATGGCGGGCGAAGGCGCTCGAGGTCGTTTTCAAAGATCATCAGCAGATGACCGATGACCAGGCGGTCGCGCGGAGTTCCACCCAGCAGTCTCTTCGACCGGGGCAAAAACATCTTCAACGTTTCGCCGCGCTCGAAAACCAGGCAATCGGCGTGCTGAAACGAGATGACGTCCAGGCCGCTCTGATTTGCGAGTTGAGCGGTCAGGATGCGCTGCATGGCTTATCCTTGCCGGCAGAATTGGTGACAGTGCGCTCAATTCGCTGGATCAGTTTCCCTGCGATCTGACCCCGATAGCAGTCCTCCTTGGTTCCGCAATGGGTCCTTTGCCACCGGACTATATGGGTGGATTTGCGTCAGTCCGCTTTGCAGCGATAAGAGCGGCTAGCGGACATCGGCTTAAGAGGCACTGATGCGAACACTCGACGAACTTCTCGACCGAGACGCGCCTGCACTGCCACTCTTGCGAGAATGGATAGATGATCCGGCTGGCAGCGGCGGCACGCTCATTTTGCCTGCGGAGACAGTGGCAGGCGACACGCTGGTACGTTTGCAGGTCACCACTCGTTCCATGCTTGGCACTCTCGCCTACGAAACTGGCGGAATATCGATCGCGGATGGCCTTGTGCGTCTGCTTGGCTCCGGGGCCGAACGCTCGATAATTCAAACCGCCACGATAGCAGGATGTCCATTAGATGGGCGCTACCCGGATATCATAATCGTCGGGGACGATGTTTTCGGAGGCTTGTTTGCTCTCAATGGCGGACGGTTCGGAGCCGAGCGGCAAGGACAGGTTTTTCACCTTGCAGCCGACTATACCGTTTGGGTGCCGCTCGGCGTGGGTCATTCTGATTTTATCCATTGGTGCCTGACAGGCGACCTAAGCGCCCTGTATGCGCCGCTAACTTATCTCGATGTGTTCGCCACGCGACCGTGGCCTGCCTTCGAGGCAACGTTCTCATTTTATCCCTTCCTATGGACGGAGGAAGCGAAGGATAGACAGCCAAGTGTCCGAGTAATCGACGCGGATGAGAATCTGAAACATCGTCTCGAACTCTGCGGCTTCGCCATCAGCTAATCCGAAAATGTGGCTCCGACCTGAGGCATGGTCGTGTCTGCTTTTGGGCGCCGCATCCGCCAGTGCGAATGTCCGGAATGGGTCGAAAGCGGAAGGGCGCCAGGAAGCCGGAACAAGGAGGCCAGGCAAAAACCTGCTTGCGGCGTTCGAATGTCCGTGCGTGTGGGTCCCGGCGCGCGTCGGGATCACGCTAGCGGGAACGCACCACCCCCGCCCCTTCCGCCAGCGCCAGCAGCCCCGCCAGCGCGGCCCGCATCCGATCCGCATCTCCCCCCGCCGCCGCGCCGCCGCCGCTTAGCCGCGCCTCGATCAACCGGTCCAGCCACCCCGGATTGTCATCGGGGAACCAGTAGAAATCGAGGCACAGGCTCTGCGCTGCATCGTACGCGCCGCGGCCGGCATTCCCGAGCCGGGCGTCCAGATGCTGGAAGCGCTCGCCGCCGGGATCCTCGCCGGCGGCGCCGCCCCGGCCGCGGCGGTCCACGTCCAGGTAATTCGCGACCCCGATCGTGGCCGGATAATAGGTCCAGTAGCGCGCGGCATAATCGCGGCCGGCGTCGCGCAGCACGGCCGGATCGATCCGGTCGTTCTCGAGCAGCCCGACCGCCCAGGCGCGGCCGATCGGATCGAACACCTGCTGCGCCGCCTTGCCGTCCTGGCAGCGGGCGAAGCGCGCGCTCCGCCGCCGGACGTGGTCGGCGCCGTGATCGAAGGGCTCGACATCCACCCGCCGGCCGCTCTTCAGCCGCCGCCGCCCCGATTTGCTAGGCCTGCCCGCGCGCGCCATTATCGTCTCCCTTCCTTGCTTCGATTTTCCGTGTGCTTCCAAATTTCGAGGCCAGGCCGAATTCCTCGAGGATCGCCCGCGCCTGCTCGGGCGTGCAGATGTCCGGCGGCGCGAGCCGGTGGGCCGGCGGCGGCTCCGGCCGCAGCGCCTCGCGCCGCCGCTCCAGCGCGTGCCTGGTCTCGGCGACGATCGCCGGCACGATCCTGGCGTGGTGATCGCAGGTCTGCCGCGCCCGCGCGCAGCCCATCGCAAGCAGATCGGCGGGCAGATGCCTGAGCGTCGCCCAGGCCACCGCCAGCCATTCGCCGCGCGCCTCCTCGCTCATCCCGACCGGGGCGACCAGAGCGAGGCAGGCGGTCAGCTCATCGCGGAACCGGCGGCTCGTGGCCGGCGTCAGCAGATCCGAACACGCGATCGGCCGCGCGGGTCGTCGGGCTAAGCCCGTCGCGGGCCCGATGCCGTCCCCCGCCGCCGCTTCCCGATCCGGTTCGTCGAAAATGCTCATCGTGCCGCCTTTCGATCCAGTTCACCCAGGCCTTGTCCCAATCGCGCTTGCGCCCCCTGCCCTCCGCATCGCCGGCATTGGCCGCCCAGCGGTGCAGCGCGGCGAGCTCGTCCTCGAGCGCGCCCGGCGGCCATTGATCGGCCTTGGCCCGTGTGCCGGGCGGCAGCGGCCGCGTCGGCCGCCAGTCCTCGGGCAGCCGGTGGTAGCCGCCTCGCGCGCGCGCCCCTCGCACACACGGGTTGGGGGTTAATTTTTGGGGGTGTGGGGGGCTTTTATCGGGGGAAGGGTTTTCGTCACGCGTGACATCGTCGCGTGACGCGTCACGCTCCGCCTTCGCCTTGTCGCGGCGCCGTTGCTGGCGCTCGGCGGCGGTCCGGTCGCCGCGCACCGCCATCGCTTCGGCGATCTCGGCGATATCCAGCGCGGTGAGGCCCTTTTCCGCCATCATGCGGATCGAGGCGGCATTGAGGCCCGTCATGCCGCCGGTCCGGGCGCGGCGCGCGGCGCTGCCAGCTCGGCCGCGATCCGCGCGGCCAGCGCCATCTCCTCGCCGCGCGCGGCCTCCAGCAGCAGGCGCTCCTGAAGGGGCCGCGGGCGGCGGCGATCGGCTGGCAATGGGTCCTGCTGGCACGCGCGTTTCATGGCGGCAGATATAATCGGAAACTTCCGATCAATCAAGTCACCGAATCGGATATTTCTTTTTGACCCGCGCCGCCGGCCGGGATATATCCTACAGGATGCCGGCAGACGAACTGCGCGGGCCCGCGCTCTACGAAGCGCTGATGGCCCTGAAGCCGCCCACGCTCACCGAATATGAGTGGGCGGAGAAGGCCGGGCTCAACCGCGGCTGGTTCAACGACATCAAGAAGGCGCCGGACGCGAGCCCGCGCACCTCGAACATCAACAAGGCGCTGGCCGCGATCGGCCTGTCGCTCGGCGATCTCTACGGCCACGGCCCGCGCGGCGAGGCGGCGCCGATCGCCACCCCGTTCAACCCCGGCGAGCTGCCCCGCGACGTGCCCGTGCTCGGCACCGCCGCCGGCGCCGAGCTCGAGCTCGAGGCCGACGGCAAGCCGCTGAACATAGAGAAGACCCTGGTCGAATCCGAGCCCGTCGCCTACGTCCGCCGGCCGCCGGCGATCGAGCGCAACCGCAGGATCTACGCGCTCTACATCACCGGCGCCTCGATGGAGCAGCGCTTCCGCCCCGGCGACCTGGTCTATGTCGATCCGCGCCGCGCGCCGCATGTCGGCGAGGACGTCATCGTCCAGCTGATCGGCGAGGCCCGCGCGGACGCCGATCCGGCCGAAGTGATCAGCGTGCTGGTCAAGCAGCTCGTCCGCACCACCGCCACCCATTACGAGCTGACCCAGCACAATCCGCCGCTCACCTTCCGCATCGCCAAGGCCAAGGTCGCGGAGATTCACCGAATCATCCCGCTGGCGGAATTGCTGTCCTGATTGCAGGATATTTCCGACTAATCACTTGATCGTCGGAACATTCCGATGTATGATCGCGCCCGACTCATCGTCTGGAGCGCCCCATGCCCGCACTCGCTCACGCCCCGACCCGCCAGAATCTCGCGTATTTACGCCAAAATCCCGCCTATGCACGCAGCGCCGAAAGCGCGGGAGCCGGGCCCGGGCCTGAAGGCACGCTCCACGCCTGCCCGGCCGCCGCACTGCCCCTGGACGGGCTCGTGCCCGCGCGGCGACAGGACTGGACCGCCCTCCCCGAGGCCGCGGCCCTGCTCGCCGATTGCGCCGCGAACCCGCCCGCGACCCGCATGGTCAAGGTCACCGACCTCACCACCTTCCATGCCCGCCACTATGTCGGCGCCCGGGTGAGGAAGCTGCGCGCGATCCACCGCGCCGAGGCCGACCGCCTCTTCGCCGCCTGCGAACGGGCCCGCGACTATGACGCCTTCGATGCCCATTGCCGGCGCAGCGTCCAGGACGCGATCGCCGACGCGCTTCTCCACGCGGCGCTCGCCCGCTCCGCGGCCTGCGATGCGCGGGCGCTGGAGGGCGTGGGATGAGCAAGATCGCTTCGCCACCGCCTTTTTTTCGATGGCCCCTTCTGCCATGATGGCGACGGGAGGGCATCCCATGAACCCTGTGATCTTCGGCGTGATCGCCGGCCTTGTCTTCGGCGCCGTCGATGTCGCGCTGATGCTGCCGATGGCGTTTCCCGACAAGAAGACGGCGTTGCTTGCCGCCTTCGCCAGCCGGTTCGCGATCGGCTTCCTGATTCCGCTCGTCAGGATGCCGATCCCTGCATGGGCGGCCGGAGGCGTGGTGGGGGTCCTCATCAGCATCCCCGACGCGATCATTACCACGGCCTATGCGCCAATCCTGGCAAGCGGCCTCATCGGCGGGCTGCTGATAGGCTGGGCGTCAGGGCGCTGGGTGAAACACTGAGCCCGACAACCTGGTCCCTCCTACTGGAGGGTTCGACAATGACGATCTCGGCCGAGCTTCCCGCGTCAGTCCGCGCAGACGACAGGCGAAGCGATCCCGCCGCGGCGGACCTCCGCGGTGCAGGTGCCGCCAGTCGCATTGCCAGGCTCGCAAGAACCCACCGCCGGCGCGCCCCGGCGCGGCAGCGGATCATTCCAGTTGCGGGGCGCCAGATCGACCAGGCAGCGGCCGATGCACTGGGAGGAATCGGTGCAGCGCGTCCCGCCGTCGGCATAAGGCGTGACGCAGATGGGTGCGCGCGCCAGGGCGATCCCCTCCGGATGGAAGATGCCGCCCCGCGCGGTGCATTGATCGCGCGGCGCATCGTAGGGGATCATTGCCACCTGTGCATGGGATTGCTCGGGCACGTTGGACGTGCAACCGGCGGTCAGCGCAGCGGCAGCCAGCAGCGCGTGCGCGCGAAGCCGTTTCATCGCCCCTCGCTCCCTCACCCCCGCCGATCAGCCCTTCCCTGGCGCCGCCAAGAGGTCCAGGCTCCAATGACGGGCAGGGCCAATGCCCACCAGATGCAGGCCACGACCGGGATTGGAAGCGGGCGGAGCGGCTCGCTTATCAACCAGAGTGGAGCCGAATACAGCCCGACCAGCCACCAGCTTATCTGCTCATATTCCAGGCGAATCCCGAGCCCCTCCATCACGAAATATGGCAGGGGGACGGTCAGCAGATACGCCGACACCAGGATCTCCCAGCGTCTCACGCCGGCTCTTGCCCAGTCCCGGAATGCCGCTCGATCGTCCCGGGCCTTCGCACCCCGTCAGCCCTTCCCCGGCGCCGGCTCGAACATGACCTCGTCGACATAGCACCAGCCCCAATCCTCGCCGGGCTCGAAGCTGCGCATGACGGGATGTTCCCAATCCTGAAAATGGCGGGTGGCATGGCGGTTCGGTGACTGGTCGCAGCAGCCGACATGGCCGCAGGTCAGGCAAAGCCGCAAATGAACCCACCACCCGCCGGTCCGCAGGCACTCCTCACATCCCTGCGGCGTGCGCGGGTTCACGGCGCGCACGAGCTCTAAATGAGGGCAAGAGGGTGGCATGGTCGGTCTCTCCGGTTCTGCAACAGGCATCATCCTATTGCGCCCCGCCCCAGCCCGTCCAGTCCAGCCCTCTTGCCGGACGTCCGAACGCTCACACCATGACCGCTGCTCCCCGTTCGAACGTGATCGCGTGATAGCCGCGGTAGGTGCATTCCCCCATCGGCGTGTAGCCGAGCTTCTCCGCGACGCGGAGCGAGGATGCGTTGCCGCTGTGGATCAGGCAGACGGTGCGGCGCATGCCGAACCGCGCCTCGGTCCATTGCAGCGCGGCCGCCGCCGCTTCGGTGGCATAGCCATGGCCCTGCGCCCACGGCGCGATCGCCCAGCCGGCCTCGGGAACGCTGTCGAACTCCGTGCCCAGCCCGCGGCGGAAATGGGCGAGCCCCGCCTCCCCGACGAAGCAGCCCGTCGCCTTCTCCTCGATGGCGAGGAAGCCGTAGCCGAACAGTGACCAGTGGCCGGTCTGGCGCAGCAGCCGGGTCCAGGCCTCGTCCGGGCCGGCCGGGGCGCGGCCGGCGAAGCGGGCCATCCTGGGATCGGCATACATGTTGAAATAGACCGGATGATCGACCGGGCCATGACGGCGCAGGATCAGCCTCTTCGTCTCGACCAGGATCTCCCCGGACGGCGCCGACTCGATCGGCTGGCCGCATCGCGCCACCCGCTCCGGCGTCCCGAACAGCCCGGCGAGGAGATGCCGCCCCGAGCGGGAGGGCGCCCACGCGCGATCGGCTGCGCGCAGGACGCGGAGGCCGCCTTTGTTCTTGTGGTCCTGTGCCATCATGTCAGGCGATCCCGATGCCGGCGCCCGCACCCACGCCGACATACATCGCGACGAGGGTGGGGCTAACGGCGCACATCGAGCTCAGCAATGCGGCGAACACATACAGGCTGTTGCGGATCACGATCTTGCTCCACTCGCTCCGGCAAAACGCGCCGGCCCAACCTTCCTAGCCCGCCATGCCAGCCGCATCTTGCGATCGCGCTGGAAAGATTCTGTCACAGATTCTTTCCACAATTGGCCGGCGCGCGATCCGGCGCGGCGGCGGGCCCGGCCGATGGCTCGAACCCACCTCCAAATGCTGCTACGATCGCAAGCGAAGTCCGCCACTTAGTGTCGTGGGGCGGGTGACGGGGTATCAGGGCCCGGACCCACTACCGGAGGCGGTCGTGACGGGTTGGCATTTGTTGTCTGGCAAGGAGTGAGGAGGGAGCGATGAAGATTCATCGTGACAGACGAAGCGACGCCGCCAGGCGGCAAAGGGCAGCCCGCCGCTTCGCGGTCGGCCGGGGAAGGCGGCTGGGGGCGTCGAGTGCCTCGTCCGGGCTCCCTGGCCCGGCCTTCACCCCTCTCCTTCCCAGCCGCCTTCCCCGGCCGATCACGGCCACCTCCGGTAGTGGGTCCGGACCCTTAATGGCGGCCGGGGCGCGATGCAGGATTGGCTGAGCTTCGGCGATTTCACGATCGACCGCGGCGATGAGCGCCTGCTCGGCCCGCACGGGCCGGTGCGGCTCGGCAACAAGGCCTATCGCGTCCTGCTCGAGCTGGCGGGGCAGGAAGGCCGGCTGGTCACCAAGGATGCGCTGTTCGCGTCGGTCTGGGACGGCACGATCGTCAGCGATTCCGCGCTCACCTCGGTGATCAAGGAGCTGCGCCGCGCGCTCGGCGACGATCCGCGCGCGCCGCGCTACATCGAAAGCATTTATGGCCGCGGCTATCGGCTGCTGCCGGACGTGAGCAAGGGAACAGGGGCGGCGCCGGCGGGCGCGCCGTCCGCCGCCAGGGCCGCGGCGCCGGCCGCGCCGCCGCTCGGCCGGCCGCCCTTGCTCTACATCCCGGCGTTCGACGACGTCGCCCTGCGCGATACCCATCCCCACCTCGCCGGCGTGACCCGCGAGGAGATATTGGCGGCGCTGTCGCGCTTTCGCGAGATCAGGCTGGTCTCCGACGAAGCGACCGCCGCGGCGCCCTCGGCCGATGGCTATGGCGCGCGCGATTACCAGCTCTCGATCAAGCTCGCCGATCGTGGGCCCTCGGTGCGGGCCTTCGCGCGCCTCACCCACCTCGCCAGCCAAAGCATCATCTGGGCCGAGAGCATGGACCTGGCCGCCGGCAGCCTCGGCATCGACGTCGACGCGCTGACCCGGCGGATCGCCGCCGCCGCGCTGCCGCGCCTGCGCGACGACCTGCTCAACCACCAGCCGGCCCATTCCAGGGACGCCTACGACCTCTATCTGGCGACCAGGCTCAGGATGCGCGGCCAATCGAGCTTCGCCGAGGCCTGGGCGGTGGCCGCGACCTGGGAGGCGCTGATCGCCGAGCATCCCGGCTTCGCCCCGGCCTATCCGCCGCTGACCCGGCTCTACAACACCGATTACTGCTTCTCCGGCCTCGGCTCGACCGGCAGGGACGAGCGCCGGCGCGCTTATGAGCTGGCCCACAAGGCCTTCGCCATCGACCCGACCGAATCGCATCTCCAGACGGCCAAGGGATGGTCGCACCTGTGGGCCGGCGAGGCCGCATTGGCGCGCCGCCACCTCGACGAGGCGCTGCAGCTCAACCCCTATAACCGCAACCGGCTGGTCGAGGTCTCGACCGCGTTCATGTATCTCGACGATCTCGACGGCGCCGCCGAGCTGCTCAGGCAATGCCGCGAGCTGATGCCGTTCGCCGCCGCGGCGACGCACGAGGAGGAAGGCCTGCTGCACCTGATCCGCGGCGACTATGAAGCGGCCGCCGACCTGCTCGCGCTGGGCCGCCGCCACCATCCCGACGACAATGAAGGGACCGAGCCGGCGATCATGACCGAGCTCTACGCGCTGCTCGCCGCGGCGGGCGCCAAATCCCCCGATCTCGCCGCGCGCTCCCGCCACTGGCAGGACTCCATGGCACGGCGCTGGTGCGCGCCCGAGGCGCCGGACCGGGAGACGCTGACCCGCTGGGTCCTGTTCCACAATCCGTTCCAGAGCGCGGCGCGCAGGCAATGGCTGCTCGACCTGCTCGGCAAGGCTATGGACGGATAGACGCCGGGTCGGTGCCGCAGGCGCGGGCAAGCGCACCGACGAAGCAGGTGTGGACCATCGGCGGCGGCTGTCGCCTTTCCCCGCCGCAATGGATCGCCGCCTCCAGGCAGGCCAGGGCGTCGAGCCGCTTCTGCGACACGGCGCCGGTTTCGAGCCATGTCTCGAACGCGCCGCGGCGGCCGGCGTCGGCCAGCGCCTCGCAAATCGGCCGCCATTGCCGGTCGACATAATGGATGCCCGCCGCCGCGCGCAGCATCGTGCGCGCCTCGCCCCGGCCGATCATCCCTGTGCGCCGCGCGGCGCAGAGCGTGGCGCGGACGTCGACCAGGGGGACCGACATCGGCCGCCAGCCCCGGTCCGGGCCGGCGTGGATCAGGGCGACCTCGTCGTCGCCGGTCAGGCTGCCGCGCCCATAAGCGGCGAAGATCGCGCCGGCGCCGGTCATGCCGAAGGGCGCCATCTCGGCGGCGCGCAGCGCGCCGATGCTTGCCGCGCCGAATATCCGCATGCCCCGCGAAAGCAGCAGCAGCAATTCCTTGTGCCGGACGGCGGGACGATGATCGAAATAGCCATCGATCAGGCACAGGGTCGCCGCGCCGCCGGCCGCGAGCCGCAGCATGTCCCCGGCCTGCGCCGGCGGCCGCCAGTCGACGCCCGCAAAGGCATCGCGATCGGCCGGCGTGAGCGACGGCCCGGCAAAGGCTATGACCGTCATGCCGTCTCCCTGCGGGTCCGGCGCGACGACCCAAGTCCCGGCACGAAGGCCTTGGTCACCGCGATCCCGTCCAGCCCGGCGTCGAGCCGCTTGAAGGCGATCTGCCGGTAGCCGCGCGCCGCCAGCCTGCCCGCGATCGTCTCCGCGCTCAGCGCCATCGCCTCGTCCTGCCGCCAGGGCCGGCGCCCGGCCGCGGCATCGCCCTCGGCCGGCCTCGGCCGGGCGCGGGCATAATAAGCTGGCATGATGTCGTCGCGGACGCCGGCGATCAAGGTGAGCCTGGACTGGATCGCCTCGGCGAGCGCCCGAAACAGGGCGATCTCGGCATCGCCATGCGCGGCCGTGCCGGAGAAGCGGCGCCAGGCCGATCCGAATTCCTCGCCGCCGCCGATCACGCACATGCAGGCCGGGATGCCGATGACGGTGTCCAGCGCGAAGGCCTGCAGCGTGACGTCCAGCGACGCCAGGCGGGATCGCCACGACTGGAACCAGGCAAATGGGACGCTCTCCACGTCAATCGCGCGCGCCATGCGTTCGCCTGGCGCCAGCCTGCCCCATTCCCCGACCGCGTCGCGCTCGACCAGCTCGAGCAGGGACGTCAGCAAGGCGTCGCCTTCGCAGGCGCCGGCGCCGAGGCCGCTGCTGGCGCGCTCGAAGAGGTTCGGCAGGCCGCGCGTGAAATCGAGCGAGACCAGATCGTGCGGCAGGTAGCATGGCCGGCCGGTCAGCAGATCGGTCGCGCCGCACCACTGGATCTGTTCAAGGACGTCCGGAGCATCGGCGCGGCGCCGGCAATAATCGCCGGGATCGGGCGCGCGCTCCACCGCGGGCAAGGCGGCGAACGCGCAGGACGGGCCGTCGGCGGGAACGTTCTCCGCGCAATGCGCCTCGAAGGCTTCGCACATGGCCCCCACTTTGGCGCCCTCATGGGTCGCGCCCTTGCCCTGGTGGACGCTGAGCGATTTGCCGGCCGGCCGTACCGCCTGCCAGACCGGCAGGCCGATCCGGTCGAGCCCGGTGACGTTCGAGAGACGGGTGACGCCGTGCCCGCGCGACGCGCGGACAAGGCGCTCGAGAAACGGGCCGGGCGCCGCGCGGCCCTGGTCGATCGGACCGATAGGCGGAGCCGGCGCCGGCAAGCCTTAAGGCTGGTCCGGCTCTATATTGGCGTAGGTGTCGCCGTCTTCCGGCTCGATATTGGCGAAGGTCTCGGCCCCGCTCTGGCTGCCGTCATCCTCGCCCTGCTGCGGCGGATCCGCCTTCGGGTCGTTCGGCTGCTTGATCTTTCCCGTCATGCACGCGCCTCCCTTGTTCCGGCCAATTGCCCGCTCCGGTTTCTACCAGCTTTGCGCGACTTGCAACATAGCGGCTGAGGGCAAATGCCGATAGCGTCGGCAGGGAACTGCTCTCCGGTAGTGTCTCAGTTTGAGTTTTCCGCTGGCCTCGCCCGATAGCGAATCGCCACACCGTCGGCCTGCAGACCGCCCCAGCTCATCGCGGACGTCGATCGCGCTGAGTAGCGGACCCTGACCACCGCATTGGCTCCCATCCTGCGAGCCGCTTCCGTCAGGCGAATGTTCACTGTTTCTCGGGTCGGCTGGCGGTCAAAGAACGTACCCCGTCCACGGTTTGCCGTGACAGGTCCAAGTTCATCATAGGGGCGATCTGCGATGTCGCCTTCCGTGATTATGAAGCCGTCGATGTTGGACGTATACGGCGGCGCAGCAACGATAGATTGTGCAATCCCTGGGGCTTGGAAGGATGTCGCTAACAGTGCCATCCCCGGTACCAGCAGTCGCCTCATCGCATGGGCCCCAATCGAGGTTGCGCCACGCTTCGAACCTGGCGCCATAGCCGGAGCGTCTGAACGGCGAACGCAACCGACGCGAGGCCGCCGATCACGACCTTCCAGGCAGCCGAGTGATCGGCCACGGACCAGATCGCATATGCCGTCCAGCAGAGCGAAGCCGCCGCGGCGAGAATGACCCTGTGCATAAAGCCTCCCTGCTTTGCGCTGGGCATAGAGGAAGATCGGCCGGCTGGCGACCTGGGCCGAATTCAAAACTGGGACGCAGCCCTCCAGCGCCCCACTTCCGCCGCGCCTTCCGTGCGAGGTCGGTGGAATGGCGGCGCGCGGCCTGTTCGCAAAGAGCAGCGGGTGCTAGCCTCCCCCGATGGCCCACCGCATCCTGATCTTCTACGGATCCTACCGGTCCGATCGGATGGGCATCCGCCTCGCCGACTTCCTGGTCGCCGGCTTTCGCGCCCGCGGCGCGGATGTCGAGCTGATCGACGCGAAGGCGGTCGGCCTGCCGATGCTCGATCGGATGTACAAGGAATATCCCGAAGGCGAGGCGCCGCCGGCGCTGGAGGCGCTGGCCGCGAAGATCAAGGCCGCCGATGCGTTCGTCTTCGTCACCGGCGAATATAATTGGGGCGTGCAGCCCGGCCTCAAGAATCTGACCGACCATTTCCTCGAGCACTGGTTCTGGCGGCCGGCGGCGATCGCCTCCTATTCGCGCACCCGCATCGCCGGCGCGCGCTCCAACGTCGCCTGGCACGGCATCCTATCCGAAATGGGAATGGCGGTGGTGTCGAGCACCTTGATGGTCGGGCCGATCGCCGACACGCTCGATGCCGAAGGCAGGCCGATCGCGCCCTCCGGCACGCATCTCGAGGGCGCCTTCCCCCGCTTCGCCGACGATCTCGCCTGGTGGACCGAGGCGGCGAAGAACCAGCACGCGCGAACGCCGCCCCCTTACTGACCTGTGGCCGCCGCTTGGATGTGCCGGTCAGGCGGCCTATGTCGTCCCGGCCAGCGTGGCGGAATTGGTAGACGCACTCGGAGTGGAGTCCCCGGCCGAAAGGTGAGTGGGTGCAGGGTTCGAGCCCCTGTCGCTGGCAAGACGCCATCCGCATTCCCTGCGGCGGCGCTCGTCTTCAAAGCTCGATCCGCTGCACGTCGCCGAGGATGAAGATGTAGGACATCGCCCCAAGCATCGCGACCAGGGCGATGAAGGCGAGCGCGTAGAAGAAGCTGCCGGTCGCGGCGAGGATGAGGCCGATCACGATCGGGGTGACGATGCCGGCCAGATTGGCGGCGAGGTTGAAGATCCCCCCGGTGATGCCGATCATGCCCTCCGGCGCCAGATCGGAGACCAGGGTCCAGCCGAGCGCCGCCATGCCCTGGGCGAAGAATGCCAGCGACAGGATCGCGATCACCACCCGGTTGTCGTCGGTGAAATTGGCAAGGACGATGGTCGAGGCGAGCAGCAGGCCGAGGATGATCGGCAATTTGCGCGCGACGTTGGGCGAGCGCCCCTGCTTCAGCATCCGATCCGACCACCAGCCGCCGAACAGCACGCCGACCGAGGCGGCGATGAAGGGGAGCACAGCGAAGAAGCCGATCTTCAGCCAGTCCATGTGGCGCTCGACCGCGAGATAGGTCGGGAACCAGGTCAGGAAGAAGACCAGGGTGGAATTGCCGGCGAACTGACCGAGGCAGATCCCCCACATCTGCCGCTTGCGCATGAGCTTCCCGGCGGCGGCCCAGCTGAACGGCTGGCGCACCGGGCGCGCGACCAGCCCGCCGCCGGCGACGATATGGTCGATCTCGGCCTTGTTGGCCCGGCTCTCCCATGGCTCGCGATAGGCGAACCACCAGATGAGGGCGAAGGCCAGACCGGCCGCGCCGGCGCTGATGAACAGCGAGCGCCAGCCGAACGCCGCCATCATCGCGAACAGGATCGGGCTGAGGAAGGCCAGGCCGATATATTCGCCGAACGTGTAGACGCCGGTGGCCAGCGCCCGTTCCTGCCGGGGAAACCAGGTGGCGACGACGCGGCCATTGGCCGGGAAGCAGGGGCTTTCGGCGATGCCGAGGGCGAGCCGCAGGCCGAGCAGCGAGCCGACCCCGCTCGCGGTCCAGTGCAGGACGGTGATCAGCGACCAGCCCGCGACCGACAGGAAGTAGGTGAGCCGCGTGCCCAGCCGATCGAGCAGCACCCCGCCGGGGATCTGCGAGGCGGCATAGGTCCAGGAGAAAGCCGAGAAGACGATCCCCATCCACGCCGCGTTGATCGCCAGCTCCTGCGTCAGGCCCGGCGCGGCGATGCCCAATATGGTCCGGTCGAGATAGTTGATCAGGGTGCCGGTCGCGATCAGCGCCAGCATGAGGAAGCGGATGCGGGTCGGGCGCGATCCGCTGCCGGGCTGATGCGGGGCCGCCGGCTCCGCCTGGCCGGCGCGATCAACGGCCATGATCGGCTCGCTGGTCATGGCCGTGCGCCAGGATGAAGGCGAGGCCTGCTCGCGCGCCAGGCGCGCCGGGCCGTCGAGAGCGCGCATTGCCGCAGTCCATCCCGAACCTCCCCTGCCCTCGCGCCGGATTTCGACGTCAGAGATTTTGTACGAACTAGTGCGTTCCTTGTCAATCGGACCCGAGTCCCGGCTTGCCGCGCCTCGCTTCTAGAGATCCAGATCGGAATCGTCCCTGAGCCGCGACTGCGCCGCCATCCTGATCGGCTGGTTGAACATGCCATAGCCGTCATAGAAGCGGCGCTCGACGATTTCGAAGAAGAAGCGCTTTTCGAAGGCCCGGGTGAAGAGCTGGAAATATTCGCCGGCCTCGTCGCGATCGTAGACGATGCCCAGGTCGCGCATCGCATCGACCATCTCCGGGGCGATATCGAACCGCGTCTCCAGATCGTCATGATAATTGGGCGGGATCGTCAGCATCTCGGCGCCCGAGGCGCGCAGGCTGCGCGCCGCCGCGAAGATGTCGCCGGTGCTCAGGCTGATATATTGGACGCCGGCGCCCCAATAGCGGCGCGCCAGCCGCGCGGTCAGCGTGTCCTGCGCGGCCGAGGCGTTGAACACCACGCGCATCGATCGGTCTTCATTGTGGATGGGCTGGCTCTGCACCAGGCCGAGCGGGTCCGGCACCTCGGTCATCACCGGCTTGGCGACGTCGAACAGGGTGAAATAATAGATGAGCCAGGAGAGCAGCTCGTCGTTCGACATGGCGTAGGCGATATGGTCGACCGCTCTCAAAGGCGCGTCCGCCGCTTCGCCGCCGCCGGGCAAGGCGATGAAATCGCGCTCCCAAAGCTCGGCCTCGGTGCCCTGCTCGATCAGGTAGATCAACGCCCCGCTCATGTCGCGAATGGCGGGCACCTTGCGCTCGCCCCGCCCGACCCGGCCTTCGAAGCTGTTGATCGACAGCGCCTCGGCCCGCCGCGTCGCCGCCGCGACATTCTCGACGCGAAGCGCAAGCGCGCAGACGGAGGGCCCGTGGACCAGATTGTGGGAATGGGCGAAGCCCTCGGGATCGGCGTTGAGCAGCAGATTGATGCCGCCCTGCTGCCAGCGGCGGACCATCTTGGAGCGATGCCGCCCGGTCTCCCTGAAGCCGAGCGAAGAAAGCGTCGTCGCGAGCGAAGCCGATTCGTCGTCGCTGACCGCGAACTCGATGAACTCGACGCCGGTGCAGCGCACCCGCGCCGGCATTTCCGGCTGCGCGGTCAGCCCGATCGCGCGCGCGCCTTCGTCGATCGACAGGCGCAGCGAGCGCAGGCTGTCCAGCGCCGCGACCGGCGCCGGGATGCCGCGGAAATAATCGTTGAAGATCTCCAGCGAGAGCGGCCCCTGATAGCCGATCTTCATCAGCGCGCTGACGAAGGCGCGAACCGGAATGTCGCCCTGGCCCGGCAGGTTGCGGAAGTGGCGGCTCCAGCTCAGATAATCCATTTCCAGCCACGGCGCGTCGGCGAGCTGGACGATGAAGATCTTGTCCGGATCGATCGCGTCCAGCGAATCCAGCGGGATCCGCCGGGCGAGCGAATGGAAGCTGTCGAGGATCAGCCCAACCGCTTCATGGTCGGCCGCCCGCACGATATCCCAGGCATCGCGATGGTCGTGGACATGCCGGCCCCAGGCCAGCGCCTCATAGCCGACGCGATGGCCGCGCCGCCCGGCCCGCTCGCCGAGCTCGACGAAGTCGGCGACGATCCGCGCGCGATCGCCGGACGATGCGGACGAGACGTTCGAGCAGACCAGCAGCAGGTCCGTGCCCAATTGCTCCATCACGTCGAACTTGCGCTCGGCCCGGTCGAAGACGCGGGACCGCAATTCGTCGGGCATCCCCTCGAAATCCCGCATCGGCTGGAACATCGTGCAGCTGAGGCCGAGATCCCGGATCATCGCGCCGACCTCGGCCGGCGAGCCGGGAAAGGCGATCAGGTCGTTCTCGAAAATCTCGACGCCGTCGAAGCCGGCGGCGGCGATCGCCTGCAGCTTCCCCTCCAGCGTGCCGCTGATCGAAACGGTGGCGATCGAGGTCAACATGCGATCATCGGCTGCAGCGTCCGCACCCCGGCATCATCCTGTCCTCGCCGACTCTCCTATCCGATCGATAGCCTCATGTACGGACTGGTACAACCATTTCCGCCGGCACCGCCTGGCGGGCGCGCCCCTTGACGCAACGCACAAGAGGCGGAATGGATATGGGCAGGCGGTTTCGCGCCGGCACTGGAGTTGATCCTCGCTGATGAAGACCGGTTCGGCCACCAAGCCAGCAAGCGGCGTCGACAGCGACATCGACGGTCCGCTCGCGGCGAAACCCGTCGGCAGCGTGCGCCGCAACGATCCGGACGCGACCCGGGCCAACATCCTCGAGGTCGCCACGCGGGAGTTCGCGGAGAACGGGCTCGACGGCGCCCGCGTCGACGAGATCGCCGACAAGACGCGCACGTCGAAGCGGATGATCTATTATTATTTCCAGAACAAGGAGGGCCTCTACGAGGCCGTGCTGGAAAAGGCCTATGCCGCGATCCGCGCGCGCGAGGCGGACCTGCGGCTGGACGAGCTGCCGCCCGAAAAGGCGCTTCGCAAGCTGGTCGAATGGACCGTCGATTATGACGACGCCAATCCGCATTTCTTCCGCCTGGTCTCGATCGAGAACATCAATTACGCGCGCTGCCTGCTGCGCTCGAAATCGATCCGCCAGTTCAACCGCAGCGCCACCGAGCAGCTCGAGCGGATCCTGGAGCGCGGCTATCAGTCGGGCGTGTTCCGCACCCGGGTGGATCCCACCGACCTCCACATGATGATCAGCTCGCTCAGCGCCTTCCGCGTGTCAAACCGCTATACGTTCGGCGCGATCTTCGACGTGGACTTCTCCGACCCCGCGGTGCGCAAGCGCCACCGCAAGCTGATCGGCGAGACGATCCTGAGCCTGGTGACGAACGGGTAGCGGCCAGACTCGCGCTCAATCCCGCGGCCGGCTCGGCCTGGAATCGAACGGCGTCGGCAGCGGATGGCCGGCATGCCAATCCATCCTCTCGACGTTCAGCGCCTCGACATGCGCGCGATCGCCGACGACCAGCTTGCGCTCGGCGCCGGGGGACCAGGCGGGCCAATCCATGCCCGCCGCCCGCGGCCGCCCGGTCGCGGCGAAGGAGATGAGGAAATCGACCATCGCCGCGGACAGCCGCCGGTCCCACGCGGTCCAGGCCCGGGTCGGCCGGCGCAAATTGTAGCGGTCGAGCGTGCCGAACCAGTAAGGCACGTCGGACGTGTGATAGGCGCCGATCGTTTCGATATTCTGGTCGGCGATGCGCACGCCCAGCACATAGGGATGCGTGCGGTCGAACTGGATCAGCCAGGCCGGCGCGCCCAGCCGGCCCTGCGCGGCCGCGCAATAACGCGCGCTCGATTCGAAGCCGGCGGTCCGGGCCGCCTCGCGCGCCACGTCGCGCAGGTCGGCATCGCGGCTCACCGGATAGAGTCGCAGGAATTCGTCGGCGCTTTCGCCATAGAGGTTTCTGGCGATCGAGCGGAATTGCCCGACATTGGCCGCCGCCGAAATGGGGTTGGTCGGAATGTCGATATCGTCGGTGGTGTAGCCGGCGATGATCGGCACCCGGCTGACCGCGCCGGCCTGGAGCAAGGCGCGCTTCGGACCGGGCAGCACATAGCCGTCGACGATCGGGCCGTTGATCCGGATTCCCTCGACCCGGGCGCCGACCTGGTTTTCGGTCTGGATCGCCAGGATCCGATCGGCCGGAATGTCGCGCAGCGCCGCCAGGCTGCGCGCGCCGAGCCGCTCCTGGACCTGGACGCCGATGCGCTCGGCCTGGTCGAGGCTCGGCCCGTCCGACGTGTAGTTGCAGCCGCTCAGCATGGCGCCGGCGCGGAAGAGATTGCGCGACAAGGGGCTGAAGATATGGGCCGCGACCGATGCCGCGCCGGCGGACTGGCCGACGATCAGCACCTTGTCCGGATCGCCGCCGAAGCGGGCGATATTGGCGCGCACCCAGCGCAACGCCGCAACCTGGTCCATCAGCCCGTAATTGCCGGAATGGCCGCCCTGCTCCCGGCTGAGTTCGGGATGGGCCATGAAGCCGAGCGCGCCGACCCGGTAGTTGAAATTGACGAAGATCGCGCCGGCCCGCGCGACCTGCTCGCCGTCATAATTGGCCATGCCCGACGAGCCGATGGTGAAGCCGCCGCCATAAAGGAAGACCACGACCGGCAGCCGTGAGCGCGCGGTCGCCGCCGCCGGCGCCCACAGGTTCAGAAAGAGGCAATCCTCGGACGTCGGCTCCTCGCCGAAATAATGGTTGATGTCGTGCGGCCGCAGCACCTGGATGCATTCCGGGCCCCTGCGGTCGGCATTCCACAGCCCGGTCCAGCGCGCCGGCTGCGGCGCCGCCCAGCGCAGCGGCCCGACCGGCGGCAGGCAAAGGGGATGCCGAGATAGGCGCGCACGCCCGAGGCAAGCCGCGTCCCCGCCACCGCGCCGCTTTCGGTCCGCACCGGATCCGATGCGATCGGGTTCATGCCGGCAATCGGCGCTGCCGATGCGAGCGCCGGAGCGGCGAGGGCCAGGGCCGCAATCAGGAAGCGCATCTTTTCCTCCTCGTCCCGGTGACCGGGCGGACCCGCTAGCGGCCCAGATGCCGGTCGTAGAATCGCACCGCGATCTGCTGCGCCTCGCGCGTTTCCGGCAGCGCCGCATTGGTCATGAAGCCGTGGCCGAGCCCGTCATAGATGAGCAGGTCGCTCTCGACGCCGGCGAGCAGCATCCGCCTGTGGCTGTAGGCGGCGCGGCTCATCGCGAAATCGCGGCTGCCGGTGATGAAGATGGTCGGCGGGAAGCGGGCGAGGATCGCCAGATCGTTGGCCGGCGTGATGTCCGGCCGGGCGATGTCCATCCCCTCGAAATAGGCGATCGGCGCGGTGCCGGGCGGCGGCGGCGCGGCGCCCTGCCCGGGCGCCGAAGGCAGGAGCAGGCCGGCGAAGCTCGACGAATCGCCGTCGAACTGGGCGCCGGCGCCGGCGCAGTAGATGCCGGCGACGCCCGGCGCGGGCAGCCCGATCCGCTGGAAATGGGCGATCGATTGCGCGACCAGCGCGCCGCCGGCCGAGCATCCGAACAGGCCGATATTGCGGGCGGGATGGCTTCTCAGCAGCGACCGGTAGACCCGGGTGAAATCCTCGGTCGCGGCGGGGAATCTGTGCTCGGGACCCTGGCGATAGAGGATGGTGACGACCCGGAAGCCGCCGAGGCTGGCGACCGGGATGCTGACCATCAGGCCATTGGCGCGAATGCCGGTCCTGAAGCCGCCGCCGGGCGCGTTGATCAGGACGCGGTTGCGGTTGCGGGCCGGAACGCCGCCGCGCGGCGTGATGATCGCGACCGGGATTCCGTCGATCATCGTCTCCTCGACGTCGACCGGAAAGGCGGCCCGCATGCGCGCGACATTGGGCTGTAGCCGCTCGTTCATCTGCGCGCGCAACGCGTTCATGTCGGAGGTTTCGGGAGGCGGCGCGGCGCCCGGGCCTTCGGTCGGCCGCGTGGCGATCAGCGCCTGGCGCGCCTCCCGGCTCATGATCGGGGACAGCGGAACCTGCGCGTCGCCTATGTGGAAAATGCCGTCCGCGGACTGGGTCACGGCCGGGCCCGGCGCCGGACCCGGCTGGCCGGGCGCGGGCATGGCGGCGACGCCCAGCGCGCCGATCAAGGCCAGGGCTCTCGCTGCGTTGCGGATCATGATGCGGTCCCTCTCCAGCACGTCCGGCCCTTCGCGGGGGTCTCCGGCAAATCGGTAACCGATCGCGCAAAATATGTCCACGCCGGTTAGTTCATGCGACTCGACGCCGACTCGGCGGCGACTCGAAAAGATTGCCGTCACGCCCGGAAAGCTGACCGCGACTAAGACAAAAGTGACTGATCCCAAGGCAATGAGGCGACCCTGCCCTCTGCCCGTTTGGCGATTGACGTTAACTGATTCGTACATTAATTCTCGACTCAACCGGGCCGGAAGATGCCTGCGGCGAGCGTGAGGGGGAGTGTCGGCGGGATGGTTTGCAGCAAGGTTTCGTCACCTCCATCGACCCGTCACGCCGCATGTCGCGACGCCGCGCAGCCCGCGTGACCGATAGCCCCTCCCCTCAGGATGCGAACGCGCCCCGCTTCGTCGCGGGGCTGCTCGGGCGGGACATCCTGGCCTCCGGCTCTCCGGCGCTGCACGAAGCCGAGGCGAGGGCGCAGGGCGCGCAGCTCAGCTACATCTTGTTCGATTTCGCCCAGCGCGGCTGGGACGAGCAGGATCTGCCGAGGATCCTCGATGCGGCGGCGACGCTCGGCTTTTCGGGCCTGAACGTCACCCATCCGTTCAAGCAGTCGATCATGCCGCATCTCGACGGGCTTTCACCCGGCGCCGAGCAGGTCGGCGCGGTCAACACGATCTCCTTCGCCGGCGGCAGGACGACCGGCTTCAACACCGACGTCACCGGGTTCGAGGAGAGCGTGCGCCGCGGCCTGCCCGGCGCCTCGCTCGATCATGTCATCCAGTTCGGCGCGGGCGGCGGCGGCGCCGCAACCGCGCACGCCTTGCTCGACCTCGGCGCGCAAAGGCTGACCCTGTTCGATTCCGACCGGGGCCGGGCGGAGGCGCTCGCCGCCGATCTGCGCGGTCTCTTCAGCGCGGCGTCGATCGACGTCGGCGACGACGTGGAGGCGGCCGCCGCGACCGCGTCCGGCTTCGTCAACGCAACCCCGATCGGGATGGAGAATCACCCCGGATCGGCGGTTCCCTTCGAGCTGCTCCAGCCTCGTATGTGGGTCGCCGACATCGTCTATTTCCCGCTCGAGACGGCCCTGCTGCGCGAGGCCAGGCAGCGCGGCTGCCGCACGCTGGACGGCACCGGCATGGTCGTCTTCCAGGCGGCGGCGGCCTTCGAGATCTTCACCGGCCTCCAGGCGGACCGCGCCCGGATGCTCAACTCATTTGTCGAGGCAATTCACGATCCGGTGGTGCGCGCAGCCTGAAAGCAGGCGCGCGTCTCCAGCGGAATTTCAATCGGAACCGGGCGCAATAAGCCCGACCAAAAGGAGGGGAAGATGAACCTGGACGTCCTATTCATGAACGGCCGCCTGCGGGCGGTTCGCCGCCTCCGCGGCGGGACATCGCTCCCGGTCCTGCTGGCGCTTTCGGCAATGGCGATGCCGTCCGCCGCACGGGCCCAGCCCGCATCGCAGCCGGCGGACAACGCTCCGGCCGCCGCCGCCGCCGATGAAGAGGAAATCGTCGTCACCGGCTCGCTGATCCAGCGTCCGAACAATGTTTCGGTCTCGCCGATCGTCACGGTCGACCAGACCGGAATCCGCCAGTCGGGCCGGACCAACCTCGAAGAGGTGCTGAACCAGCTTCCCGGCTTCACGCCTTCCGGCGCCGCGGGCAATGGCGGCCAGGGCGGCGGCGGCCGCGTCACCCTGAACCTCCACGGCCTCGGCTCGAACCGCAACCTCGTCCTGCTCGACGGCCGGCGCCTGCCGCTCGCCGACATCAACGGCAATGTCGACATCAACATCCTGCCCGAGGCGATCATCGGCGGCGTCGACGTGATCACCGGCGGCGCCTCGGCGATCTACGGCTCGGACGCCATGTCCGGCGTCGTCAACTTCCGGACCTTGCGTTCCTATGAGGGCGTCAGGCTCGACGCCCAGATCGGCGATTCCTTCCGCGGCGATTACCTGACCTTCAATTCCTCGCTGCTGGTCGGCACCAGCTTCGCCGACAATCGCGGCCATCTCATGATCGCGGCCGGCTACGCATACCGGCCGAGCCTCAACGGCTCGAAAAGATCCTCCTTCTACCGGCTGGTCACGCCTTCGTCCTTTATCGGCCAGTCCACCTTCGTGCCGGACGCGACCAACCTGCCCTCGCAGGCGGTGCTCAACGGCCTGTTCGCCGGCTACGGCATTGCCGGGAACATCAATCGCACGATCAATCTCGGCTTCAACGACAATGGCTCGCTTTTCACGCAGACCGGCGCGATCAATTATCGCGGGCCGACCACCGGCGCCTTCGCGATCATCGGCGGCAATGTCCGCATGCCCGTCGGCCTGCAGGTCGACCAGCTGAACTCGCTCGACCGGCGCTCGCTTTATGGCAAGTTCGATTACGACATCACGGATTCGATCACCGCTTATGCGCACGCGCTCTACGTGGATTCGACGGTTGGAACGGCGAGCGGGCGCAGCCTCACCCAGTTCGGCACGCTGACCACGATCCCGATCACCAATCCGTTCATTCCGGCCGACCTCAGGACCCTGCTCGCCTCCCGGCCCAACCCCGCCGCGCGCTTCACCTGGAACACGCGCTATGTCGGCGTGCCGTTCAAGCGGTGGGAGGAGAATTACGTCGTCCAGCAATATCTGGCCGGCGTGAGAGGCGATATCGGCGGCGGCTGGACCTGGGATGCCTTTGCCGGCTGGGACCAGACCGTCCACAACCAGAGCAATTTCAACGCCGTGCTCAAGAGCCGGGTGCAGACCCTGCTCAACGCGCCCGATGGCGGCGCCTCGCTCTGCGCCGGCGGCTTCAACCCCTTCGGCCTGGCCAACAGCCAGTCGCTCTCGCCGGCCTGCCAGACCTACATCACCAAGACGGCGTTCAGCCAGGAGCGGCTCGGCCAGACCCAGGCCCAGGCGATCGTCCGCGGGCCGCTGTTCCACCTTCCCGCCGGCGACGTGCAGGTGGCCCTGCTCGGCGGCTACCGCCGCAATACCTATGTCTACATCCCCGATTCCGATCTCGCCTCGCAGAATATCGAGGCGGTGATCGCCTCGGCGCCGGCGCAGGGGCGGATCAGCGTCTGGGAGGCCGCGGCCCAGATCGACATCCCGATCCTGCACGACACGCCCTTCTTCCAGGAGCTCGCGGTGGGCGGCGCCTTCCGTTATTCGGATTATTCGACCTCCGGAAGCGTGACCTCCTATGAAGCCGACATACGCTGGCGGCCGATCAGGTCGCTGCTGTTCCGCGGCTCCTACCAGCGCGCGGTGCGCGCGCCGAACATCGGCGAATTGTTCTCGCCGGCGACCGGCGTGCAGGTGGCGATCGGCACGCCGCCGGGCGGCATCGGCGATCCGTGCGACGTCCGCTCGACCGCACGGACCGGGGCCAATGGCGCCCAGGTCCGCACCTTGTGCCTCGCCCAGGGCATCCCCGGCGCGGCGATCGATTCCTACCAATTCCCGACGACCGCGACCGCCGGCGTGATTTCGGGCAACCTGGCGCTCACCCCGGAAAAGGCCACCACCTACAATGTCGGGTTCAGCTGGAATTCGGATTCGAGCAGCCCGATCCTGCGCCATCTCTCGCTGTCGGTGGATTATTACAATATCCGGATCAACAACGTGATCTCGACCGTCCCCGGCCTCACCACCCTCGCCAAATGCTACAATCTGGACGGATCCAACCCCAGCTACGCGGCGACCAACCAGTTCTGCCAGCTGCTGGCCAGGGATCCGCAGGGGCTGCTTTCGACCATCGGCCAGCCGTTCCTGAACCTCGGCGGCCTCAGGACCGACGGCGTCGAGATCCAGATCGACTGGGGCATCGGCCTTGCCGATATCGGCATCGGCAACGGCACCGGCCAGTTCTACGTCAACTCCGCGATCGCCTGGCTCAACCATTTCGACGTGCAGACCCTGCCCGGCACGCCGTTCCAGGACTTCTCGGGCACCAACACGATCGTCGTCGTCGGATCGACCTCCGGCCCCCATCCGGACTGGAAGGCGCTGACCACCGTGGGCTATCGCTCGGACCGGTTCGGGATCGGCCTGCGCTGGCGCTTCCTCGATGCGATGAACGATGTCAGCGCGGTCACCACCCCCACCGCGCCGGCGCCCGGCGTCGCCGCCTATCATCTGTTCGACATTTTCGGGAACATCAACGTGACCGAGACGATGGCGCTCCGCGCCGGCGTCACCAACCTGTTCGATCATAATATCCCGCTCGTCTCCAGCTCGCAGACCAGCACGGACCCGGCCACCTTCGATATCGTCGGCCGGTCCTTCTATGTCGGCGCGACGATCCGGTTCTAAGGGGGAGCCGGGCGGCGGCATGTCTGCCGCCCGGTTGCTTTTGGCTTTGTGCGCCCTGCTGCCGGGCGCCGGTCCGGCATGGTGTTGGCAATCCGCGCCTGACGAGCCTTCCTGCACTCCCGGCGCCGGACTGCACTTCGTCTGCGGCGCCGAGCGGCCCGAGGACCTTGCCCACATCCCGGGCAGCCCCTGGCTGATCGCCAGCGGCTTCAGTCCCGGCGCCGGCCTCAAGCTCGTCGACACGCGGACACGCACGCTTCGCCGCTGGTATGCGGGTTCGGCGGACGAAATTGCCCATGACGCTTCGGCCTATCCGCTCTGCCCGGGGCCGCCCGACCCGGCCCTGCTCACCCCGCGGGGCCTGAGCCTCAGGCAGACGGGCGCCGGCCGCTTCCGGCTCCATGCGGTCAATCACGGCGGCCGCGAGAGCATCGAGATTTTCGACGTCACCCTCGCCGGCGCCGGCGCGCCGCAACTGCGCTGGATCGGCTGCCTGCCGATGCCGCCGGGCCTCGTCGCCAACGCGGTCGCGACCTGGTCGGACGGGACCGTCCTCGCCACCGTGCTGACCAGGCCCGGCACCAGCATCGCCGATTTCGTGCGCGGCCATCCGACCGGCGGCGTCTATCAATGGCGCCCGGGCGACGCCGACTTCCGGCTGCTGCCGGGCACCGAATTGCCCGGCAATAACGGCCTCGAAACCTCGCGCGACGACCGCTTCTTCTACGTCGTCGCCTTCGGCTGGCATTCGATCCTGGTCTATGCGCGCGCGGATACGTCCTTGCCCGTCCGCCGCATCCTCGCGGCCGATTTCATGCCGGACAATATCCACTGGTCCGGCGGCCGGCTGCTCGCCGCCGGGATGCGCACGGACGAGCCGGCCTGCGGCGGGCTGCGCCGCATCGTCGCCGGCGTCGCCGATCCGATGCTCTGCCATCGCGGCTATGTCGTCGCCGAGCTCGATCCGGCGACTGGGAGGCTGACCACCATCGCCGAAGCCGGCCCCGACCCCGGCTATAACGGCGTCTCGGCGGCGACGATCGTCGACGACATGTTGTGGCTGGGATCCTATCAGTCGAACCGGCTCGCCTGGCGGCCGCTGCCGCGGGCTTCATCCGCGCGTTGACCAGGCGGGTGCCCTTGTGGCAATCGGCAGGCGGATCGCGGGCGTAGCTCAATGGCAGAGCAGAAGCTTCCCAAGCTTACGACGAGGGTTCGATTCCCTTCGCCCGCTCCAAAATCCGAATGTCCAGCCCGCGCCATGGCTCGCTTGCGCCGTGCCTAGGCGGAGAGGCGGCGGCTTTCCGGAAACTCATCCGCCGCGGGCGTATAGGCGGCGACTCCGCCGCCTTGGCGCTTGATCCGACACAAGGCATCGTCGGCGCGGGCGAGCAAGACGTCCATGTTGCGGCCCTGATCGGGGGAGGTGGCATAGCCGACCGAGGTGCCGATCACGATTTGGTGGCCGTCGATCGAGAAGGGCCGGGCGATCTCGCGGCGGATCCGCCGCGCCAGCAGGTCGGCCTCGCCGCGGTTGCACGCGCCGTGCTGGAGAATCACGAACTCGTCGCCGCCCAGCCGGGCGGCGATGTCGCCCTTGCGCAGCAGCCCCGTCAGCCGCTCCGAGACGGCGCGCAGCAGCGCGTCGCCGGTCGGGTGTCCATACAGATCGTTCACTGACTTGAATCCGTCGAGATCGAGACAGTGGACGATGAGGATGCCCGCCGGCTGCCCGCGCCCGACGATCTCGTCGAAGCCCTCGCGCAGGGAAAGGCGGTTGCGCAGCCCGGTGAGGGCGTCGGCACGGGCGAGGGATTCATAGGTGTGCCGCATGGTGATGCCGCGGACGGCGCTGCGATAGCGCTGCACCACGCTCACGATGCCGCCGCCGAGGAACAGGAGCAGCAGCATCGCGACCGCCAGCCGGATCGGGCTCGGCGTCGTCAAGGCGATGATCACCGCCGGCATGATGGCGATGACGAGACTGGGTATGGCGATCCACGGGCGCAGCGAAACGCCGGCGGCGACGCCCGCGCCATAGCCGAACATGAGGCCGACGACGAGCATGTGCGCTTCCGGCGTCGCGACCATGAACGCCCGCGCCGAAAAGGCGCCGAACATCAAGGCGAAGATGAAATAGCAGGCGGCGAAACGGCGCTCGAGCGTTCGGGCGGTCGCCGCATCGAGCATCTCGTGATTCACGCAGGTGCGGGTGAGCAGCAGGTTCGCGATTCGGGCGGTCACCGCGACCATGCCGAGCGCGATCAGCAGGTCGAGCAGCAGGTCGGGCGTCTGGAGGGCGATCAGCGTGCCGACACCGAAGAAGGAGAGTGCGATGATCGCGGTAGGCAGCAGGGTGCAATGGACGCTGCGGACGAGGTCGACATAGGTGGCGTCCGGCAAATTTGCTTTTGTCTTGAACATGTTGACCCTCTCGCCAAAGGTCATGCGCGCAAATGGTTAACGACCGATCACCCGCGGTCACCGCGAATACCCTCTCGCGCCGCGCGGCGGAGCCATTTGGCTGCCGCTTCGGCGCTGCTGCCGGCCGGTCGTCCGGCTAGGGCCGCTGCCCCTGCGCGCCAGTGGCAAGCACGAAGGTCATGCCTGAGACCGGGTTGCGGTGCGCAAGCAATTGTCCGCCATGGGCGAGCGCGACCTGGCGGGCGAGGGTCAGGCCGATCCCGGCGCCACCCTCCCTGGTGGTGAAGAAGGGCACGAAAATCTCCTCCAGCCGGTCCGCGGCGACGCCGATGCCGTTGTCGGCGACTTCGAAGCGGACCCCTCCCCCGTCCGCAACACAGGCGAGCCGGATCTCGGCATCGTCCTTCCCGGCTACGGCCTCGGCGGCATTGCGGACCAGGTTCATCACGGCCTGGCGCAGGAGATCGGCATCCGCTTCGACGGTTTCGGCATCGGTTTGCAACAGTGTCGAGAATCCGATGCCGCGGGCGCGCAGGTCGGCGCCGGCGAGCGCGTCGATGTCGCCAAGGAAGGCGGCGAGATCGATCGGGGCGAGGTCCGGCGCGGGGAGGTCGGCGATGATCCGGTAGCGCTCGACGAAGCTCATCAGATGACGGCTTTGCCGCGCGATCGTCTCGAGCGCGGCGGAGGCGTCGACGGGGGTGCCGGTCCCGGCCAGCCGCATCAGGCTCTCGGAGAGCGAGACGATCGGGGTCAGCGAATTCATCATCTCGTGCGCGAGGACCCGCGTCATCGCGTGCCAGGCGCCGACCTGGACAGCGTCGAGCTCACCCGCCACCGCCTGCAGCGATACGAGCCGCTGCGGGCCGCCACCAGGAGTGGAGAAGGCGCCGACCCAGACCAGTATCGAGCGCCCGTCGCCGAGGGTCAGCAGCTGCCGCCCGCCAACCGGCAAGGCGAGGATTTCGGCGGCGGCTTCACCCTGCAGGCAGTCGACGTCCTGCAGCCCCCCGGCCTCGCGGCCCGCCAGCAAGCGGCCGGCGCGATTGGCGAAGTTGATGCGCCCATCCGGCGCCAGCACGAACAAGGCGATGGTCACCGCGTCGAGCAGGCCGAGCGCGAGCTCCAATTGCTGCGCCCGCGCGCGCGATTCCGCATTTGCGGCCGGGACGACGGCGTCCCGGCTGCGACCGGCCAGCCCGATGACGTCGATCAGCAGCAGGCCGATGGCCGCTGCGACGACCAGGGCGGTCGCGAAATAGGGCGTCGTCGCCAGCAGCCGGAAAAGCAGGCCGGCGAGAATGACGGCGAACAGCAGGCGCCAGCCGGCGGCCGACACCAGAACGGCCCGGCGGCCCAGGGCGCTAAAGGCCATGCTTCGCCATGCGGCGGTAAAGCGCGGGTCGGCTGACGCCGAGCGACGCCGCGGTCCGCGCGATATTGCCGTCATTGCGATCGAGCGCGCGATCGATTGCCAGCCGCTCCATGCCGTCGAGCGTGGCGCCCTGGCGCGCGGCGGCGGTGCGGGCGGCGGCGGCGCGCACCGCCGCGACCAGCGCATCGTTGCGCCAGGGCTTGAGCAGGAAATCGTCGGCGCCGCGCTTCAGGCTCTCCACGGCGAGCGACACCGCGCCGAACGCGGTCATGAACAGGATCGCGACTTCGGGATCGATCGCCCTGATCCGCGCCAGCGCATCGAGCCCCTCGCGGCCGGAGCGCTCGCCGGCGGCGAAGTTCATGTCGAGCAGGACGCAATCGTAGCGGGCGGCGCCCACCATCGTATCCACCTCGTCGGGCGAAAGCGTGGAGTCGATCCGCGCGACGTGCGGCTCGAGCGCCAGCCGGATTGCCTGGTGCACGTCGGGCTTGTCGTCGACGATGAGGATTGCGGCGAGACAGTCCATTCGCCGACACTAGCAGTGCGCAGGGACCCCACTCAACATGTCCGGATGCGGACACAGCCAAATCGCGAAATGGGATGATGTTGAACGTAACTGACTGAGTTCAGAGCATTTCTTATCCTTGCGCCGGTCATGTATCATCCCGACGATGATCGAGATCAGAGACCTTTCCAGACTTTATCGAACCGGCGACGTGGAAACGCGGGCGCTTGCCGGCATCTCGCTGGACGTCGCCGCCGGCGAGTTCGTCGCGGTGATGGGCCCGTCCGGCTGCGGCAAATCCTCCCTGCTCAATATCCTGGGCTTTCTCGATGCGCCGGGCGGCGGCACCTACCGGCTGCTCGGCGAGGAGGCGCGGACCGAGAGCGCGCGCACCCGGCTCAGGCGCGCTCATGTCGGCTTCATCTTCCAGAGCTTCAACCTGGTCGATGAGCTGAACGTCGCCGAGAATATCGAGCTGTCGCTCCTCTACCGCACCGGCGCGCCGGCGCCGCGCGGGCGGGTCGAGCAGGTGATGGAACAGGTCGGCATCGCCCATCGCGCGCGCCACCGTCCGCAAAGCCTGTCCGGCGGCCAGCAGCAGCGCGTCGCCATCGCCCGCGCCCTGGTGTCGTCGCCGCGCCTCATCCTCGCCGACGAGCCGACCGGCAATCTCGACAGCGCCAATGGCGCCGCCGTGATGGAGCTGCTGAGGGCAGCGGCCGATGCGGGCACGACGATCGTCATGGTCACTCATTCGCCGCTGCACGCGGCGGCGGCCGATCGCCGGATCGCGCTGCTCGACGGCCGGCTGGTCGGCGAGACGATGCTGTGATGCGGGCGCGCCATTTCCTGATCGCCTGGTCGCGCAACCTGGCGGCGAACCGCCTGCTCTCGGCGATCGCGATCCTCGGACTCGCCATCGGCCTCGCCGGCGCGATCCTGATGGCGCTGATCGCGCGCGTGCCGCTCGGCTACAACCACCATGTTCCCGATCACGACCGGACCTACCTTGCCGTCTCGGTCATGCGATCCGAGGGCATGGCGCCCGATTACCAGGAGGCGAGCCCCGGCGCCGCCGCCGAGCTGCTCCGGCTGAACCTGCCCGAGGTGGAGGCGGTCGCGAGACTGGCCGAGGCCGAGGTCGAGCTGCGCCGTGGCGCCAGGGGCCGCAGCGAGAAGATCTACTGGGCCGACCCGGCCTTGTTCGACGTACTCCGCCTCCCGGCTCTTCACGGCGATCCGCGGCAGGCGCTGGCCCGTCCGGACGGGCTGGTGACGACCCGGACCGAGGCGCTCCGCCTTTTCGGCCGCGACGATGCGCTGGGCGAGACAATCCAGGTCGCCGGCGCGCTGATGGTCCTGCGCGCCGTGATCGCGGATCCGCCCCCGAACCGGACCGATCTCGCCAGCGGCATCTTCGCCTCCGGTCTCGGCGCGGGCTCCGCTCTGGCGGCCTTGAGCCCCGATGCCGCCGGCACCTTCTCGATCGGCGCGCGCACCTATTTGCGGCTGCGCCCCGGCGCTTCCCCGGAAGCGGTGCAGGCGCGGATCCCGGCACTGATCGCGGGCCTGCTGCCGCCGCCGCTGCGCGAGGCCTACCGGCTGGAACTGGTGCGGATCGATCGGCTGGCGCTCAACGAAGGCTTCCATCCCGGCGCCGGCCAGCGGCTTTTCATCGGCGGCCTGGTCGCCTTTCTGGTCCTGTTCATCGCCGCCGCCAATTTCGTCAATCTGAGCGTCGCTCTCGCCGCCCGCCGCCGCCGCGAGATCGGCGTGCGCAAGGCGAGCGGCGCCGGCCGCTGGCAGATCGCCGTCCAGTTCCTCGGCGAATCGGTGCTGACCGTGCTCGTCGCCACCCTCCTCGCCGTCGCCGCCAGCGAATTGCTGCTGCCCCACGTCAATGCCTTCCTCGAGACGCAGGCCCTGTTCGACTATGTCGACGATCCCTCGCTCCTGCTCTGGCTGCTGCTCGGCGCGGTCCTGCTCGGCCTGGCCGCGGGCGCCTGGCCCGCCTTCCTCCTTTCCTCCCTGCCGCCCGCGGCGATCCTTCAGGACAGGAGCGGCGCCGGCAGCGGCGGCGCGCTGGTCCGCAACGCCCTCGTCACCGGCCAGTTCGCGATCCTGATCGGCCTCGTCATCTCCACCGTCACGGTCCACCGGCAGCGCGCCTTCGCCACCGACGAGGCGCTGCGGATGGACGTCGACCAGGTGGTGACCGTCGCCGCCCCCTGCCCGCCCGCCTTCGTCGAGGAGGCCAGAAAGCTGCCCGGCGTCCGCGCCGTCTCGTGCAGCGGCGCTGAGCTGCTCACCGGCGAAATGTTCGCGTTCGTCGACTGGCGTGGCGAGCGCATCTCGACCGACCTGATCGCGGCTTTGCCGTCGACCTTCGCCCTGTACGGCGTGCGGCCGGTGGCGGGGTCGCTCGCCACGCTCCCGGCGGGCGGCGAGGAGATCGTGTCGCGCATCGTCGTGAATGAAGCCGCCGTCCGCCGGTTCGGCTTCGGCTCGCCGGCGGCGGCGATCGGCGCCGTCCTGCCGATCCCGGCCGACGGCGCCGGGCCCGACAGCCGCGCCACGATCGTCGCCGTCGTTCCCGATTTCGCCTTTCATTCGATCGAGACGGCGATCGAGCCCAGCGTCTACCGTGCCCGCCCGCACGGGGCCTATTCGCCCGGCCTGGTTTCGATCAGGCTGGCCGGACGGGACGTGCCGGAAACCCTGGCCGCGATCGACCGCCTGTGGCACGCGACCGGCAACGCGGAGCCGATCGAGCGCGCCTTCGTCAGCGAGCAGATCGAGCGGCTCTACCGCAGCCTCGAGCGCAACGGCCAGCTGTTCGCGATCTTCTCGGGCCTGGCCATCTTCCTGGCCTGTCTCGGCCTCGTCGGCCTGTCGCTCTCGACCGCCGATCGCCGCACCAAGGAGATCGGAATCCGCAAGGCTTTGGGGGCCAGTACCGGCCAGATCCTCATGTTGCTTCTCTGGCAGCTCAGCCGCCCGGTCCTCCTCGCCAATATCCTCGCCTGGCCGATCGCCTGGTGGCTGATGCGGAAATGGCTCGACGGATTCGCTTATCATGTGCCGCTGCAGGTCTGGCTGTTTCCCGCGGCTGGCCTCGTCGCTTTGGCCGTCGCGCTGGGCAGCGTAAGCGTGCTTGCCTTCCACATCGCCCGTCAGAAGCCGGTCTTCGCCCTCCGCTACGAGTGAGCGGGTCAGGCCACTTCGGGCACGACATCCCGGCCCGCCGCCTCGAGCCGCGCGACGAGATCGGCGCGGCAGGCGTCGAGCAAGGCCTGGTCGGTGCTGCGGATCACGAAATTGGCGCCGACCCGCCCCTCGCGGAAGAACGGGTAGGAGCCGATCTGGCAGCCGGCATGCGCCGCTTCCGTCTCGGCGAGGATGTCGGCCACCTCGCTTTCGGGCGCCCAGCATCCGATCGTCGCGGAAAGGACCGGCTTGCCGCCTTCCAGCTGGCCGGACAAGGCCTCCAGCATCAACCCGGCGATGTGCGGCACGCCTGCGAGGATGAAGACGTTGCCGATGCGGATGCCGGGCGCGCCCGACATCGGATTCTCGATCAGTTCCGCGCCCTCCGGCACGCGCGCCATCCTGAGCCGCGCCTCGGTGATGCCGCCCCGGCTTGCATAATGGCTTTCAAGCGCCGCCCGCGCCCGCGGATGGACGATCACCGGCACGCCGAGCGCCGCCGCGATCGCATCGACGGTGATGTCGTCATGGGTCGGGCCGATGCCGCCGGTGGTGAAGAGATAATCGTAGCCGTCGCGCAAGGCGTTCACGGCCGCGCCGATGCGGGCCATGTCGTCCGGCACCACCCGCACTTCGGACAGCCTGATCCCCTGCAGGTTGAGCCAGGTCGCGATCTGCCCGACATTGCGGTCCTGCGTACGCCCGGACAATATCTCGTCCCCGATCACCAGCAGGCCGGCCGTCCAGACGCGCTCGCTTGCCAAGTCCTGCAACTCCGTTCGGGGCTGACCCGGTCCGGGCCCCGGACTTCCTTAGTGCGGCGAAGGCAGAAGAAAAGGCCCTCGGCATGGCTTGGCGCGCGGGCGGCCGCTCATTCTCCGGCCAGTGACAGGATGAACAGCATGCACGCGGCCATGGAAGCCACCGTGCGGACATGGTTCCACGCCGTCCAGCGCCGCAGATAAATGGCCCAGGCCTGCTCGGAACCGGAGCCGCTCGCCGCCAGCGCATTGTTGAGGGGGACGTTGAAAAACATCGTGACGACGAACATGCCCAAAAAATAGACGAGTCCGCCGGCGAGCATCGGCAGCGCCCCGGGCGTGCCGAGCCGATAGAGGCCGAGCGCGGCCAGGATGAGGCTTGCAAAAGTCGTCGCCAGGAACAGGGGCAGGAACAGCGACTTCAGGATATCCTCGTTGATCGCGTTCATGGCGGCAGCGCCTTGCGCGCGATCGAGCCGTTCCAGTGCGCGCATGATGAAGCACGAAAAGGCGAAATAGACCCCGGCCATCAGCCCGCAGCCGGTCGCCGCCAGCCAGAGCAGGATCTGCGCGATCGCTCCGCTCACGGCCATGTCAATTCTCCGCCGGTGCGAACCTGTAGCGGACAAGGTATAGATCCATGCCGCCGGCTTCATTGCGCCGGCCGGAGAATGCAAGCCGATCCCGGTCCGACCAGTCGAGCATCGGGCCATAGGTGTCGAACCGGCCGTTGATGCTGTCCGGAAGGATGATCCCCGCGCCGTAGCGGCCGCGCACCTTGCTCGCCTGGAAGAGGTCGACCCTGTCCGTCCGGAAGTCCATGGCACGAGCGAAGACGATGGTCGCGCCATCCCGCAGGAACGTCGCGTCGAACTCGTTGGCCGCGGTGTTGACGCCGCCCGCAAGCGGAGCCGCGACGGCGAAGCCATGCCCACGCCGCCGGGCCGTGAAGAGGTCGTGACCACCCGCGCCGCCGCCGCGATCGCTCGAAAAGAGCAAGGTGCCGCCATCGGGCGAGAGCATCGGTGCGAATTCGTTGCCGGCGCTGTTCACGCGGGCGCCGAGGTTGACCGGCGTACCGAAGCCGGAGGCGCTGACGCCCACGCGATAGATGTCGTCGCCACCGGATCCGCCCGGCCGGTCCGAGCAGAAATAGACGAAGCGTCCATCGGCGGAGAAAGCGGGGTCGAAGTCCCGGCCGCTGCTGTTGAACGTGACGGGCTGCGCGGGCCCCCAGCCGCCGGCCACGCGGCGCGACATCCAGATATCATAGCCGCCGGCACCCCCCGGCCGGTCGCGGCTGAACCACAGGGCCGTGCGGCCGTCCGGGCTCAGCGTCAGCCGCACCTCCGAATAGCGCGTCGAAGCAATGCCTGGTGCAAACAGCTCGGCCGTCCCGACGATCTCCAGGCCCCGCCCGTCGCCGGACGCGGCGGCGGCGGCGCCGGCCGCCGTCGCCAGCATCGCGACCGCCGCCAACGCCTCTGCCATGGTCCGGCGGGCTATTGCCTCATCCCCGCCGGACGAAGTCGCTGACCCAGTTCGTCTCCCAGGTCATCCCGCCGTCGGCGGACATCGCCTGCTCCCACCGCGCGGAATCGCGCGTGATCCGCGACCAGCGCACCTGCGTCTTGACGGGTCGGCCATCGAGCACGTCGTCGCCGTCGAATGTGCCGACACCCTGGGCAAATCGCCCGCGCAACGGCGGCGCGAATCCGGAAGGCGCGCGCCCGTCGAGCCACCAGCTCAGCCATTCGCCCCGTGTCGCATCGAAGGTGCGCATGCCGATTCCGCGATGCGGCCCGGTATCGCGCCCGAACAGATTGTCGCCGATATTGCCCGCGCCGCCCAGCACCGGCCAGTTCACCAGCGTGCCGTGGAAACTTTCCCATTCGCTGCTCGCGGCGAGACGGTGCCTGAGCCTTCTGTGCCGGACCAGCCAGCGACCGTGCAGAAAGTCGAAATCGCGCGGATAGCCGGCCTGCAGCGGCAATTGCGTCGGCGCCGCCGCCGTGCGCGTGAAGAAATTCTCCCAATTCACTTCCCAGGTCGCGCCGCCATCGGGGCTGAAGGCCTGTTCCCAGTGCGGACGGCGGCCATATATGTCGAGCCAGCGGAAGCGGGCCAGGATCGGCATTCCCCTGAGCGTGTCCGGGCCCTGGAAGACGCCGCTGCCCCCAGCGAAGCCGCCGCGCACCGGCGCCTCTATAGACGTCGGGTTTCGCCCGTCGACCCACCAGATCGCCCAGGTCCCGCTTGCCGGATCGAATGCGCGGACGGTGAGGCCACGATAGGTCCCGCTCGGGATCTCGACGATATTGTCGTCGATCGTGGCGAGACCATCGAGCGCGAGCCACAAGGCGCTCTCGCCGGGAAACTCCTCCCATTGGGTGCTGCCGGCCAGCCTGTCCTTCAGGCGGCGGTGCCATACGTCCCAATTGCCGATCAGCCAGTCCCAATCGTGCGCATGCGCCGACGGGGCGCCGCCGGCCTGTGCTCCCGCAGCGGCCGATCCGAGGAGTCCGGCCGCCCCGGCGCCGACGATCATCTCTCTCCGCCCGAGCTGCAAATCCATTCTCCCATCGAACAAGGCGCGCTCGGGATGCCAGCGTTCCGCCGCTTGTGGCTATGCAAAGCTTCGGGCTGGAGGCTAAGTCATATTTGTGCTCGGCCGAAGCTTTCCGTCTCTCGTCGCGATTCGCGCCTTCGAAGCCGCGGCGCGGCTCGGGAGCTTCACCAAAGCGGGCGAAGAACTGGGGACCTCATCGGCATCGGTCAGCTATCATGTGCGCCGGCTGGAGGCGCAGCTCGGCGTCACCTTGTTCAGGCGCCACCCGCATCGCGTGGAGCTCAGCGAGGCGGGAGCAACGGTGGCCGCCGAGACGGTGAAGGCCTTCGAGGGCTTGCGCGCCAGCTTTGCGCGCGCGGTGGATCTCGACGAGGGACGGCTTTCCCTCACGACGCTTCCCACCTTCGGCACGAGCTGGCTGGCGCCCCGGCTCGGGCTGTTCCGTGCGAGGCATCCGGATATCGCCGTCGCGCTCGACGTCTCCGACGTTGCCGAAGACCTGACCGGAGGACGGTTCGACGTGGCGGTTCGCAACGGGGACGGCCAATGGCCCGGGCTGAGGACCGTCGAGCTCTTCCCGAGCATCTTCATGCCGCTTTGCGTGCCGGAGCTTAAGGACGAAGCATCGCGGCTCGGCAGGCCTGGTGCCCCGCTGACGGTCCCGCTCCTCGGTCGTCAGGATTGGTGGGCGATATGGTTCGGGAAGCTGGCGCCATCCGGCATCCCTGCCTCGGCCCGTTTCGGGACCACGCTCTCGGCCGAGCACCTCGATGTCGCCGCGGCCCTTGCCGGGCACGGCATCGTGATTGCCTCGCCGATCCTCTTCGGAGCCGAACTCGCGGCCGGACGGCTGGTGCCTGCACACGATCTGGTCGCGGCCGCCGGCCGCTCCTTCTGGCTCGCCTGGCCCGTATCGCGACTGCACAGCAGGAAGATCGCTCGTTTTCGGGACTGGATCATGGAAGAGGCCGCGGCGGCGCGGTGCGCAACCTCGGCGTTCATCGACCGCGCCGCTATCGTGCCGTGAACCCGGTCCCCCGGGGCTTCCGGCCTCGGCGGCCCGCCAATCCTTCATTGTTCCACAGGGCTGGCGAGACTATATCCGGTCCATGGATACGCATCTCCTCGACCGCGACGCCGGCATCGTCGGCCGCCATGGCGCCATCAAGCTGCACGGCCCCGAAGCCTTTGCCGGCATGCGCGCCGCAGGCCGCCTCGCCGCCGACATACTCGACGCACTGGTTCCCCATGTCGTCCCCGGCATCACCACCCAGGAGCTGGACGACATCGTCCATCGGATGACGCTGGACGCCGGCGGCGTCCCCGCGACCCTCGGCTATCGCGGCTATACCAAGAGCTGCTGCACGTCGGTGAACCATGTCGTGTGCCACGGCATACCGGGCGATCGCGCGCTCAAGGAGGGCGATATCGTCAATATCGACGTGACCCCGATCCTCGACGGCTGGCACGGCGATACCAGCCGCATGTATCTGGTCGGCGACGTCGGCATCAAGGCGAGCAAGCTGGTCCAGGTCACGTATGAATGCCTGATGCTCGGCATCGCCCAGGCGAAGCCGGGCAATCATCTCGGCGATGTCGCCCACGCCATCCAGACCCATGCCGAGGCGCAGCGTTATTCGGTCGTCCGCGATTTCTGCGGCCATGGTCTCGGCCGCGTCTTCCACGACGCGCCTGAGGTCGTCCATGCCGGTCGCCCCGGCACCGGGCCGGAGCTTCGCCCCGGCATGTTCTTCACCATCGAGCCGATGATCAACATCGGCAAGCCTGCCTCCAAGATCCTCGACGACGGCTGGACGGCGGTCACCCGCGACCGCAGCCTGTCGGCCCAGTTCGAGCATTCGATCGGCATCACCGAGGACGGCTGCGAGATCTTCACAAAAAGCCCCAGGGGCCTCGACGCGCCGCCTTATTCCTGAGCCCCGGCCGGTCGAGTCGGGTCGCGGTCGCGCGCCACAGTGCTTCTACCCGTGACGGAACGAACCATAGCCGGGCCGTGTTGACGACCCATGATGACATATTCGGAATGCCTGGCGAAAGCCGACGAAGTGGACCGGCTCGGCTACGAATGCCCAACCCAGGACGGTCGCGAGGCCTTTGCCCTGTTGGGACGCGGATGGCGCAGATCGGCGATGTTCGCGCGCCAGCAGCAAGCCTGGGCCGAGATGCGCGCCGCCGCCTAGCGCCGCAAGGACAGGCCAGCCGGCATTCACTGCCCGAGCGCCTCGGCCACCGCCTCGGCCAGGGTCGTCGGCCCGTAAGGCTTGGAGATCACCCGAAACGCGGCAGCGGCCCCGTTGAGTAGATCGTCGCTATAGCCAGTGGCGAGCAGCACCGGCAGGCCGGGATGGTCGGCATGGACACGTTGCGCCAGCTCAATGCCCGTCGTGCCCGGCATGACGATATCCGACAGCAGCAGATCGAATTCGGATTCGCCGAGCCGCGCCAGCGCCTCGTCGGCCGAGCCCACGCTGGTCACCCAATAGCCGATATCGGCAAGCACGCCCTCGGCGAATGCCCGAACCAGATCATTGTCCTCGACCAGCAGGATCGCCTTGCCCTCGACGCGCGGCGCCTCCTTCCGGCTTTCCGCGGCCGCTGCGAGCGCCTTGTCGGATCGCGGCAGGAAGATGCGCACGATCGTGCCTTCGCCGGTCCGCGATTCGATTTCGGCGCGGCCGCCGGTCTGGGCGGCGAAGCCGTGGATCTGGCTCAGCCCCAGCCCCGTTCCCTTGCCGATCGATTTGGTGGTGAAGAATGGCTCGAAGACGCGGCTCAGCACGTCGGGCGTCATGCCCTCGCCAGTGTCGGCGATGCCGATACAGACCTCGCCGGCGGCCTCGACATTGGCGGTCGACAGCGTCAGCCGCCCGCCCTCCGGCATCGCGTCGCGCGCGTTGATCGCCGCGTTGAGCAAGGCCGATTCGAGCTGCGCCAGATCGACCTCCACCCGCCACAGATCCGGGCTGAGATCGAGCCGCACCTCGATGCGCGTGCCGAGCATCCGTCCCAGCACGTCGTGAAGCGCGTCGAGGCGCGTATTGAGGTCGGTCACCTCCGGCTTCAGCGCCTGCCGCCGCCCGAAGGCGAGCAGGTGGCTGGTCAGCGAGGTGGCGCGCTCGGCGGTCTCGATGATCGCATCGAGATAGCGGTCGCGCTTTGCCTCCGAAAGGTCGGCGCGCTTCAGCATTTCCGCCGATCCGCGCACCACCGTGATCAGATTGTTGAAATCATGGGCGATGCCGCCGGTCAGCTCCCCAAGAGCCTGCAGTTTCTGCGCCTGGAACAGGGCGGTGCGCGCTTCCTCCAGCTCTTCGGCGGCGCGTTTCTTGTCGGTGATGTCGCGGGTGATCTTGGCGAAGCCGGTAAGCGAGCCGGTCTCGCTGAAGATCGGGTCGATGACCACGCTTGCCCAGAAAAGGCTGCCGTCCTTGCGAACGCGCCAGGCCTCATTCTCATATTTGCCTTCGCGCAGCGCCGTTTCGAGCGCGCGCGCCGGTTCGCCGCGCGCCCGGTCTTCCTCGGTATAGAATCGCGAGAAATGCTGGCCGACGATTTCGTCGGCCCGGTAGAGCTTGATTGCTTCCGCGCCGGCATTCCAGTTGCTGATCGTGCCGTCGGGACCGAGCATGTAGATCGCATAATCGCGCACTCCCTGGACGAGCACGCGGAAGCGCTGCTCGCTTTCAAAGAGAGCGCGCTGCGCGGCGTGCCGCTCGGTGATGTCCCGGGTAATCTTGGCGAAGCCGATCAGGGCGCCGTCCTCGCCGCGGATCGGATCGACCACGACCTGCGCCCAGAAACGGGTGCCGTCCTTGCGCACCCGCCAGCCCTCGGCTTCGAACCGGCCCTGATCGGCCGCGGTCCTCAGGATGTGGCCGGGAAGGTCGGCGGCCTTGTCCTCCTCGGTAAAGAATGCCGAAAAATGGCTGCCGATGATCTCACCGGCCTCATATCCCTTGAACCGGCGCGCGCCGGCATTCCAGGTCGCGATATGGCCGCTCGGCTCCAGCATGTAGATGGCGTAGTCGGTGACGGCGTTGACCAGCAGCTGGAAACGCTGCTCCGCACCGCGCGTGTCGAAATCAGGTCGATCGGCCATTATCGTCCAATTGCGCGGCCGGAAGATGCCTCCGGCGAAAGTTCCAAACCCCTCCGCCTCGTAACGCCTATTTCCGCTTCGTCAAACTTGGCGATTCATTGCAAGCCTTGGTAATTCTTCCCTAACTTCCTCATGTCATGAAGGACATACGGCGCAGTGCCGTCCAGCCAGGGGACCAGCTGCAAGCCGGAAGTACAGGCTTTTGGGGAGTCTGGCGCGTGAAGTTGATGGATTGGGCGAACGACATCCGTTCCGCCGTCGGCCTGGGTTCTGACAAAGCTGCGAGCGACGCACAGCATCGCCGTGAGGAGCGGCGCGACGTCATCGGTCGGAAGGTGATCCTGCGCCAGCGCAAGGCGCTGGGGGTCATGCACCTCAAGAATCTGTCGAGCAAAGGCGGCTGCGGGCTTACCGACATGCCGCTGGCGGTCGGCACCCTGGTCTTTGTCGAACTCAGGAAGCCACATTTCTGGGCGGCGGAGGTCCGCTGGGTGCGAAGCCTTTCCGTTGGCCTGCAATTCTTCAGGCCGGTGCGGCCCGAGATGCTCGAAAAACTGCTGGCTCCGCCGGGCGAGACCGCGCATCCACCCTCGCTGAACAAGCGCAACGCGGCGTGATTGGGGCCGGCCTCGCGGCCGGCGCCCAACTTCGGATCCTAGTGGGCCGACCCGGTCTGCACGCGCCGGTAAGGCACGAACTCGCCGAGGAAGACCGTACCCGAATACATACGGGAGCCCTGGTCGAGCAGCTGCACGGTGTCGATGCTGCACAGCTGCGACGAGTAGAGCCGGTTGACCATGATATCCCAATTGTCCATCGATTCCGCTCCGCCGCGCGGACGGTTGACGTAGATGACGCTGCCGGCGTCGTAGACGATCGCCGTGCCGGGGATGATGTGGCTGCCACGGACGCGGTGCAGGTCGATGCAGTCGACCGGTTCGCCGGCGACCCGGCCGGCGATGGCGCGGGCCAGCTCCGCCTCATGGTCGGCGGGCTTGGCCTGGGCCGATCCGGCGACGAGGGCGAGGCTTCCAACAAGCAGGGGAAGAAGTTTGCGCATGGTGCTGCTCCTTACGTTTCTGATTTGGCTCCTGCAGAGCCATTTATCAATGGCTGCATGAACCGGGCCTGACCCGTGATTTCATTGCGCTGGGAGTGGGTGCAGGATAGCCCGGTCCGGTGAGCGCCGAAGAGACACGCATCCTGGCCTGGTCCCCCGAGGCGATCGGCGAGGCGGCGCGCCTGATCCTGTCCAGCCTGCCCGTGGCGATGCCGACCGAGACCGTCTACGGCCTCGCCGCCGACGCCACCAATGGCGCGGCTGTCGCGCGGATCTACGAGGCCAAGGGAAGGCCGAGCTTCAACCCATTGATCGTCCACGTTGGCGGCGTGGAGCAGGCCGCCTCGTTCGCTTTGTTCGATGAGGAAGCCCGGGCGTTGGCGGCGCGCCACTGGCCGGGTCCATTGACCCTGGTCCTGCCCTTGCGGCCCGGCTCCCCGATTGCCGCTTTGGTCACCGCCGGGCTGCCGACGATCGCCGTGCGGGTGCCGGCGCACCCCGCCATGCGCGCGCTGATCGAGGCGGTGGGGCGGCCGCTCGCGGCGCCGTCCGCCAATGCCAGCGGCCGGCTCAGCCCGACCCGCGCCGAGCATGTCCTCGCCAGCCTCGGCGGCCGCATCCCTCTGATCGTCGACGGCGGTTCGACCGCGCTCGGCCTCGAATCCACCATCGTCGCCGCGACCGGCGGCGCGCTCCGCCTGCTCCGCCCCGGCCCGATCGACCTCGGTCTCGACATCGCGCAGGGCGGCGGCGTCGAGGCGCCCGGCCAGCTCGTCAGCCATTATGCGCCGCGCAAGCCCGTGCGTCTCGAGGTCCGGGCGGCCGAAGCCGGCGAATGGCTGATCGGATTCGGCGCCGTCGCCGGGGATGCCAGCCTCAGTCCCTCGGGCGATCTCGTCGAAGCCGCCGCAAAATTGTTCGAATTGCTGCACCAGGCCGAGGCCTCGCCTCATGCCGGGATTGCCGTCGCGCCGATTCCCGACGAAGGTCTCGGCACCGCGATCAACGACCGCCTGTGCCGCGCCGCCGCGCCAAGGAAGGACATCGGATGAGACATCTGCTCCTCGCCCTCCTGCTGCTCCCCCTGCTTTTCGCGGCGTCGTCGGCCCCCGCCCAGCCGACCCCGCTGCCGCGCATCGAATCGCGCGGCGGGCGGCACGCCTTGATCGTCGATGGCCGCCCGTTCCTGATGCTCGGCGCGCAGGTCAACAACAGCTCCAATTATCCGGCGATGCTTCGTGACGTGTGGCCGACCATCCGGACGCTTCACGCCAACACGGTCGAGGTGCCGATCGCCTGGGAGCAGATCGAGCCCACCGAAGGCCGGTTCGATTTCTCCTTTCTCGACACTTTGCTGCGCGAGGCCCGCGAGAATGACGTGCGGCTGGTGCTGCTCTGGTTCGGCACCTGGAAGAATACCGGGGCCAGCTACGCGCCGGAATGGGTGAAGACGGACACGACGCGCTTCCCGCGCATGCGCACCCGCGAAGGCAATGCTCATTATGTCCTTTCGCCGCATGGCCGTGCGACGCTGGAAGCGGACCGCAACGCCTTCGTCCATCTGATGCGGCACCTGCGCGACGCCGATCCGCAACACACGGTGATCATGGTCCAGGTCGAGAACGAGACCGGCAGCTATCGCAGCCCGCGCGATTTCTCGGCCGCCGCCCAGCGCCTGTTCGACGGACCGGTGCCGGCCGCGCTGGCCCGGACGCGCCGCGCCGGCAGCTGGAGCCAGGTGTTCGGCCCGCGCGCCGACCAGGCCTTCAACGCCTGGCACGTCGCCCGCTTCGTCGATGAGATCGCCGCGGCGGGGCGCGCGGTGCTCGATCTGCCGATGTACGCCAACGCCTCCTTGTCCGATCCCTTCACAGAGAATGGCGCCGAAAACACCGCCAGCGGTGGGCCGAACTGGAACGTGATCGACGTCTGGAAGGCGGCGGCGCCGCATCTCGAACTGGTCGCGCCCGACATCTATAATCGCGATCCAGCCGCCTATATCGCCTATCTCGACCATTATAACCGGCCGGACAATGCGCTGTTCGTCCCCGAAACCGGCAATTCCGCCGAATATGCCCGCTTCTTCTGGCCGACGATCGGGCGCGGCGGGATCGGATTCGCCCCGTTCGGCATGGATCAGACCGGCTATTACAATTATCCGCTCGGCGCCGATCGGCTCGATGAGGCCACGGTCGAGGCCTTCGCCGCTCCCTTCCGCCTGTTCGCACCGATCGCCCGCGATTGGGCGCGGCTCGCCTTCGAGCACCCGACCTGGGGCTTCGCCAAGGGCAGAGACGGCGCCGACCAGTCCACGATTCTCGGCCGCTGGCGGGTCAGCGCCCAGTTCGGCCTGTGGCAATTCGGCGAGCGCGAATGGACCTGGATCGAGACGCGGCCCAATCCCAATGCGGCCCGGCCGGTTGGCGGCGGCGTCGTGCTGCAGCTTGGCCCGGACGAGTTCCTCGTCGCCGCCTCGGATGTCCGCATCCGCTTCGTCCCCGCCGCTGCCGACGGAGGCAACATGCAGTGGCTCAGCGTCGAGGAAGGCACATTCGTCGGCGGCGTCTGGCAGATGCGCCGCCGCTGGAACGGCGACCAGAGTGACTACGGCCTCAACTTCACCGGCCAGCCCGTCCTGCTCAGGGTGCGGCTGGGCACCTATCGCTGAGGTCGCCGGACTACCCGGCGCGCGCCTCGCGCTTCTGCTTGACCAGCGGCACGACTCTGTTCGCTTCGTCCATCAGCGGCACCGAGAAGCGAAACCGGGTGCCCCCGCCTTCTCGGCTGGCGAGCCATATCTCGCCCTCGTGCGCCTCCACGATGGTCCTGGAGATCGACAGCCCGATGCCCATGCCCTCGGGCTTTGCCGAATTGGCCCATTCGAACAGATCCTCCGATCGGTCGGCTGCGATGCCCGGGCCACTATCCTCGACCGAGACGACCGCCTGATCGCCCTCGGCCCTGGTGCTCAGGATAACGCGCGCGTCCGGCAAGCCGGCGGCCGCCTCGCATCCGTTGCGCACGAGATTGATGACGACCTGCTGAATCTGGACGCGATCGGCTTCGATCATCAGCACACCGTCCGTCTCACTTTCGATTTTCACTGCCTCACATGCGCCGACGCGGAGGAGATCGACGGATTCGCGAACGGCATCGTTGAGATCGAAGGATTCGCGTTTCGACGGCCCTCCCGTGGTCATGTTCCTGAGGCGGCTGATGATCGCGCCCGCCCGCAGCGCGCCTTCCTCGATCGCCTTTATGTCCATCGCAAGCGCGCCCGCGTCGCATGTGCCGGCCGCAAGAAGCAGGCGGCATCCCGCCGCATAGTTCGAAATCGCAGTCAGCGGCTGGTTCAGCTCATGGGCCAGCGTGGCGGCCATCGTTCCCATCGCGCTGACCCGGCTGAGATGGATCAGTTCGGTCTGCAGGGCCAGCACCCGTTCGAGCGCGAATTTGTGCTCCAGATATCCAGTGAGATCGACCAAGGACGCGAAATATTGGACGATCTTGCCAGCCCGGTCCCGCACCGGGCTGATATATACCCCGGCGAGGAAGACCTCCCCGTTCTTGCGACGGCATTCCAGCTCCAGCGGGATCTCCGAGTCCTCGCCGGCCGACGGCTCGATGCTTGTGCGCGCAACGGCATCGCCCCCGGCGACGAAGCAGAAGCCGAAATTCCTGCCGAGCAGCTCATCGCGACCATAGCCCATCAATGCGACGAAACTGTCGTTGACGAAAATGATCGGATGGCCGGGGGCGCCGGCATTGATGAACAGCATCGGCATCCGGGTCGTCTCGGCCGCAACGACAAATGGCCCGAGCGCGTCGTGAAACCGCTCCACCTCTTGTTCGGCGGCGGTCTGTGTCGATTCTTTGGACTCGGCCATTGCCGGCTGCTCTTGTCGGGGGTTTCACCCGCGACAACATTCCTGAAGCGTAACAGTTCAGATTGCTGATCAAATCCGCCTGTGCGGCCACGAACGCGCCCGGCCGCGCGCGCTGGCCGTCCCGCCGGCACCTCGCTGGTGGCCGATTTGTCCCCCCGGCTTCGCGGTGTTATCCCGCTGAGGGACAATTTGGGGGAACTCAGACATGTTGTTTCGTGCATTGCTATTTGCGACGGGCCTCGCCGCCGGCGCTGGCGCCGCTCTCGCTTTGGCCCAGGACGGTCAGGCCTTGCCCGTCTGCCCGGACCGTCTGGCTGCGGGGACCGGCGGGCTGCATTGCGTCTGCCCTTCCGAGGCCACCGCGACCGGATCGGTCTGGGGCTCCGATGTCTATACCGACGACAGCGCCATCTGCCGCGCGGCGCTCCATGCCGGCATGATCGGCACCGAGGGCGGCGCGGTCTTCGTCGTCGAGGCCCCCGGCCAGCCATCCTATCCGGCGGTCACCCGCAACAGCGTCGCCGGCGCCGCCTGGCCGGCATGGGGGCGCAGCATCGCCTTCCGCAACGTCTCGGAAGCAAGCGCGGCCGACAGTGTCGCCGCCTGCCCGGCCAATGCCGCCGGCCTGGCCGTCGGGACGCGTTTGACCTGCGGCTGCTCGCCGGCCTCCGCTGCCGGGCCGGTCTGGGGAAGCGGGCCCTACACCGCGGACAGCGCCATATGCCCGGCCGCGCGCCATGCCGGGCGAACCAGCGGCAATGGCCACGAGGTTGTCGCGATCGTCGTCACGGCGGGAAAGGCGAGCTACGCCGCCAGCACGCGGAACGGTATCGCCGCGGGTTCCTGGGGGCCCTTCAGCGCGAGCTTCGACTTTCAGGACCCGCGCTAGACAGGCTTAAAGTCAGGCGTAATTGATCCTCAACACAGGCACCATCGCTCCCGGCGCCGGGTGCGGCAAGGTGACCCGCAGGCCATCGGCATCGCGGCGGAAGTCAAGCTGGCCACTGCCGAGCAGGGTGACGCGCTCGGCCGGCACGCCGGCCAGCGAGGCGATGACCACTTCCCCGCCCGGCCAGTCGAGCAGGATCGCGTAGAGCGCGCCGGCCTTGCTGGTGAAGCGGATGTCGGCGCTGGTGAACGGCGCGGCGGTCGTTTCGTTCAGCTCGCCCGACGGCGGCCGGGTGGGGCCTTCGCCGAAGGCGCGCCAGGGCCGCGACTCGTAAATCGCCTCGCCGTTTACCGCCAGCCAGCGCTCGATCCCGTCGAGGATCGCTTCCTCCTGATCGTCGATCGAGCCGTCGCCGCGCACCGGGATACTGAGCAGCAGATTGCCGTTCTTCGAGACGATGTCGGCGAGGCGCTGGATCACCAGCTTTGCCGGCTTGTAGCCGCGCCGCTCATAAAGGCCGCGATCATAATGCCAGTTGCCGATGCAGGTGCAGGTCTGCCACGGCTCGGGGCGGATCGCGTCGACGAAGCCGCGCTCCACATCCTCGACGATTCCGGTTCGCTGCGCCGGGCTGAGCCGCTTGGCGGTCAGCACCCCCTCCAGAGCGCCGCCATGAAGGCGCCGGTTCTGCGCATAATAATGGGCGGCGGCCCGGATGCCGATCTCGCCGAACGGGAGTCCGCTATCGTCGAAATAGACCAGATCGGGCCGGTATTTCTCGACGAGGTCGATCTGGCGAGCCAGCCAGTTGCGGGCGAAGGCGGCGTGCGCGGGCGGCACGTCCTCGAGCCATTGGCCGTCCCGGCTGCCGTGCCAGGCGTTCATCGCGGCGATGCCGCCGATCCCGTCCGGCGGCACGAAGCTCGGGCCTGTGTAAAGCGCCTGCGGATCGAGGCCCTGCCAATATTTGCCGCGCCCGTCCCGCGCGCGCAGGCGAAATGCGTCGTAGCGCTCGCCGCGCCGCGGACCTTCCGCATCATAGCCATAAGCGGTCTGCCACCAATGCCAGGCATGGCTGCTATGGTTGCTGACGCCGAAGCGCAGCCCGGCATTGCGCGCCGCCCGCGCCCAGCCGCCGATCAGGTCGCGTCGCGGCCCGACCCGCATTGCATTCCAGCGATGATGGGCGCTGTCGAACGTGTCGAAATTGTCGTGATGATTGGCCAAAGCCACGAAATAGCGCGCGCCGGCGCGGGCGTAGCGCCGGACCAGGGCATCGGGCTGCCAGCGTTCGGCGCGCCAGCGGCCGATCAGGTCGATGAAGCCGATGTCGGCGGGATGGCCATAGGTGCGGACGTGATGATCGTAGGCGGGATGGCCCTGGACGTACATCAGCCGCCCGTACCAGTCGCCCGCCTCGGGGACGCATTGCGGCCCCCAATGCGCCCAGATCCCGAACTTGGCGTCGCGAAACCAGTCGGGCACGCGAAAGCCCGAAGCGAGCGATGCCCAGTCGGCTGCGCGCGCCTGCCCGGCCAGGGCGGCGGCCGCAGCGGCGCCGCCTAGGAACAGTCGCCGCGAAAGCTCAGCAGACAGGGGCCCGGTCCTTCAATTCTTGCGCCATGCCGATCCCTTTCGTCTCCAGGATAAGGATTACGGGAACCGGGTCAAAGCTGTGGCCGCTTCGCGCGCCGCGGACGCCCGCGCGGCAGGGTGAAGCGGAACACGGCGCCGCCCTCGGGCCGGTCTTCGCCCCAGATCTTGCCGCCATGCGCCTCGACGATGGTGCGGCTGATCGGAAGGCCGATCCCCATGCCCCCCTTCTTGGTGGTCATGAACTGGGAGAAGAGCCCGTCGACATCGGCCCCGCCGAGGCCGGTGCCGCTATCCTCGACCGCGATCTCGATCATGTCGCCCTCGACGGCGCGGGTCGAGACGACCACGTCCTTGCCCTGCTGCTCCTCCATCGCGTCGACCGCATTGCGGATCAGGTTGATCAGCACCTGCTGGATCTGGACCCGATCGGCCCGGACCCAGATCGCGGCCGGATCGAGATCGAGCCGGTGACGGACGCCGAGCGCGTCCTCGTCGAGGAAGGCGAGAACCGCGGCATCCTCGATCAGGCGGGGAAGATGCTCGACCATGACCGAGACGGTGCCCCGCGACACCAGCTCGCGAAGCCGCCGCACGATCTCGGCCGCACGCAGGGCGCCGGATTCGGCGGCATCCAGCGCTTCGCCCAGCGCCGGATCGTCATTGCCCGTCTTACTGGCGATCCGCTTGGCGCCGCTGATGAAATTGCCGAGCGCGGTCAGCGGCTGGTTGAGCTCATGGGCCAGCGTCGAAGCCATGGTCCCCATCGCGCTCAGCCGCGAAACGTGGATCAGCTCCGCCTGCATGCGCCGCATCTCCGCCTCCGCGCGGTGCCGCTCGGTGAGGTCCGCCATGGCCCCGACAGCGCGGATCCCCTTCCCTTCGCTGTCGCGGATGATGAAGCCGCGGTCGAAAATATCGGCATAGCCGCCATCGTCGCGCAGGAACCGGTAGGTCGCGGACCAGCGCCGCTCGCGGCCGAGGATCGCCTCGTCGAAGCTGCGCAGCACCTCGCCCTTGTCGTCAGGGTGGAGACGGTCCTTCCACCAGGTGCCGGGGGTCAGGCCGAGCGGCGCGACGCTGCTGCCGAGGATCGCCGCGGCATTGTCGCTCCAGTCGATCGTGTCGGCGATCAGGTCGCAATCCCAGATCGCGTCGTTGGTCGCCATTGCCGCCAGCCGGTAGCGCTCCTCGACGTCCCGCCGCGCCGACTCGGCCTCTTTCTGGTCCTGCACGTCCTCGCTGATCCCGTGCCAGCGAACGATCCGCCTGGCCTCGTCGCGCCGCGGCTCGGCCCTGACGCGAAATGCACGGTAGCTCCCGTCCGCCATGCGCAACCGGCACTCGCCCGCGAATGGCCGACCCGTGGCAACGGCCTCGATCCAGCCGGCGATCACCTGCTGCCGATCGTCGGGGTGGATCGAAAGCTCGGCCTCCTGGTCCTCCCTCATGCCGGTCAGCTCGCGATATCTGGCGCTCAGCACGAGGTCGTTGCCGTCCGGGCCGGTGGTCCAGATGATCTGCCGCATCAAGGCAAGGGTTTGCCGATGCATTTCCTCGCTCTCGCGCAGCTGCGCGGCGGCCTCGCGCTGCCGGTGCACGTCCTCGACGGTGCCATACCAGCGCAGCACCGCGCCATCGCCGTCGCGCCGAGGCGCCGCGCGGACGCGAACGTAGCGCTGCTCGGCGCCCTCGCGCCCCATCTGGAACTCGGCGTCGAACGGCTCGCCGGTCGCCAGCGACCGCGCCCATCGCGCCATGACTTCGGGCTCGTCGGCCGGAAAGACGGCTTCGCGCGGGCTCGTCCCGGGCTCGAGTCCGGTCAATTCCCAGAATCTTGGGCTGATCGAGACGATCTTGCCGTCCGGCGCGGCGGTGAACACCATCTGCCGGCTCAACTCCAGCGTGTAGCGGTGCACCTCCTCGCTTTCGCGCAGCCGCTCCTCGGCGTCGCGCGTCGCCTGCTCGCCGAGCCGCTTTTCCTCGATATCCTCGGTCGTTCCAGTCCAGCCGATGATCGTCTGGTCCTCGCCACGCAGTGGAACCCCGCGCGAGCGCATCAGCCGGTACGATCCATCCGAGCGCCGCGCGCGGAACTCGCAATCGTAGCGCTCGCCCGACGCGACCGCGGCGCGCCAGACCCGTTTCACCTTATCCAGGTCGTCCGGGTGGACGATGCTCATCCAGCCATCGCCCAGCGCGTCCTCTTCGGCGACGCCGGTTACCGTGGAGAAGGGCGTGCGCATCACGGTGACCGCGCCCTCGGCGTCGGCGGCCCACGCCATGCGGCCGCTGAGCTCCATCGCGGTGCGATACATGCTCTCGCTTGCCCGCCGGCTGGCGAGCTCCGCCTCGAGCGCGGCGATCCGGTCCGCCATGGTCGAGGCGGGATCCCCCATAGTTCAGGCGCCCGGCGGCGCTGCCGGCGTGATCCCGGCTTCGAGCGCGAGGGTGAGCGCCTCGGCAAGGCTGGTTGCCTGCAGCCGGTCCATCATGTTGCCGCGGTGCATCTCCACCGTCCTCAGGCTGATGCCCAGGGAGAGCGCGATTTCCTTGTTGGACTGGCCGGCGAGCAGGCTCTGCAGCACCTCCTTCTCGCGGCCGGTCAGCGAGTCGGCGCGCTCATGAGCGTCGCGCCGGCGGCGCCCGGCGGCCTCGCGGTCCTTGAGCAGCGCGAATGCCTGCGCAAAGCAGCTCAGCAAGGCCTGCTCGGAGAAGGGCTTCTCGATGAAGTCGACGGCGCCGAGCTTCATCGCGCGAACCGCGACGGGGACCTCGCCATGCCCGGTCATCACGATGACGGGCCAGTCGATCCGGCGCTCGGCCAGCGCCTCCATGACCTGGAAGCCGTCCATCTGCGGCATCCTCAGATCGAGCAGGATGCAGCCTGGGTCGAGGTCCGGCAGCGCTTCCAGGAAATCGAGACCGCTGCCGAACGGATGAGAGCGGATCTCCGCCGCGCCGAGCATGAAGCTCAGCGAGCGGCGCACGTCGCGATCGTCGTCGATCACATAGACGCTATGGGGTTTCAGCGTATTCGTCCTTGTTCTTGAGCCCCTGTTGACGGTCCAATGGGTCCTGCCGCGCAAAAGCGCAACTGACTCTGATGCAGATCAAGACGCAAGGAACGCCCGGCGCGCCGCACGGTTCTGCCTCCAGAGAGGAGACAGCACATGGAATCCGTCGCGTCCCATTCGGAACCCAGCGAGGTCAATGCCGAGCAGGGCCAGGTGCTGGTCGAAGGCCCCGACGGAGTCGCGGTGACGCTCACGCCGGATGCCGCCGAGGAGACCGGGCGAAGGCTGATCAACGCGGCCTCGCTGGCGAGACACCAGGAAGCGCGCTGAGCCGCGCGGGGCCGGCCTCCGGCTGAAGCTGATCCATCCGGCATTGATCCGGCGCCTTGTCCGGCCGCCAGCGCAGGAACTTGGTGCCGTGCCGGAAACGGTCGCCGGTGACATGATCGTAGCGGACCTCGGCCACCAGCTCCGGCCGCAGCGGCTGCCATTCACCGGTCCGCTCGTTGCTCCAGCGGCTCGGACCGCCGGGGGCATCCCCGGTGAATCCGGGCGCCTCGATCAATGCCTCCAGCTTTCTGGTCAGCGCCTCCTTCGCCTCGGCCGGAATGGCGGACGTGAAGCCGACATGATCGAGCTTTCCCTCATCGTCGTAGAGGCCGAGCAGCAGCGATCCGACCAGGCCGCCCGCGGCCGCGTAGCGGAAGCCGCCGACCACGCAATCGGCCGTGCGCATCTGCTTGACCTTGAGCATCGCCCGCTCGCCAGGCCGATAGGGTCCGTCCCGTTCTTTCGCGATCACCCCGTCCAGTGCGCTGCCGGCCTGCGCAAGCCACGATGAGGCGGCGGCGCGTTCGATCGTGAAGGGCGACAGCAGGATATCCTCATCGTCGATTTGCGCGTGGAACGATTCGAGCGCGGCGCGGCGCTCACCGAGCGGCGCCTGGATCAGGCTCTTGCCTCCCAACGCGAGGCAATCGAACAGCATCAGCTGCGCCGGCGTTGCCGCGGCAAGCTTGCGCACCCGGCTTTCGGCGGGGTGGAGCCGCAATTGCAGCGCCTCGAAGGACAGCACGCCGTCGACCGGGATGATCAGCTCGCCGTCGAGCGCGAAACGGTCCGCCTGCAGGGCGGCTATCCGCGCCACCATATCGGGAAAGTAGCGGCCGAGCGGACGACCCGCTTTCGATTGCAGCTCCACATCGGCGCCGTCGCGGAACACCAGGCAGCGAAATCCATCCCATTTGGGTTCGAACTGCCAGCGATCGCCCTCGGGCAGGGCATCGACCAGCTTGGCCTCCATCGGCGCCAAGGGCGGCTTCACGCCGAGTCTGGAAAAGCGATTCATCGGTCCACGCATCCTCCAAAACCCAGACGCCTGCCGTTCACCGCAGTTCCGTCACGCTTCGTCGGCAAGTGGTAAAACTGCTTAATGGATCGGCGCGCAGGATGCGGCGAATGACGCTTTGCCCGGGACGAGCCGAGCCGATCCGCTCGGACAGCTCGTTGAGGCGCAAGGGAAAGTTACCTAGGTTCCCAATCGGAGCGGGAGGGATTTTGCGAATGTTGTTGTCACGCCGGCAAATCATCGAGGCTGGAGCCGCCGCTGGCGCGCTCACTGCAATGTCGTCGCCGCTTCTTGCTGCCGTCAGCGATCCGCTTCCCGGCACCAGCCCCTACCGCGTTCCAGCCCAGCCCCGCGTCGCGGTCGATCCGGTCCTCGATCCCCGCATGGTCGCACGGGCCCGCGCCGCCTTCGACCGTCACCGGGCTTCTCTTTCCAATATCGATGTCGTCGGCATCGCCGATTACACCAAGCCCTCGGGCGATCCGCGCTTCTATCTGCTCGACACCAATAGCGGCCGCGTCACCCGCCACCTGGTCGCCCATGGCCGCGGCTCCGATCCCGAGCATACCGGCTTCGTGCAGCGTTTCTCGAACCGGCCGGGCTCCGAAGCCAGCTCGAACGGCGCTTATGTGACCGGCGAATATTATCCTGGTCATTACGGCCGCGCGATGCGCGTGCGCGGGCTCGATCCGAGCAACAGCAATGCGGAATCGCGCGCAATCGTCGTCCACTCGGCATGGTATGCCGAGCCCGGCGTTCTTGCCTCGATGGGCCGCCTCGGCCGCAGCGAAGGCTGCTTCGCCTTGTCCCACACCAGCCTGCAGGAAGTGCTCGCCCGCCTGGGCCCCGGCCGCTTCCTCTACGCCGACCGGCTCGGCGCCGCCTAAACCTCTTCCGGCGCCTTCGCGTCGACCGACTCCAGCGGCTTCACCGCCGGGCCATGGATGATGCTGCCGTCGAGCGCGAAGCGCGAGCCGTGGCACGGGCAATCCCAGCTCCGATCGGTTTCGTTCCAGCCGACAATGCACCCCATGTGCGTGCAGACCGCCGAGACGGCGTGAAGCGCGCCCTGCTCGTCGCGAAAGCCGGCGACGTTGTGGCCGTCGATCTTCAGGATCGCCGCCTCGCCCGCGCCGAGATCGTCGAAGCTGTGCGGCTTGCGCGCCAGCCAGCCGCCGACCAGGTGCGCCGCGGTCGCGGCATTGCCCGCGGCGAAATCCTTCGCGCCGGCGATCGGCTTGATCCGGGTCGCGTCGAACAGCTTGAGCCAGGGATTGTTGCGCTCCTGGATCAGGTCGGCGATCATGATGGCCGCGGCGGTGCCGTTGGTGATGCCCCAGCCGTTGAAGCCGGTCGCGACAAGATAGCCGTCCCGCAGCGACGAAGACCAGCCCACGAACGGCGCGTGGTCGACCGGCCGATAATCCTCGTTGGTCCAGCGATAGTCCGCCGCGACGCCGAAATTGTCACGCGCGAATGATTCCAGCTCGGCGAAGCTCTCGCGCTCCCTGGTGACGTCGCCATGGTCGAACGTGGGCCCGGTGAAGATCATCCAGTCCTGCCCGTCCTCATCGCGATGCCCTCGCATCGAACGCTTCGGCTGCTCGACGCTGATATACATGCCGTCGGGCACCCGGCCCGCCTCGGCGCGGCCCATGATCACCGGGTGCATGTGGGCATGGTTCTCGATGTGGAACAGGCCGATCTGGCCGAGCGGCAGGTGGGTCGCCATCACCACGTGCCTGGCGTGAACGGTGCCGGCGTCGGTCGCGATCCGGTGCGGGTCCCAATCGATCACGCGTGAGCGCTCGAAGACATGGCTCCCCTCGCCCGGGATGGTCAGCGCCAGGCCCTTGACGTAGCGGATCGGGTGGAACTGCGCCTGATCCTCCCAGCGCATCGCGGCGAGCACGTCGAACGGCAGGCCGGTATCGCGAGTCAGCGCGGCGGGCAGGCCGAGGCGAAGCGCCAGCTCCACCTCCTTCTCGATATTCTCGACCTCGGCCTCGTCGTTGGTATAGGTGAAGGCCGGCTTCGGCTGGAAACTGCAGTCGAGACGATAGCTTCCGGTCAGCGCCCGGATCGTCTGGAGACCCGCTTCATTGGCGTCGGCATAGAGCCGGGCGCCGTCCTCGCCGAACGCTTTCGCGATGGTCTGGTAGACGACATTGTGCTGGGAGGTGATCTTGGCGGTCGACTTGCCGGTGACTTCCTCGCCGACCCGCAGCGCCTCGACCAGGGCGACCTTGAGCCCGCGATCCTTGAGCAGGCGCGCGGTCGTGACGCCGACGATGCCGCCGCCGACGATTGCGACATCCGCCTCGATCTCGCCGGCAAGCGCCGGGAAGGCCGATTCCGGAGCCGTGGCGTTCCAATAGGATCCTTGTTGCGTCATCGCGGCTCTCCCGGCTGAATTGTTCGGCCGGAGAACCAATGTCGCGTGCGCCCGTTCCTTGCGGGCCCGCCTGCGCCTAGTTGGCGGCGCTGGCCTGCTGGATGGTGGCTGGACCGCGGCGGTTCAACGCCTGCCGCACGGGCGCGTCGCGGCCATAAACGTCGCCATAGCTGACGATGTCGCCGTCGCTGGTGGCGGCAGCCGTGAAATAGGCGATGTAGACCGGCACCGGACGGGCAAGCGCGGTCTGCTGGGTGCGGCCGGTTTCGACGGCGCGGTCGATGTCGGCGCGGTCCATCTGCCCGGTCGGCGCCAGCAGCAAGGCGGCGAAATCGCGGACGTTCTGGGTCCGGATGCAGCCGTGGCTGAACGCGCGCGCCGGCCGGCCGAACAGCGCCTGCGATGGCGTGTCGTGCAGGTAGATCGCATATTGGTTCGGCATCTCGATCTTGACCCGGCCCAGCGCGTTGCGCGGCCCCGGCGGCTGGCGGACGCTGATGCCGCCGCTGGCGCTGCGCGTCACCTGATAGCCGCCGCCGAACCGGCCGCCCTGCGACCGGATGATGCTCTGCGGCACGTTCCACCAGGGATTGACGGTCACCGCGGTGATCTGCGCGTTGAGCTGCGGCGTCGGGGTGCGCACGGCGCCGACCACGGCGCGGTGGCGCGCGGTCACGCGGCCGTCGTCGACCAGGGCGGCGGTGAAGGCCGGGACGTTGACCAGGACGTGACGCGCGCCGAGCGTGCGCGGCATCCAGCGCCAGCGCTCCATGTTGGTGCGGATGAGATCGCGGCGCGCCGTGTCGCTTTCCGGCGTGTTGGCGAGCGCACGCTTGAGCCCCGCATATTGGGGATGGACCGGCAGCAGCGAATCCAGCGCCGCGCCGACGCCGCCGCCGCGCGTGACCTGGGCGAGAAGCCTCTGCTGCCCGGCCGTATCGAGCATGGAATCGGTCATATGCCAGTCCACCCGGGCGCGGCCGCGCACGGAACCGCCGCTCAGATCCTGGACCAGGCGAATGAAGATCGGCGTCGCAACCTGGGTCCGCGCCGCATCGTCATTGCCTGCGATCGCCGCGCGCAACCGGTCGGCGCCGTAATCGGAAGGATTGAGGCCCTCCTGGCCGATCCGCTCGACATAAGTGAGCAGCTCCTGCGCGCCGTCGCGGCTCCATGTCGGCGCCGGCTCCGAGGTGATCGTCTGATACCCCATTTGCGGCGCCGCCTGGGCCTGGACCTGGGCGCGCGCGGCGCTCTGAATCGCCCCCGGCATGGTCGGCGAAGCGAGCAGGAGAATCAGGGCGGAGAGGCGGAGGGAGCGTGTCATGATGCTCCTTTACCTGCAGAGAGAGACTTGCGCTAGACTGTTTATTATGTGCGACGAACCGAGGCCTCTTCGCGACGAAGCGCGGGCCTGCCGGGGTCGTTACGGAGCCGTCAGCGGGTGGCGGGGCTGCGGTTGACCCAGCCGAAATAGGCGGCGACCATCGCAAGCAGAAGATGAAGCCACAGATTGTTGCCGTGCAGAGGCAGCAGCCCGAACATGTCGTCGAGCCCGGGCATGACGCCCGCGACCAGGAAAATCGCATAAGCGATCGCGACGCCGCGGGCGTAGAGCAGGGCCCTCGCCTGGGCGCGCGACGCCACCAGTCCCCAGGCGCCGAAGCCGATATGGACCAGATTGTGCAGCGGGCTGATCGGGAACATGCCGAGCAGCAGCATATGAGGCTCGCCCGGCGCGATGGCGCCCCCCTGGGGCGGCTGGAGCAGCGGCGGGACGAAGCCGGCCAGGCCGACGACGAGGAAGACGATGCCGAAAACCAGTGCGAAGTTGCGCGTGCTCATCCTTGCCCTCCGGCCCGGAAGCTAGCGGCGGATCGGGCGGCGAGCCAGAGGTTTCGGGTTATGGGCCTGGTCGTCCACCTCAAGTCGGCAGCCGGGTGCAGAAATTATTTGCCGCATCCGCACCAGCCCGCTTCCCCTCCCAATCACCCATCTGGATAGCCTCGTGGGTGGTTGGGAGGGGGAGCGGGCCGGCTTCAGGACTCCGCGCGGTAAGTGTCAGAGGCCCGCGTCACGGACCCGCGCGCGGCAATTAGATCAAGCCGCGTTGGAGATCGACGCCGGACCTTCCATCGCGGCGAGGAAGGTCGCGACCGCGCCGACCGGCATGGCCGGGGCGTAGAGGTGACCCTGGAGGCCGTCGCAGCCGGCCTCGATGGCGATCTGCTCTTCCTCGCGGCAGGAGATTCCCTCGGCGACGACCTGCAGGTCCATGGCGTGGCCGAGCGTGACCGCGGCGCGGATGATGGCGACGCTCTGGTCGCGCGCGGCGATGTCGATGAACGAGCGGTCGAGCTTGATCTTGTCGACCGGGAAGCGGCGCAGGCAGCTCAGCGACGAATAACCGGTGCCGAAATCGTCGAGGACGATGCGGAAGCCGTCGCGCCGCAGCTCCTGGATCGCCGATCCGCACAGCGAGCCATGCTCGATGAACAGGCTCTCGGTGATCTCGAGCTCGATCTGCTTGGGGGCGACGCCCTCCTCCTCGGCGATCGCGCGCAGGGTGGCCGGAAAGCGCGGCGCGCGGAACTGGACTGGCGACAGGTTGACCGCCACGTTTAGGCTCGGCCACATCCGCGCCATCTTGCAGGCGTCGCGGAACGCGTGCTGGCCGAGCTCGTCGATCACGCCGCATTCCTCGGCGATCGGGATCAGCTCGTTGGGCGTGACCGCGCCAAGCGTCGGATGGTCCCAGCGGATCAGGCCTTCGAGGCCCATCACCTTGCCGTTGCCGCCGATGATCGGCTGGAAGTGGAGATCGAGCCCGTCGCCGTCGCGAAGCTGGCTGCGCAGCGAGGATTCGATCTGGTCGCGGCGCTGGACGTCGGCGTCCATCGCCTCGGTGAAGATGCGGAAGCAGTCGCGGCCGGCCGCCTTGGCGCGGTACATGGTGATGTCTGCCTTGCGCAGCAGCTCGGAGGCCTCGGCGACTTCCTTGCTGGCGAAGACGGCGCCGATCGAGACGCCGACCCTGGCTTCGCGGTCGCCGATGATGAACGGCTGGCGGATGACCGAGATGATGCGCTCGCACAGGCGGCGGACGTCGGCTTCGCCCTTGGGGCTGACCTGGACGATGGCGAATTCGTCGCCGCCGATGCGGGCGACCGTGTCGGTCTCGCGAAGCAGCGAGCGCAGCCGGTCGCCGACCTCCTGGACGAGCTTGTCGCCGGCATTGTGGCCGAGCGTGTCGTTGACCTGCTTGAAGCGGTCGAGATCGAGCATCAGCAGGGCGACCTGCTCGCCCGAGCGGCGGTAGCGGGTCAGCGCCTGTCCGAGCCGGTCCTCGAGCAGGGCGCGATTGGCGAGGCCGGTCAGCTGATCGTGCAGCGCCTGATGCTGGGCGCTCGCCTCGCGCGCCTCGAGCTCGTCGACCAGATCGACCAGTGATTTGTAGAGGAAGGACATGACAAGGATGACGGCCACGGCCGAGGTCAGCGCGATCGGCCAGATCGTGCTGAACAGCTCGAACCGGCTGTTGGCATCGTCCTTCAATATGCTGACGGTGGCGAAGTTCGTGAGAACGAGCGTCGCCACGGCGGCAGATACGATAGGTGGTCCGACTTTGCGGGAATATCTCAAAGAATCTCATCTCCCCCGAGCGACGGAGAAAATACCACCCCACCAGTTAACAAATTGCCCAGTGTGACGACGTGTTTCTGCTTAACCTTAACAGCGGCGGAAAACGTAGAATCGAGAGTTGGTTATGAGGGCGCAATCGAAAAAATCGATGGCGTTCCCGTCAAGGCGCAATCGAAAAATCGACCGCGTTCTTCTTAAGGCGCAATCGAAAAATCGACGCCCTGGGCAAGCGGCAGGTCGCGGCCGTAATTGATCGTGTTGGTGGCCCGCCGCATATAGGCCCGCCAGGCGTCGGAGCCGCTTTCGCGGCCGCCGCCCGTCTCCTTCTCGCCGCCGAACGCGCCGCCGATCTCGGCGCCGGACGGGCCGATATTCACGTTGGCGATTCCGCAATCCGATCCGGCCGCCGAGAGGAAGGTTTCGGCCTCGCGCAGGTCGGTCGTGAAGATGGACGAAGCCAGGCCCTGCGGCACCGCATTCTGCAGTGCGATCGCCTCGCCGATCGATTCATAACGAAGCACGTAAAGGATAGGCGCGAACGTCTCCTTCACCATGACCGCGCTCTGGCGGGGCATTTCGACCAGGGCCGGCCGCACGAAATTGCCTTCGATCGGCGCGCCGCCATGGACGATGCCGCCTTCCTCCCGGGCCTGCGCCAGCGCCATCGCCATCGCATCGACCGCGCCGCGGTCGATCAACGGCCCGACCAGCACGCCTTCTTCGAGCGGGTCGCCGATCCTGACGCTCGACCAGATCTGCTTCAACCGCGGCACCAGCCGGTCGTAGAGCGACGCGTGGACGATCAGCCGCCGCAGGGTCGTGCAGCGTTGCCCCGCAGTGCCCATCGCCGAGAAGGCGATCGCCCGCTCGGCAAGCTCGAGATCGGCCGAAGGCGCCACGATCATCGCATTGTTGCCGCCCAGTTCGAGCAACGCCCGCCCGAACCGCGCCGCGACGATCGGGCCGAGCTCGCGCCCCATCCGCGTCGATCCGGTCGCCGAGACCAAAGGCACGCGCGGATCGCCGGCCAGCGCCTCTCCCGCCTCGCGGCCGCCCTGCACGATTTCGAGCAGGCCGGCCGGCGCGTCGCCGAACCGTTCGGCCGCCCGCGCGAACAAATCCCCCACCATGCGCGCGCAGACCGGCGTCTTTTCGGACGGCTTCCACACCACGCTGTCGCCGCAGACGAAGGCCAGGCAGGCATTCCACGCCCACACCGCCACCGGGAAATTGAAGGCCGAAATGACGCCGACCACTCCGATCGGATGCCAGGTCTCCATCATCCGGTGATCCGGCCGCTCGGTGGCGATGGTGAGGCCGTAGAGCTGGCGCGAGAGCCCCACCGCGAAATCGCAAATGTCGATCATCTCCTGGACCTCGCCGAGGCCCTCCGACAGGACCTTGCCGCATTCCCGGCTGACCAGCCGTCCGAGCGCCTCCTTCTCCTCGCGCAGGACCTCTCCCAGCAGCCGCACCAGCTCGCCGCGCCGCGGCGGCGGCACCAGCCGCCAGCCAAGGAACGCGTCGTGCGCCCGCCCGATCGCGGCGCCGACGGCTCGGCTATCGGCGATCTCGACGCGTCCGATCTCGGCGCCGTCGATCGGCGAAACGGAGAGGAGAGCGTTCATGCGAGGCGCGCGCGCAGGGCCAGGGCGGCAAGCGGATTGCGCTCCTTGAAGCCGCTGATGAAAAAGGCGAACACGTCGCGCAACTGCACGTCGGGCGTCGCGTCGTCTACATAATGGAGGCCCGGGGGCTTCTCTCCGGCTGCCCAGCCTTTGACGATATCCGCCCAGTGGTCGAGCGCAGCCGGGCTGTAGCCTTCGGGTTTGTCCTCGCGCGCGCACTGCAGCCGCGCATAGATGAAGTCAGTGGTCGGGTCGGCGATCTGCGGATAGGTCTCGTGCTCGGCGACGACGATCGCGACATTGGCTGCTCGCACCATTGCGACGAACTCCGGACATTCGAAGCTTTCGTGCCGCGGCTCGATCGCGTGGCGCAAAGCGATTCCGTCCTGGCTCCCGGGCAGGAGGGCAAGGAAGTCGCTGAGCTCGTCGGCATCGAAACGCTTCGTCGGCATCAGCTGCCACAGGATAGGGCCGAGCTTGTCGCCAAGCTCGGTGAAGCCCTGCGCGCAGAATTTGCCGATCGATTCCGCCGCCTCGCCCAGCATGCGCCGGTTGGTGCAGAAGCGCGACGCTTTGATGGCGAACTTGAAACCCTCGGGCACCATCTTCGCCCATTTCTCGAACAGTGCAGGGGATTGCAGCTTGTAATAAGTCGCGTTGATCTCTGTCGCGTTGAGGCGCGTGCCGAGATATGCGAGCTGCTTGGTCTTGGCGAGCCCGGCCGGGTAGAACGTGCCCCGCCAGGGATCATAGTCCCAGCCGCCAATGCCGATATGGATGGCGCCTTCAGCCGCCATGAACAACGGCTGGAAAGCGCGCGAAATCAAGGCTGGTCACGGCATCGAGCTCCGCATGGCAGGCGGGAAAGGCCGGATGGTCCGGATCGATCCGCCCATAGGTCGGCTCGGTCCCTTCGTCGAGCCTGAGCAGGGCGATTGGGCAGGAGCCGGGCACCAGCTGCGATCCATGGCCCACCAGCAGGGTGGTCAGGATGCCGTAGAGAGACCCGTTTATGGTCGGCCGACCAAGGATCGCCAGCCGATATTGGCCGTCTTCGCTGGTCACCAGATAGATATGGCCGGAAAGATGCGGCATCGACACCTGTCCGTGCTGGGCGAAACGGCCGGCCCGCTCGGATTCGACGAAGACGAGGCAGGAACAGGCAGGATCCCAGCTGATCGTGGTGAGATAGCCGCAAATCCCCGGCTCGGGGCCGAACAGGGGCCGCAGCGTCCAGTAGCGGCCCTCGAGCCAGCGCACCGCGCCATGATTGTAGCCACCGAGCGACTCCGGGGCGGTTTCGCCGGTCGGCGCCGGGGCCGGTCTGTCCCCGCGCAGCGAGGTTCCGAGCGCTTCCTCCAGCCGGATCACGGTCGCAAGGGTGAAGGAGCGGCGGCCGGCCAGCGCCTTTTCGAGCGTCGAAATGCTGATCCGGGCGAGATCGGCAAGCGCCTGCCGCGAAATCCGGCGGCGCGCCAATTCCTCGCGCACCTTGTGGGCGATCTCCTCGGCGCGCTTTTCGTCCAGCCACTCGTCCTGCAGCATTGCCTCCCCTCCCCCCGGTCCGCACCAATCCGCACATATCCGCACGCTTCCGCAATTGCCAGCCACGGCGCGCCGTTTCCGGCAAATCGCGGCTGAAGAATCAGGACAATGATCGTGGCGGTGCGGAACGGACGCGGACTAATGGCGAGGCTCCTCTCGATAAGGATTCGCCACGATGCTCGCCCCCATCCCCTGGACCTTCTGTCGCCGGAACAGTCAGAGCGCATGCACGTCGCCCATCAAATCCAGGGGGGCCTCGCAAGCGACCAATGACGTGCGCGACGCGGAGTGATCGACATGCGCTTCTCCGGCCTCAGCCGCTTCGACAGGGACATGGTCTATTATCGGGAGCGCCCGGCCAGGCGCATCGCCGAACGCTTCTCCCTGCTGTTCCTCGTAACGCTCGCCGCCATCGCGACGCTCACCACGGCCCCGTCCGATCGCGGCGGCGACGATCGCGCGCCGATCGCCGTCAGCGCTGCGGTCATGCCCTCCAGCGGCGCGCACTGACGCCCTCCTCTGCGCTGGCCATCTGAACGCAGCGTCGAAGCCTCGATGACCTGATTCGGGCTGCCTGAGCTGGCGCGCCCTGCCTCTGCACCGAATCTGCACGGCCTCCATGCCGCGCCTCCTCCGCATCCGGATCAAGGCTGAACCCCCGTCCCCTACACCCGTCGCATCGCCATCGACCGGGGACGATCCATGATCCTTCGTTATTCATTCCTGCTCAAGATCGCCGGGGCCCTGCTCCTCGTCATCCTCGCCGACCTCCTGTTCTGGCTCCAGGAGCCGGGATCGACGCTCGGCATGTTCGCCCTGGCGGTGCTGATCGCCGTCGGGTGCCTGCGCATGGAGATATTCCGGCGCTGGCCGTCGCGTATCGCCTTCGCCGCCGCCTTGTATTTCGCCCTGGCCCTGTTCGCCGACCCGGGCCCGCTCGCCATGGTCCTGTGGTGGACGTCGCTCACCCTTGCGGCCCTGCTCCCACGGACGGCCCGCTTCGACGATTTCTGGCGCTGGGCGCAGCGCCTCGTCGTGCACGGCGTGCTGAGCGCGTTCGGCCTGCTGCGCGACCATCTGATCGCCGGCCGGGCGCGGCGGCGGCGCGGCGCGATCGGCCTGCGGAGCAAGGCCTTCGTCCTCATCCTGCCTCTGGTCGGCAGCACGATCTTCCTCTCCCTGTTCGCCCAGGCCAATCCGCTGATCGGCGATGCGCTGGCCAGGCTCGATTTCTGGCCGGAGTTCGATGGCCTCACCATCCTGCGCGGCATCTTCTGGACCATCGTCCTGACCGCGATGTGGAGCCTGTTGCGGCCGCCCCGGTTCACGCTCTGGGCAGCGCGGCCCGGCTCCCTTGGCGATGTCCCCCTGCCCGGCGTCAGCATCGCCTCGGTGACGCTCTCCCTGCTCGCCTTCAACCTCCTGTTCGCGCTGCAGAACGGGCTCGATATCGCCTATCTGTGGAGTGGCGCGCCGCTCCCCGAAGGGATGACGCTTGCCGAATATGCCCATCGCGGCGCCTACCCGCTGATCGCGACCGCCCTGCTCGCCGGCCTGTTCGTCCTTGTCACCCTGCGGCCCGGCGCCGCCACCGCCGGATCGCGGCCGATCCGGCTGCTCGTCACCTTGTGGATCGGGCAGAATCTGCTGCTGGTCGCCTCGACGATGCTGCGCACCTTCGACTATGTCGAAGCCTATTCGCTGACCGTGCTGCGCATCTCGGCGTTGATCTGGATGGCGCTGGTCGCCCTGGGCCTCGCCCTGATCTGCTACCGGCTGCTTCGCGGCAAGAGCGGCGCCTGGTTGATCAATGCCAATGTGCTGGCCGCGGCAATTGTCCTCGCCGGCTGCTGCGTGGTCGATCTCGGCCGCGTCGCCGCCGAATGGAACGTGCGCCATGCCCGTGAGGCGGGCGGGTCGGGCGCGGCGATCGACCTGTGCTATCTGAACCAGCTCGGCCCTTCGGCGCTGCTGCCGCTGATCGAGTTCGAGGGCCGTCCGCTGTCCGCCGAGCTGCGCGGCCGCGTGCAATGGCTGCGCAGCCGGGCGCTGGACCGGTTGGCCGCAAGCCAGGCGGACTGGCACGCCTGGACCTTGCGCAACGCCGGCCGGCTCGCCGAAGCGCAGGCGCTTGCCGCCGGACGGCCGCTGCCGCACGATCGCGATCAACCGCACGAATGCGATGGCCGGCTCACCCCGCCGCCGCCGCCCGTCGCGCCAACGCGCGCCGAGACTGACCAGGCGGCGGAAAATGAGGCGGAAGCGAATGAGGCGGCAGCGAACGAAGCGGCGCCGGCCGCCCCGTCGTCGCCCCCGCCCCGCGCCAAGCCTTTGACAGCCCGGCCCGCGCAGTGACAGACATGTACGCGATGAGCCACCGCATCCTGATCGTCGACGACGACCCCCATATCCGCCAGGTGCTGAGCTTCGCGCTCGGCAAGGCGGGGATGCTGACCGCCGAGGCGAGCGACGGCGAAAGCGCGCTCAGCGCGATCGCGGCGCAGCGGCCCGATCTGGTCGTGCTCGACATCAACATGCCGCGGATGAACGGCCTCGACGTCTGCCGAAAGCTGCGCGCCGGCGACGATCTGCCGATCCTCTTCCTCTCCTCGCGCGACGACGAGATCGATCGGGTGCTCGGGCTGGAGCTTGGCGGCGACGATTATGTCGTCAAGCCGTTCAGTCCGCGCGAGGTGGTCGCCCGGGTCAGCGCGATTTTGAAGCGCGGCGGCCGCGCGCTTGAGCAGGCCGGCGCCCGCCGGCCGGTCAGCCACGGCCGGCTGCGGCTCGATCCGCAATCCTGGGAGGCGCGCTGGGACGAGGAGCTGATCGCGGTCACCGTGACCGAGTTCCAGCTGCTGCTCCTGCTCGCCAGCCATCCGGCGCAGGTCTTCACCCGCGACATCATCATCGATCGGCTGCACGGGCCCGGCTTCGCGATCACCGACCGCACGATCGACAGCCACATCCGCAATCTGCGCGCCAAGTTCGCGGCGGCCGGCGGCGGCGACGCGATCGAGACCCGCGCCGGCATCGGCTACCGGATCGGGCCCTGCCGGGGCGGCGGCGATTGATCAGGGCGCTCAAGACCGTCCTCAAGCGTTTCTGGCCAAGGCTTCGCCTGCGCACCATCCTCTTCGCCACCCTGCTGCTGGTCGCCGCCTTGCCGGGCTTCGGCGCCGTCTTCCTGAGGGTCTACGAGAACACGCTCGTCCAGCAGACCGAGGCCGAGCTGATCGCCCAGGGCGCGGTCATGGCCAGCGCCTATCGCAGCTTCTGGATCGCCGGCGGTCCCGCGGCGGAGCCTCCCCATCCCGACACCCGCCGGGGGGAGCCGCCCCGCCTGCTCACGCCGGAGCGCCCCAGCATCGATCTCAACGCGATGCCGATCCTCGACGTGCAGCCGGGCCCCGGCCCCGCCCGCGCCGCCGCCGCGCCGCGCGCGCTCGCCGTCGCCGCGTCCCTGCTTCCGATCGCCGCGGACAGCGGCCGCACCACGCTCGCATCGATCCGCATCCTCGACGGCAACGGGCGGGTGCTGGTCGGCCGCGACGATGCCGGCGCCTCCTATGCCGCCCTCCCCGAAGTGCAGCAGGCGCTGGCCGGGAAGACCGCCACCGTCCTGCGCCGCCGCGGCGACTATGCGCCGCGTTACTGGCTCGAATTCCTGAGCCGCGCGTCGGACATGCGCGTCCACCATGTCCGGCCGGTCGTGGTCGACGGCCGGGTGGTCGGCGCGATCATGCTGTCGCGCTCGCCGCGCGGCCTGTTCCTCGGCATCTACCAGGATCGCGGCAAGATCGCGCTCGGCGTCGCCCTGATCTTCCTCACCCTGATGGTGCTCGCCGGCCTGCTGTCGCGCGGCATCGCCCGGCCGATCGAGGCGCTCGGCGCGGCGACCGAGAATGTCGCGCGCGGCACGGTCGCCATCCCCGAGCCGCCGGTCACGGCGGCGATCGAAATCCAGGCGCTCTACGCCAATTTCGCATCGATGGCGGCGCGGATCGAGCGCCGCTCGCGCTATTTGCGCGACTTCGCCGCGGCGGTCAGCCACGAATTCAAGACGCCGATCGCCGGCATACGCGGCGCGCTCGAGCTGCTCGAGGACCATGCGGACACGATGAGCGCCCGGGACAAGCGCCGCTTCCTCGCCAACGCCGCCAAGGACGCCGATCGGCTCTCCCTGCTGCTCGAGCGCCTGCTCCACCTCGCCCGCGCCGACATGGCCGTCACCGCGGAGGGGGCGGCAATTGCGGTCGACGGACCCTTGCGCGCCATCGCCGATGCGATGCGCGGGCCCGACCTGGCCGTCGCCATCGACCTCCCGCCTGGCCTGCCGCCGGCCGCGGCGGCGCCCGCTCTGATCGAGGCGGTAATCCAGATCCTGATCGAGAACAGCGCCCAGGCCGGCGCCGACGAGGTCGCCATCGCGGCCGGCCAGCGCGGCGACCGCCTCTTCATCCGCGTCTCCGACAATGGCGCCGGCGTGCCCTCGGCAGACTGCGAGCAGATTTTCGAGCCTTTCCACACCGGCCGCCGCGAACAGGGCGGCTCGGGCCTCGGCCTGTCCATCGCCCGTTCCCTGCTCGCCTCCTGCGGCGGCACCATCGCCAACCTCCCCGCCGAAAAAGGCGCCTGCTTCGAGGTAGAGCTGCCTGCTGTGACCTGAAAAATCCTCCCCGGAACGGGGAGGGGGACCGCGGCGCGTAGCGCCGTGGTGGAGGGGGCCCCGGAGTCAGTTACTGACTCCCCGCCCCCTCCGTCAGCACTTCGTGCTGCCACCTCCCCGGAAAGGATCTCGCCGCCTCAATCGTAAAGAACGTGCAGCGCGTCCGAGAACGGCCCGCGCTTGCTCAGATGCCCCGCCTTCCCCGGCGCGCGCCGCAAATTGGGCCGCTTGAGCAGGGGCTTCAGCATGCGCGGCAGGATCGCCTTGTTGATGTGGATGCCGAAGCAGGTGTGGTGGCCGCTGCCGAAATGCATGAATTCCGGCGGCCGGCGCATCGGATCGAAGCGGCGCGGATCGGGCACCCGGCGTTCGTCCATCATCGCCGAGCTCAGAGCCGCCATCACATGCGCGCCCTTCTTCACCGCCCGTTCGCGCGGCGTTCCGGCGGCGATCCTGCCGTCGGCGACCGCCACCCGCGGCAGCGCCGGCGCCAGCGGGTCGAACCGCATCGCCTCGAACACATAGCCGGCGAGCATGGCGTCATCCTCGTCCCGCGCCGCCGCCTGCGCGCCGGCAAGCGCCTCGGGCCGACGCAGCAATTGCTCGAGCGCCTGCGGCACGACCATCGGCGGCTGCGGCGGCCCGCCGACGATGAAGCCCATCAGGGCGGTGCGGATCTCGACGTCGGAAAAGCCGGGCTCGCCCGCCGCCTGCAACGCGAGGCAGCGGCCGAGCACGTCATCCTTGTCGCCGGGCGACGCGCGGCGCTTCTCGATCTCGGCATCGATATGGGCGCGCAAAGCGGGCCCGATCTCGTTCACCTCGGCGCGCAGCGCCGGATCGTTGCCGCCATCGGCGAACTGGAATTCGAACAGGCGCGTGCCCCAGACCCTGAGGTCGCCATTGGGCGGCTTCGGCACCCCGAAATAGTCGCCGAGCAGATCGAAGGTCACCCGCCGCACCAGAGCGTCGACCACTTCGAGCCGCCCTTCCCCCTCCGCGACGATCCGCGCCGCCATCTCCTCGCAGCCGGGCGCGATGATGGCGCCGACGTCCTGCGGCCGCACCACCTTGCGCATCGCATTGGCGCCGGCGTGATAAGCGGGCGTGTCCGGCATGGAGAGGAAGAAGGGCTGGCCGTCCATGATGACGTCGAGCTTCTCCTTGTAGGGGACCGCGAACAGGGCGTCGTTCTGGAAGACTTCGTAAACATCGTCATAGCGGGAGGTCATCACCGTCCCGCCCAGGCTGATGATCGGCTTGAACCGCCGCATCAGGCGAAATGCGAACGGTATCGCCGCCATCGCCCCGTTCATCAGCGCCTGCTTGAACCCGCCCGGCCCGGGCCGGAGCACCTCTCGCGAGTTGAGCGCGCTCACCGGCTGGACCGATCGGTGCCTGCGAACAGAATCGACCGGAAGAAATACTTGCCGCCCATGATGATCCCCTTGCCGCCGCCCACGATCATTACAATAGAGACGATTGCACGGCAAATCATGATGTGCCGCTTTAGTGGACCGGACCTTTCCCGCGCAGGCTCATCGCGAAGGACGCGGCGACGGTCCGTTCGGCATGTGCCGGCCCGAAACAGGTGCATTGCCGCGGCAATCCGGTCTAGAGATCGAAGACAAGGCTGCCCGGGAATTGCCATGACAAATCGGATACATTTGTTCTGTTTGAGCCTCGCAGCTTTGCTCGTCTCGATGCCGCCGGCAGCCATGGCGCAAGCCGGCCGGTCCGGCTTCTCGACGTCCCGCTCGGTCGGTGAGCGCGAATATTGGCTGGCGCTGCAATCCTTTGGCCGGTGCTACGCGCGCAGCTACCACGAACCCTCCTTCGACTTTCTCGCGACCCAGCCGGGATCGGCCGAAGAGGCCGCTGTTTACAGGAGGCTGTTCCTGACCGGTGAGGTCGGTTGTCTCGGGGACATGTCGCGCATGTCCGTGGTCGTGCGCTACATTCGCGGCACGATTGCCGAAGGGCTTCTTCTGCAGAACATCGCGGTCCCGCCGCGCCTGGCGCTCGCCGCCCCGCCATCGGTGGCGCAGATCCGCACCCTGAGCGAAGTGGCCCGCTGCTACGCGGCCACCCATCGCGCCGAGGCGCGCGCGCTGATCGCCGACACCAGTCCCGGCAGCGCCGAGGAGCTTGCCGCGCTCGAGCATATCGAAGCCGATCTGTTTCGCTGTGTCCCGGCCGTCGCGAACAATCTCCAGTTTCATTCCACCGATATTCGCTACCGGCTGGCGGAGGCGCTGTTGCGAATGCCGGCGGACGCCGCGCCTTCGCGGCCCTGACCATTTGCCGGCGCCCGGGCCTGTCCCCTCTTCCGGTCGAGAATCTCTGTCTGGACTCTCGTGCGCGCTTTCGACGGGAAGGGCTTTGGGCTAGGCTGACGCGATCGACACATGTGCGCGCCTGAGCCGGTCCGCCCACCAATTACGAGGGCGGCCTTATGCAGTTTCTCTCCATTGCCTGGTTCTTTCTCGCCGCGGCGCTGGCCGTTCTCGCCCTGCGCCGCTGTCTCGTGCTCCCGACATGGAGCGCGATGCGGGTGCTGGCGACGCTCTGCATCGTCGCCGCTCTGCCTCTCGTCGCCTTCGCCTGGTGGGGACAATATACGGCCGCCGGCCATCGTGCGTTCGACGAAATGGACGGCCTCTATCCCTTCGCGGCCGGGGCGCTTGGTCTGTTGCTGACCATGGTGGCGGCGCTGGCCGCCTGGCTGGCATCGCGCGGACGAGGCTCGAAGGTCTAGGCCGACCGCCGATCCTGGACCGGCCGCCTGGACGGGCACCCACCGTCACCCGGGGCTATAGCTTGGCCTTATGGTCGGGCGAGCGCTTGTGATGCGACTGACCGCAGGCCGGCGCTAGACTGGCCCGTCACGACTGGGACTATTGCCGATGCTCAACCGCCGCTCCTTCCTGCTCGGCTCGGCCGCGACGATGGCGCTCCTCCCCGCCGCCCGCCAGACCGCCATCGGGGCGGTGTCGCGCACGCATCAGCTTGCCGCCGTCGGCCTTTCGGCGCCGGTCGAGATCGTCGACGATTCCTACGGAATTCCCCACATCCGGGCGCAATCGATCCCCGACGCCTTTTTCGGCCAGGGCTATGTCGTGGCGCGCGACCGGCTGTTCCAGATCGACCTCGGGCACCGCCGCGAGCTGGGGCGCCTCGCCGAAGCCTTCGGTGCCGAGTTCGCGCCTCACGATGCGGCGGCGCGGCTCTTCCTGTTTCGCGGCGACCTCGACGCCGAGCTGGCGCGCGTGCCGGCGCGCCTGCTCGCCTGCGCCCGCGCCTATGTGGCCGGCATCAACGCCCGCATCGACGAGGTCCTGGCCGATCCAGCCTTGCTGCCGCTGGAATATACGATTCTCGGCGTCGCGCCGCTGAAATGGGATGTGCGCGAGCTGGTGCTGGCGCGCGGTGAATCGGCCGGCAGCGCCGGGGACGAAATCCGCCGCGCCCGCCTGGCGGCCATGGGACTGCTCGATCTCGACGCGGTGATCGCCCCGCTGCGGCCGGCATGGACGTTGCGCGTGCCCGACGGCCTCGACGCTGCGGCCGTGTCGGAGGCGGATCTGGGCGTGCTGCGCCTTGGCGGACTGCCGTTCGGTTCGCTGGTCCCGACTCCCGACGCCCCCTCGCCTTCGGCGAGCGCCAGCGACCGCACCAATGCCGGCAGCAATGCCTGGACGATCGGCCCGGCGCGCAGCGCGACCGGCCGGCCGATCCTCGCCAACGACCCGCATCTGGGCATCGGCAGCTTCGGCCCGCGTCACGTAGCCCATCTGAGCGCGCCCGGACTGGACGTGATCGGCGGCGGCTCCCCCGGGTTGCCCGGCATCATGCAGGGACATACTGATCGCTTCGCGTTCGGCCGCACCAATTTCCATATCGACCAGGACGATCTGTTCGTCCTGGAGCTGCACCCCGACGATCCGGAGCGTTACCGCCACGGCAGCGGCTGGCGGCCGTTCGAACGCGTCGAGGTCTCGATCCCGGTCAAGGGCGCGGCGCCGACACGAGCAACCCTGCGCTACGCCGTGCAGGGGCCGGTGATCTCGCACGATCCGGCGCGCCACCGCGCAACCGCGCTCGCCACGATCGAGCTGCAGCCCGGCGCCAGCGGGGCCTTCGCGATGATCGCGATCAACCTGGCGCGGGACTGGGCGAGCCTGCGCGAGTCCGCCTTCCGCTTCCACCCCTCGCCGACCAACTTCCATTATGCCGACGTGGACGGCAATCATGGCTGGCAGGTGATCGGCTTCGTGCCGATCCGCCGTCGCGGCGACGGCCTGATGCCGGTGCCCGGCGATGGCCGTTACGACTGGACCGGGATGCGCGACTTCCGGTCGCTGCCGAGCGAATATAATCCGGCCAGAGGCTGGTTCGCCTCGGCCAACCAGAACAACCTTCCGCGAGGCTGGCCGCGCAATCGAATCCCGGCCTTTTCCTTCCGGGATCCCTATCGCTACGAGCGGATCGCGTCCGTGCTTTCGGCGCAGCCGCGGCACAGCCTCGCCGACAGCGTCGCGCTCCAGCACGACACGTTGTCGACTCCGGCGCGGCAGCTGATCGCCTTGCTGCCCGCCCGCGGCTCGGCCGGGGCGGAGCCGGCGATCGCGATGCTGCGCGGCTGGGACGCGCGGCTCGACGCGGACAGCGGGCCGGCCGCCCTGTTCGAAATCCTGTGGCGCGAGCTCGGCACCCGCATGATCGCCGCGATCGTCCCCGAACGGGCGCGTGCGCTGGTGGAAGGGATTGCGCCTTCGGTGCTGCTCGGGCTGCTGGCCAGTCCCGACCGGCGGTTCGGCCCCGACCCGGAGGGGGCGCGGAATGCCCTGTTCGACGCCGCGCTCGCCGCTGCCTGGACGCAGGCGCGCGCGCAGCTCGGGCCGGACCCCGCCGCATGGCGGTGGGGCGCGTTGCACCAGGTGCGGATCCGCCACCCCTTGTCCCGCATCCCCGCCATCGCTGCGGCCTTTCCGGCGATCGAGGGCGAGGGATCGGGGGGCGATTCCTACACCGTCATGGCGCGCTGGCTGCGCGGCGCCCCCGCCTGGAACATTGCCGGCGGCGCGAGCTATTTGCAGGTGATCGACGTCGGTGCCTGGGACAATTCGCTGATGCTGAACCTGCCGGGCAATTCGAACGACCCCCGCTCGCCGCATTATCGGGACTTCTACGCACCCTGGATCCGCGGCGAGATGCGGCCGATGCTGTTCAGCCGCGCCGAGGTCGACGCGCGCGCCGCCGGCCGGACCATGCTCCGCCCCTGACGTTCAGCGCGCCAGCGCCGCGCACAAACGGTCGGTCGCCAGCGCGATGCGGGATTCGGCGGTGTCGCGATTGGAGGCGTCGTTGCGCACGCCGCGGGTCTCGGTGTTGAAGGCGAGCAGGCTGCCGGCGCGCTGATCGGGACAGAGGCTGAGATAGGCGCGGAAGCCGTTCTGATCGCCATTATGGCCGACGAACCGGATCGGCCCGGCCGAATCGATGAAGAAGGAGAGGCCGCTCTGCGTCGTCCGGGCCATGCGTCCCTGGGTGAAGTCCTCGCCCGCGGAGATTTGCGGCCGCCACATTTCCTCGAGCGACGCGCGCCTCAGGACGAGGTCGTAATCCGCCTGTCGCGCCGGATCGCCGAGCAGGAAGGCGACGTAATTCGCCATGTCAGGGAGCGGCGCGTTGAGCCCGCCATTGGACACGGTCACGCCGGTATCGGCGTCGAACGGCGCCGCGACCCGCCGGCCATTGCTGATCGTGTAGCTGTGCGAGCGATGCCGCAGCAGGAAAGGCGGCGTGCGGTCGAAATAGCTGGCATGCATGCCGAGCGGCCGCAGGATGTTCTTGTCGATATAGACTTCGTAATCCTCGCCGGTCAGCCGCTCGATCACCTGCCCCAGATAGACGATGCCGGGATTGGAATAGCTGAAGCGCGAGCCGGGACGGAAGCGGACCTCGGTATAGGGCAGCATCGCCTCGAGCTGCGCCCAGCCGGGAGGCTCGAACGGCTGCCATTCCTGGTCGCGCCACGGCCAGGTGCCGCCGCGAAAGCCGGCGCTGTGGCTCATCAGTTGCCGGATCGTGACCGCGCTCATGTCGCCGTACGGATTATGCACCCGGGCGAGTTCGGGCACGTAGCGAATGATCGGATCGTCCAGCGACAGCAGACCGCGATCGCGCAGCTGCATGATCGCGATCCCGGTCATCGTCTTCGTGATCGATGCCCAGTGATAGATGGTCCGCGCGTCGACCGGGACATGGGCGTCGGCGTCCTGCTCGCCGAGATAATCGGCAGCGACGGTCCGCCCCTCCCGCACGAAGGTGAAGCTGCTGCCGACGATGCCCGATCGCCGCACCTCGGCGCGATGGAACTGACGGAAATCCCCCAGCGCCGCATCGAAGGCGCGCTCGTCGGCCAGCGCCGGGCTCGAAGCCAGCGAAGCGGCGAACAGGAAGGCAGCGGCGAACCGGCTGGGCATGGCGATCGTGCTTCCTTCCTCCATCGACCTGCCTGGTTTGCTGGCTGGGGCGGCAGGATTCAACCTGCGAATGCGGCCGCCTGCAATCAGTCCGGCTTTATCCCGTCCACCAGGGCCGCCAGCGCAACATAGTCGATCTTGCCGGTGCCAAGCACGGGCAGGGCCTCTACGATCCTGATGTCGCGCGGGATTGCGAGCTCGGCGACGCCGTTGGCCTTTGCCCAGACCTGGAGATCGCGCGCGGTCGCGTCCTTGCGGGTGGTGAAGAGGACGAGCTGCTCGCCCTTCTTCGCATCGGCGCGGGTGACGACCGCGTTGCCGGCCTCGGGCCAGACCGCGGCGGCATAGGTTTCGACCGCGGGCAGGGACACCATCTCGCCGCCGATCTTGGCGAAGCGCTTGGCGCGCCCCCGGATGGTGACGAAGCCGGCATCGTCGATGGTGACGATGTCGCCGCTGTCATGCCAGCCCCCCTCGGGCGGCTGGAGCACGCCGGGCGCGTCGACCTTCATATAGCCGGCCATGATATTGGGCCCGCGGATCGACAGCCGTCCCCCCTCGGCGATGCCTGGGACGGGATCGATCCTGGCCTCGATGCCCGGCAGCAGCCGGCCGACCGTACCGGCCTGGAAATGCATCGGCGTGTTGACCGCAATCACCGGCCCCGCCTCGGTCGCGCCATAGCCTTCGAGGATACGCAGGCCGAATTTGTCTGCGAAGACGCGGCGGGTCTCGTCGCGCACCCGCTCGGCGCCGGCGAAGACGTAGCGGAGCGAATAGAAATCGTAGCTGTGCGCCATGCGCGCATAGCCGGCGAGGAAGGTGTCGGTCCCGAACAATATGGTGGCGTTGGAATCGTAGGCCAGGGCCGGCACGATCCTGTAGTGGAGCGGGTTCGGATAGAGCAGGGTCCGGATGCCGTTGAGGATGGGCAGCAAGGTGCCGCCGGTCAGCCCGAAGCTGTGGAAGACCGGCAGCGCATTCAGCACCAGGTCCGACGAATTGAAATCGATCCGCGCGGCGAGCTGCTTGCAATTGGCGAGCAGATTGCGGTGGGTGAGGACGACGCCCTTCGGCAGGCCTTCCGAGCCGCTGGTGAACAGGATCACCGCCGCGCTGTCGGGCGCGATCCCGCGGCGGCGATGGAGCCGGCCTGCCCAGCGCGCGGCCAGAGCGGCGCGCAATTTCGCGCCGACGCCGATGCCGGCGGCGACATCCTCCAGATAGAGGATGCGCAGCCCCTCCCCCTCCAGGGCGTCGACGATCGGCTGGAGCTTGCCCTGATCGATGAAGGCGCGGGCGGTGATCAAGGTGCGGATCTCGGCCGCCGTGCAGGCCGCCTTGAGGCTGGCGAGGCCGGCCGAATAATTGAGCATCGCCGGCAGGCGCCCGGTCGCCTGGAGCGCGAAGAAGGTCGCGACCACACCCGAGACGTTGGGCAGCAGCACGCCGACCGCTTCGCCCTGCCTGGTCGATCCTTCGAAGGCGCGGCCAAGCGCCATGCTGGCGGTGACCAGCCTTTTATAGTCCATCGGCTGGCGCTTCACGTCCTCGACGATCGCCGTGCGGCTGCCGTGGATGAGCCGCGCGTCGAGCAGCGCCTCGAAGAGCGTCCGGTCGATCTCCGATGTCTCGAAGATCATCGCGCTCATTTCGTCATGGAGCCGGCGACCGGCGATCGCGCGGCGGGCGCGCGCGGTCATCGCGCCGTCGATCTCGAACCGGCGGGGCGGCAGCACGATGAGCCTGATCCTCGGGAAGGCGCGCAGGCGGACCTTGCCGCGCAGCCGCGAGAAGGGCGTATATTGGGCGCCGTCGATCCGGACCGGCACGATCGGCGCGTCGGCCTTGTCGGCGACCAGGCCGGGCCCGTCGAATATCTTCATCAGCGCGCCGGTGACGGTGATCCGCCCTTCCGGGAAAATCACCAACGTGTTGCCCTCGCGAACCGCCTTGATCATCGCCTTGGTCGACATCGGGTTGGTCGGATCGACCGGGAAGGCGCGGAACAGCTTCAGCGCCGGCGCCATCCACCAGCGCGACGCGACCTGGCTGTTCACCGCGAAGACCGGCTTGCCGGGAAGGAAGGCGGCGAGCAGCAGCCCGTCGAGCCAGGAGACATGGTTGACCACCACCACCGCGCGCTGGCCGGGCTGCGGCATATTCTCGGCGCCCTGCAATTCCACCCGGTAAAGCAATTTCAGCGTGCCGCGCACGATCGACTTGATCACCGTCTCGGGCAGCAGCCAGCAGGAAATGAGCGCGACGGCGAGGGTGGCGAAGCCCATCGCCCCGACGATTCCGGGGATGGTCACCCCAAACGCCGTCATCCCGGTGACGATCGCGACCAGCAGCACGGTGATCGCGGCATTGACGATATTGTTGGCGGCGATGATCCGCGATCGTTCGGCCGGCGGGCTGCCGGTCTGCAGGATGGCGTAGAGCGGCACGATGAACATGCCGCCGGCAAAGGCGATGCCGACGAGGTCGATCAGAATGCGGATGCTGCCCGGGCTGGCCACGAAGTCGCTTATGCCCGCATTCGGAACCGTCACCCGGAAGGCGCCGGTCGAGAAAGACAGGTCGATCATGAAGCCGGCGAGGACCAGGGCCGAGACCGGCACGTAGCGCGCCGACACCTCGCCGCGCAGCAGCTTGTTGACGAGGATCGAGCCCAAAGCGATCGAGACCGAGAAGACCAGCAGGAAGAAGGTTACCACCTCCTCCCGGCCGCCGAGATTGCCCGAGACCAGAGGCGCGAAATCGGACAGCAAAACCGCGCCGACGGCGAAGAACCAGCTGATGCCGAGGATGCACAGCCAGGCGCCGCGCCCGTCATGCGCCGTCTTGAGCACGGTCCAGGTGCTGCGCAGCGGATTGACGTCGATCCGCACCCCGCCCCCGGCCGCCGGCGGCGCCGCCGGCACGAACAGGCTGGCGAGGAAACCGACGCAGGCCAGGCCGGTGGCGACCATTCCGGCTTCCCAGGGGGCGATCACGCCCGCGAGCAACTGCCCGGCGAGGATGGCGAGGAAGGTGCCGGCCTCGATCAGCCCGGTGCCGCCCATGATCTCGTGCGGGCCGAGATGCTGTGGCAGGATCGAATATTTGACCGGGCCGAACAGGGTCGAATGGCAGCCCATCAGGAACAGGGCGCCGAGCAGCAGCGGCACCGATTGCAGCCAGAATCCGGCCAGGCCCACGGCCATGAAGACGATCTCCGCCGCCTTCACCGCCCGCACCAGCTTCGCCTTGTCGAGCGAATCGGCGATCTGCCCCGCGAGCGCTGAGAAGAGGAAATAAGGCAGGATGAACAGGCCGGTGGCGATGGTCGCGAGCATCGCCGATTTGTCGGGCTGGTTGGCGTAGAGCGTGTAATTGGCGAGCAGCAGCATCGCGAATTTCAGCACATTGTCGTTGAACGCGCCAAGGAACTGGACGACGAACAAGGGCCCGTAGCGGCGCTTGGCGAGCAGCGAGAAATCGGGCGCGGACATCGTCTTTCATTCCTTCGAATCAGCGTCTTGAATCAACGGCTTCGATCCTGCTTTCAGCCGTGACGCTTCGTCGACATCGTATTTTCGAGCAGTGTCACGTCGCTGCCTTTGCTCGCAATGTGCGAATCACGGCAGAGAAGCGATATGCGCTAAAACTGAACAACGTTCAATTAAAATATTACGCACTGTTCAATTTGAGCCTGGAACCGATCAAGGACCGGATATCACCCGTGGTTGTTCTGGACTCGACCGGCAGCGGCGCGCAAACCGGGCGCGCCCGGCGCGTTCACGCACCCTGGCCAAGCGCAGGCGATGCGCCGGCCGGCGGAATGTCCTCGCCGTGAAATCGGATCGGCAACCTCACGCCCGGGATCGGCGGCCCCTCATCCCGTTCAAGGCGCAGCGCCATCCCCCGATGAATGACCTGTGGATCGGCGAACGCTTCGGCGAGGCTGTTGATCGGTCCTGCCGGCACTGCCTCGGCCGCCAGCGCTCGAAGCAGATCGTCGCGTGCCCAGCCGCCAGTGCGCTGGGCAATGATCGCGCTCAAATCGGCGCGCGCGGCGACCCGGTCGGCGTTGGTCGCAAAGCGCGGGTCGTCATCCATCCCGACCACGTCGCGGAACCGGCGAAACTGATCGTCATTTCCAACGGCGAGAATGAACCAGCCATCCGCCGTGGGGTAGACTTCATAGGGCGCGATGTTGGGATGCGCGTTCCCCAGGCGAGTGGGCGAATCTCCCGAGACAAGATAATTCATCGCCTGGTTGGCGAGCGTGCCAACCATCACATCGAGCAGGGCCATATCGACCCACTTGCCGCGCCCGGTCCGCGCCCGTTCGGCGAGCGCCGCCTGGATGCCGATCACCGCATATAGCCCCGTCATGATGTCGGCATAAGCGACGCCAATCTTCTGCGGCGCCCCCGAAGGCTCTCCGGTGAGCGACATGATGCCGCTCATGCCCTGCACGACGAAGTCGTAGCCGGCGCGCCCGGCATAAGGGCCATCCTGGCCAAAGCCGGTGATCGAGCAATAGACGAGGCGGGGATTGAGCTTGGACAGGCTGGCGTGATCAAGCCCATATTTGGCGAGCGTGCCCACCTTGAAATTTTCGATGAGCACGTCGGCGTCGGCCACCAGCGCGCGGACGGTTTCCCGCCCCTCCTCTTCCCGGAAATCGACACAGACGGATCGCTTGCCCCGGTTCGTCGCGTGGTAATAGGCCGCATCGCGGCTTCCATCGGCGTTGTCGACGAAGGGCGGACCCCATCGCCGGGTATCGTCGCCATCCAGGCTTTCAACCTTGATCACCTCGGCACCAAGATCGGCAAGAACCTGCCCCGCCCACGGGCCGGCCAGGATCCGCGCAAGTTCGATCACCTTGAGGCCGGAGAGAGGTCCCGGCATCAGGGTGCGGAGTTCGGAGTGATCGCGCGATCAGGGATCAACATGTTCACGCCTGGCTTCCCTCCTTCAGTGTCGACGGCCTCCCGATTCACCAGTTGAAGGACGATCTGACCTCCACGCGGACCGGATGGCGACGGGGCTCGTCCGGCTGATGAGATCGCATCAGGACCGGTCATCGCGCTTGTTCAATATCGAGACGAGCGAAATCGTCATCATCAAATCGGCATTCCGCTGGCGCGATTGCCGATTGCGTCAACCGGGTTGGCGGGGCCGGGCCATTGACCCGATGCGGCAGGTGCAAGCCCTCGAAATTGGCCGGCGGCGCAATGCGATTTGGATGCTTAAGCGCAGATGCCGAAGTCGCTGGAAAGCCACCGCCATGTGAAACAGAGAAGATGAAACGAGGCACAGGAGGTGAATGCCATGGCCAGCGAGGATCTTCCCGATCTCAAGGAGCGGACGGCGGGCCAATGGTGGTTCAATGACGAAGACCACGTCCGGCTGTCAGTCAGCGAGATCCGAGCGGCGGGAGAGGCGATCCTGCGCCGGATCGGCGCCAGCGAAGACGAAGCCGAATATCTGTTCAGGATATATCTCGACAAGGCGCTGCAGGGCGACCACGCCCGCGGCCTGCTCGATTTTCCATTGCGCGTCCGCCAGGTCACCGAAAAGAAGAATCCGATTCACCCGGTGGTGAAGATCCTGCGCGAAACCGCATCGACGGCCCTCGTCGATTGCGAAACGGAGCCGCTCGGCAACTGGCACAACACGCTGTTCCATCGCGCCGCAATGAACATCGCGATCGAGAAGGCGCGCGCGACCGGCATCGGCTGGGTCAGCCTGAGATCCTCGCTGCTCGTCCTGCGGACCCAGATGTACCAGGCGATCGACGCGAACATGATCGGGATCGGCATGACCCAGACCTATCCGCTGGTGGCGCCGTTCGGCGGCTTCACGCCGATGCTGGGCAACGCGCCGATTGCATTCGGTATTCCCGCCGGCACGCACGATCCCGTCATCGTCGACATGTCGTGCACGCAGACCTCCTCGTCGGGCGTGCATATCGCCGCCGACCACAAGATCCAGGTGCCGCCGGGCTTCATCCTCGACGAACGCGGCAATCCGACCACCGACCCCGCCACCTATGCGGCGCCCGGTCACGAAACCCACGAAAAGCAGAAGGCGCGCGGGACGCTCACCGCTCTCGGCAACAGCCACAAGGGCTATGCCCTGGTATTCGCGGTCGGCCTGCTCACCGCGATCCTCACCGAGACGAATTTCCCCTGGGAAGCCAAGGACATCTCGATCGGTTCGCCGACCGACGGCAGCCGTTTCGGCGCGATCCTGATGGCGGTCGATCCTTCCTCGTTCGGATCGGTCGACGCGATACGCGCGCGAGTGGACGAATTCATCGACGCCCTGAAGGCAAGCGGGACTCGCGAGGGTGTGCCGGAAATCCTCTATCCGGGCGAGAAGTCGCAGCGTCTCCAGCGTGAGCGGCGCGCGGCCGACATCTTCGAACTCCCGAGGAGTCACTACGAGAATTTCTGTCGGCTGGCGGCGGAACTCGGCGTGACCGTGGCAGCGCAACGCTGAAGGAGGGCAGGATGGAAGACAGGATGAAGGGGACGGGCCCGGCCCATGAGGGCGATCGATTGATCGCGGCGGACGCGACGCCCTGGCTGCCGATGAACGCCAGCACCCGATTTCGGCTTTTGCGCTGCAGCCGCGAAACCGGTCAGACGACGCTGATGCTCAAGATCGCCGCCGGAACGCGCGCGCCCGCCCATACACATTTCGGCGCAAGCGAATATCTGGTCCTGTCCGGCACCATGGAGCTTGACGGCGGCGAGTTAGCCGGCGGCGTCACCGCCCGCGCCGGGGACTATGGCTATGAGGCGACGGGCGCCGTCCATGGCGAGACCTTCTTTCCGGAAGAGACGGTGCTCTATTTCACCCGCTACGGCCCGAGCGCCACGATCGGGGAGAACCAGCAGATATTGTCGGTGCTCGACTGGAAGAGGCTGAGCGAGCTGCAGGCCGAAGGGCTGGCACAATTGGGCGGGACCTGAAGCAGACGCTGCAACGACGAGGTCAACCGCCGAAGGCGAACGGTTCGACGCCCCTGACATTCAGATCGTGAACCTCCAGCAGCGCCCCCGCCAGGGGCTCGCGCGCCCACATCGCCTCGTCGAAGCCCAATGAGGCGGTGGAAAGGAACAGGCGATCGAGCCGCTCGCCGCCGAATGTGGGGCGCGTCGCCTGGGAGACGGGAAGCTCCAGCTGAGCGAGCGGCGTCGCGTCGGGGGCATAGTGGCGCAGGAACCGGTCCCCGAAAAAGGCGATCCACAACCCGCCTTCAGCGTCGCAGGTCATGCCGTCCGGATAACCGTGATCGTCGTCGAAACGGAGAAACACGCGCCGATTCGCGATCTCGCCGTCCGCAGCTATGTCATAGGCGTAGGTGACGCGCTTCAGCGTGTCGTTCAGATACAATGTCCGCCCGTCAGGGCTGAAGGCCGGCCCATTGGTGGCGATGAAGCCGACGTCGATCAACCGGCTTCGGCCATCGGGATCGAGCCGAAACAGCTGACCGCATTCGCTCTTGCCCCAGGCGGAGGGATCCGCCCCGCCGACGCCATTGTCGACCGTGCCCGACCAATAGCGGCCCAGCCGATCGACCACGCCGTCGTTGAAGCGTGCCGCCCCCGGATCGGCGCGGGGATCGCCAATGATCCGATAGCCTGCGGACCTCGGGTCGATTTCGACGAACCCATCCATGGACGAGGCGATGAAACCGCCAGCCGCGCGCGGCGCGATCGCGCTCACCATCCTCGGCGGCGCCCAGCTGCCATGTTCGCCCGAGCCGAGATCGGCCCAGAAGATGCGGGGTCCCTCCTGGTCGAGCCAGTAAACATTGTCGTCTCGCCGATCCCAGACCGGACTCTCGCCATGTCGCGCCCCCTCCGTCTCAAGGGGTGTGACTCTTGCCTGCACTGCCACTGTCCGCGTCCCCAATGCTGGTTCAAATGGTCGATCGGTGCTTCCCGCCATCAATGGCGATCCACTCGCCCGTGCAATAGCCGGCGAGGTCCGAGCAGAGATAGGCGACGAACGAGCCGATCTCCTCGGGAAGGCCGGCCCGACCCGCCGGTATGAAGAATTCCCGGTCGAGCCATTCATCGAGGCTCACCCCCGGATGATGCGGCGCGATCCGCAATCGATAGAAATTCTCCAGCATCTCGGTTGCGACCCAACCCGGGCCGACGGAATTGAAGGTGATCCCCTCCGACGCAAATTCGTCCGACAACGACTTCAGCAAGCCCATGACCGAAGGCGCGACGGTGTTGGACAGCATGTGGGGAAATTCCGACACGGCTTCCCGCGCGGCCGACGTGCCGATGTGGATGAAACGTCCCCACTTCTTCTCGCGCATGCCGGGGATCACGGCGCGGGCAAGATGAGCCATCGCGACCGTCGACACTTCGAAACGATCGCGGAAGTCGTCTGCGTCGAGTTCGAACAGCTTGCCGACCTTGTTGTTGCTGCCCTGGGCGATGACGATATCCGGCGGGCCGAGCCGGTCCATGGTCTCCGCAACGGCGGATTCGATGCCATCGCGGGTCGAGAGATCCGCCGAAATGCCAATCGCGCTGCCCCCGGCCGCGACGATCTCGGCCACGGCAAGATCGATGCCCGCCTGCTCACGCGCAATGATCGCCACTCTCGCACCGTCGCCCGCAAGAAAGCCGGCCGCGGAGCGCGCCATCCCCTTGCTTCCAGTGACGAATGCAATTTTGCCCCTTATCTTGAGGTCCATGAAGCAAGCCTCCGATCAGGGCTGAATGGTGACGATTTGCTCTGTGGTCGTGAACGCAGCGACGTCGATCGACGCGATCTCGATCGGATGGCCTTCGGGATCGGAGAGGAATGCCGCGCGCAAGCTCCCGGAGCAGTCCGGCCCGCGAAAGCCCACATTGGCGGGCGGGACGAGGCTGGAACCGCCGCTGGCAAGCGCTCGATCATAGGCTGCGTCGACGTCGTCCGTGACGAAGACGAGCGGCCCGTATGCAGTGCCGAGCGTGAGCTCTCGGCCATCCCTGTATTGGTAGAGTATCACGTTCGCTTGCCCGGCGCCGGCGCTCATGACCGCTTCGACGGCATGGTCGGACTCGACGATGGTCATCCGGACCATGGCGAATGCCTTCGAATAGAAGCGCGTCATCGCGGCCAGATCGTCGACGACGAGCTTGGCAATGCACTGCATCAATGCCCTGCCTGTCCGAACCGTATCTTCCTGAGGAATGCGATCACGCCGTCCCTGAATGCGTCGTTGCGGTCCCCGGCAACCATGTGGCCGGCCTTGGCGACGTCATAGATCTCGGTATTCGGCACGAGATCGATCAGCTCGGCCACCCCCTCGTCGTCGACGATGTCACTTTGGCCGCCGCGCACGAGCAAGGTCGGGATGGTGATTCCCCTGCTCGCCTGCCGGAGCTCCTCCGTCCAGTTCGGCCGCTCGGCTTCCGGGCGTTCGGCCAGGATCCGCGGGTCCCAATGCCAGTACAGGCGCCCATCGTCCTTCAGGCGCAGATTCTTCATCAATCCTGCCGGGTCATTGGGGCGCTTGCGTTCGGGATTGTAGGCGGCGACCGCGGCTGCCGCCTCCTCCAGCGTCGCGAAACCCGCATCGTGCGCACGCATGAAGGTCCTGATCTTTTCGAGGCCGGCGCGCGCCGGCCGCAGCACGATATCGACGAGAACCAATGCTTTTGCCTGGGGGAGCATGCCGGTGCCGACGGCGTAGAAGCCGGTCATGCCGCCCATCGAGGCGCCGACGAGGGCGACCGGACGCCCGATCGACGTCACCACCGTCGCGAGATCCACCGCTCGAACCTGCAGGGAATAGCCTCCGTCCGCCGACCAGCCGCTCTCGCCATGGCCGCGCGCGTCGAAGTTCACGACATGATAGCCTTCGCCGATCAGGCTTTCCATCGTGCCGGACCAGGAATGGCGGGTCTGACCACCGCCGTGCATGAGGATGACCGCCGGCGCGTCGGGCGGCCCGCCGACGTCCGCGGCGAGGATCAGCCCATCGGGCGCGCGATAGTCGCGGCGGACTGTCTGGCTCATCGAACGGGGCTTCGATCCGGATCGCCGGTGGCGATCCGATCCTCAGCTGGACGCACCGACAGGCACCCGATCCTGCGGAACCGATTCGATCGTGTGAAGGCTCTCCGCGGCCCAGCCGACCACGCCGATCGGAACCGAAAAGTGCAGCTTGAGGACAACCTCCTGAAAGCGCCAACCTTCGGCCGTGCGGCGATATTTCTCCCGATAGCAGCCGGCCAGCATGAGGCTCTGTCCCTCCGCCCCATAGCGGCCTTCCAGATATCGGATCCCGGTCGCCTCGTCGCCGTCCAGGCGGACCTGATGCGCGTGGTTGTAATGCTTGATCATCGTCAGCTTGTGGTCCGGCACCACGTTCACGAACAATTCCTTGATCGCTGCCTTGCCCCTCGCTTCGCTCACATAGTCGATCACGATGACGCCATCGTCCGTGAAGAGGTCCTGGAATCGGTCCCAATAGCCCTCGTTGATATATTGATGATATTCGTTGGCGAGGTCCTGGATTTCCTCGATATCCTCGAGCCTCTGCAGCCGGCGCTTGATATCATCCAATTCGGTAATGCTCATCTGTTCTTCCAACTTGCTGGAGGGGCGATGCCCGATCAATCGGTCAGACCCATGACCTTGTCATAGACCTCGTGGAAATGGAGGATCTGGCCCTCGGCGGTGTTGGCGAGGGTGAGATAATCCTCGCCCGGCTCCGCCGCTTTGAAGCCCTGCTGGACGGCGACCATGTTGGTGAAATCCTGGTCGGCAATATGACCGAGCACGCCGGTCGCAGGATAATCACGCGCCCACTCGTCGAAGTCGATCTCGATCGGCTCGGCCGCAGGCGGCCGTTCGGCGCCATCGGGAATCGGCATCAGCACGCGGATCTCCATCGTCGAATGGTCGGGATCGGTGCCGTAGGGCAGGAACCGATACCACCACGGCATCATCTCGCCCCACCAGGGATGGTGATTGGGGAACAAATGATATTTCACCATGTCGAGGAAGAAGGCGGGATGCAGGCCCGCATGCGCCCGGCCGGTTGTTTCCTCGAGCCGCTTGCGCTGAAGCTCGGCCGCAAAGGCCCGCGAATCCGCCTGGTCATGACCGCGCTCGGCGGGCGGCGGATCGAACCCGAAGGCGCTGCAGAAGACGCGAAGGCCTTCGTGCGTGTCCAGCCGATCGCCGATATAGGGATCGACGATGTTGCCCGGCGCGATCAGCCGGCTGAGATGGACGTTCCCCTCCTCCCAGATGTCGATCTGGGTCGCGGCCGAACCGAACATCGGCATCCCGTCATAATGGGTGTGGACGGTGTGATAGGCTTCGTCGAATGCCTCCTGGGCGGCCTTCCAGTTGCAGCGTATCTTCTTGCGGATGTGGAGGGCGGTGTAGCGATCCTGCAGCGGGAAATCGACGAAATGCTCGCGGAGCGGCCCGAGGATCGACTCGAAAGGCGGCGCTTCCGGGTCGGGATTGATGAATATGTTGCCGCCCCATCGGCCGATCTGCACCTCATGGAGGTTGAAATGGTCAGGAACGACGTAGGGAAATTCCTGTTGGAACGGGATCCACTGGAGCTTGCCGTCCAGGCCGTAGACCCAGCCGTGGAACGCACATTGCAGGTTCGCGCCGGAGCCCTTTTTGTCGCAGATCTTCCTGCCGCGGTGCCGACAGCTATTGTTGAACGCGCGGAATTCATCGGGCGCGGTGCGGACGACGACGTAGGAGAGGCTGGCGACGTCATAGGCGATGCGGTCGCCCACGTTCGGTATGTCCTCCTCGCGGCACGCAACCTGCCAATGCTTCTTCCAGATATTCTTGATCTCGAGCGGCACGAACTTCGGATCGATGTAGCGATCGTAGGAGATCATTCGCGGCTCGGGTCGATAGGCGCCGCGCTTCTGGATGACGGGGGGAAGGGTCTGCCCGTCGCACTTCAGAACATCCTCATAATAAGGAAAATTCTCGATCGTCGAACCAGGATCTGGTCTGCCGAAATCCTTCTCATAATAACGGTACGTCATACAGCCTCCTGCAAGCGTTCCTGAAACGGCCGGTCCGGAAGGGCATCGCCGGGTGTGGAGCCAGCATAGTGCAAAAGCCGCGGCGCGACGTAGCCTCGCCCGGAAGCAACCCTAGTCCAAGAGAGAACAGGACGGCCGCGCCGCACGAGCCGGCCGTGCCCTGCCGTCGACAGAAGCTGCACAGTCGAAACAAACCGACTTCCGGCGGCGGCAATGCAGCCCGGCCTCGCTTCGTGGAAAAGAGGGGCACGATCGCCAGCCTTTGCTTGCAACGCGGCCCGGAGACAGTTGATGAAACACCAGACCTGCCCCGTGGCGCCCGTTTCCGTCGAAGAGCTGTTGTCGAACGCGCTGCAGATTTCGCCCTACGAGGCGCTGGGACAACTTCAGCAGGATGCCCCGGTCCATCAGGTCGGAAACCTGCCCTGGTACCTGGTGACGCGCTATGACGTGTGCAATCGGGTGCTGCGCGACGCCAGGAACTTCTCCAGCGAATTTCGGGAGTTCGGCGGTCAACTCGCCGCCATCGGCCTGGCGCCGTCCGCGGCCGCGCGCGCGAGGATGATCGAGGTCGGCGGCGATCGCGGGATGATGTTCGAGATCCTGCTGCACCGCGATCCCCCGGCCCACAGCCGCCAGCGCCGGCTGATCAACCATGTGCTCACGGCACGCACCAGCCGGTGGGAAGGGTTCATCGTCGCCCAGGTGAGGCGGCTGATCGAGAAGCTGGAAGTCGAGGGCGAAGCGGACTTCATGGAGGCCCTGGCCGTGCCCCTGCCGGTGGCCGTGATCGCGGACATACTCGGGGTCGGCGAGGATGTGGTTGGAAGCATCAAGCAATGGTCCGACACGAGCGTGAAGGTGGCCGCGCGGCTCTGCTCGGACGAGGATTGGATCGCTGCGGCGGCGGCAATGAAGGCGCAAAGCGATTTCTTCGAGGGCGAGCTTCGCGAAAGGCTCGAAAATCCGTCGGACGATTTGGTCGGCGTTCTGGCGGAAGCGACACGCGGCGCGCCCGATCCCGAAACCGGGGATCAGCCGATGAATTTCGCCGAAGCCCTGGAAATGCTGATCCTGCTGCTCATCGCGGGCAACGAAACGACCACGCAGCTCGTCGGCAGGGTGCTGCTGGACCTTGCCAAGAATGACGGCTTGCTCGAAGCCGTGCGCAACGACCCGAATCTGGTCCCGAACGTCGTCGAGGAATCGGTGCGTCTCGCCTCCCCCGTCCCGACGATCATGCGCTTCGTGAAATCGGATACGGAGATCGACGGTTTCATCATTCCCGGAGGATCCATCGTCAGCGTCTGCTTCAACCAGGCCAATCGCGATGCCGGCCAGTATCAATGCCCGCACGCACTGGATCCCCACCGCGACGCCGTGCGGCGCCATCTCGGCTTCGGCGCCGGCATCCATACCTGCCCCGGCGCGCCGCTCGCCCGGCTCGAGGCGAGAACTGTCGTCAGGGAGGTGTCCGAGCTCTTTTCCGGGCTGGAACTGGCCGGCCCTGACGCGGTGAAATATGAAATGGCGTCGATGGGGGTACGGGGCATGACCCATCTCAGGCTGCGCTACAGCCGCCGCCTGGATGTCGAAGCCGGGGACCGACCGAATGGCGCCTGATGCGGACGGCACCGCGGCTTCGCCCAAGGCAGAGAAGCGCATCGGCTATATCGGCCTCGGCGACATGGGCGGCGCGATCGCCACGCGTCTCGTCGAGACCGGTTGGAACCTGGTGATCTACGCGCGGCGCGAAGCCTCCCTGGTTCCATTTCGCGATCAGCCTGTGATGGTCGCCGGGACGCCTCGCGAAGTTGCCGAGGCCGCGGACATGTTCTGCATTTGCGTGGGCTATGGTCCCCAGGTCGAGGACTTGTTGTTCGGCAGCGGCGAAGCGGCCGAAGGGCTGCGACCGGACAGCATCGTCATCATCCAAAGCACGATCGAGCCCGACCGGTGCCGTAGCATTTCCGGCCGCCTGGAGCGCCGGAACGTCCATGTGATCGACGCTCCGGTTACGGGGGGGACGGCGCGCGCGCGCAACGGCACGCTGACCATTCCCTGCGGCGGCCATGCCGACACTATCGCCCGCTGCATGCCCCTCCTCAATAGCCAGGCTGCCTTGGTCGTGCGCGCCGGCGAGGTCGGAAGCGGCCAGATGATGAAGCTGCTCAACAATACGCTTTACGCAGTCAATTTGGCGCATGTCATCGAGGCGACGCGCGTCGGGGAACGGCTTGGCCTTTCCCGCGAAAGCATCTGGAAGACGATTGGCGCCGGCAGCGGGGGAAGCACGGCGCTGACCCATTATGCAAAGAGCATGGCGGCCGACGGCTCGATCTTTCCGCCGGGGGCGGTTTCATTTCCCGGGGGCCATGCCGGCCTGCTGTCGAAGGACGTGAACCTGCTTCGAAAGCAGCTCGCCGGCGCCGGCCTTTCAGAGTCCTTGATCGAAAAATCCGCAGAGCGGGCAATCGAGACGTTTACGCAAACTTAGCCCCTGGAGGTGCTGATCCCATGTCCGAATCAGGTTTTCAACGCCCGGATTACAATGCACGCGGCAGGCTGGACGGCCGTCGCGTGATGGTGATCGGCGGCGGCATGGGTATCGGCCATCAGACCTGCCTGGCCGTCTCCGACGCGGGAGCCCAGGTCTTTTGCGTGGACATCATTGCCGAGCGCGCGGCCGCCGTCGCGGAACAGGTGGGTGGATTTGCCGGGATCGGCGACGCCCGGCAACGGTCCGACGTCGAACGGATGTTCGCCGAGGCGCAGGCCGCGTTCGGCGCTCCAGTCACCGACGTCGTGGACGTGATCGGCGACGCATCATGGGCGCCGCTGCTGGCGGTGGACGACGAGACCTGGCTCGAACAGTTTCGGATCAACCTTTCGCACGCTTTGTTCGTGATGCAGATCGCAAGTCGCCTGTGGGTGGAGAACGGCATTAACGGCTCGATGGCGTTCGTCGCCTCCCCCGACGGAATGGGTTCGAGCGCGCTCCACGCGCCTTATGGCGCCGCGAAGGCCGGGCTCATCAATCTGGTCAAGACGGCCGCACTCGAATTCGCGCAACATGGCATCAGGGTGAACGCCATCGCGCCGGATGCGGCGGTCACGCCGGGGCATCCAAGAAGCCCGGAATCGATCGCCGCCTATGAGGCCATCATTCCGCTGGGCAGGATGCAGGACGACACGGACATGGCGGGGGTCCTTCGCTGGCTCCTCACCGATCTCGCGCGGAGCGTGACCGGGCAGACGATCCTGGTCGACGGCGGCCTATCCGTCATTTCCAGGCTGCCGCGCGACCTGAAATCCGTCGCTTCGATGATCGGCGCACCGTTCGCGCCGGCCGAGCCGGCCGAGCCGGCCGCTTCCTAGAATAACGGCTCCAGCCCCGATCGCCGCGCCCGGCCGCGACTGCTATCGCCTGCGCCGAAATCGAATGCCCAGACTCGACATGCCCTTGATGATGAGGGTGGCGCGATCGTATCGGACTGAATCCTGGTTCGAGAGCGAAACGCTCTCGAACGCATCGCAAATCTGTTTCAACGCGACGCGCCCTTCGGCGCGCGTCAGATCCGCGCCCGAGCAGTGGTGGATGCCGGTGCTGAAGGCGAGATGGCGCCGCGCGTTCGGGCGTGCTGGATCGAAGGTGTCGGGATCGTCGAAGACCTCGCCGTCGCGGCTCGCCTGGGCGACGAAGAGCGACACGATCGCGCCCTCGGGTATCACGATGTCGCCGATCTTCGCGGCCTTGCGGCAGAAGCGCATGATCGTCTGGACCGGCGTGTGGACGCGCAATGCCTCCTCGACGACATTGTTGATGAGCTCGGGCTCGTTGCGGATCCGCTCCAGAAGGCCGGGCCGGATCGCCAGCTCGTACATCATGCCGGCAAGCATCTGGGTCGTGGTTTCATTGCCGCCGACCAGCAGCATCACGGATAGCTCGACCGCTTCGTCCAATGTGATCGGCAGGCCGGCCTCCGGATCGTCCTTGCGGGTGAGCGCGGCAAGATCGCCGAGCAGATCGGACGGCGGCGTCTCCAGCCTTCGCTCGATCTGATCCACGAAATAGGCGCGCTGGTCGGCCATCGCCTTTGCCATCCTGAGCCAGACCTCCGGCGAGGCGCGCCGGCCGGATACGTCGGCCGCATGGTCGGACCATGAGCGTATTGAACCGTGAATATCCTCGGGCAGGCCAAGGATGTCGGCAATGACGGCAATGGGCAGTGGCGCGGCGAAGTCGCGAATGAACTCCATCTCGCCCTCGCGCGGCAATCGCGCCAGGAGTTGAGCGGTCCGCTCCTCGATCGAGGGCTTCCAGCGGTTGAAATGGCCGGGAAGCAGCTTGTTGAGCAGGCGCCGCAAACGCGAATGCGCCGGCGGATCCTGATGAACGACGATGTCGAAAAGCGCACCGCGCTCGCCGCCGATCTGCTTCATCTCCTCGAGCACGCCAGGGGGCGGAGTCATGCCGATCGCCTTCATCGCCGGCCCGAAACCGCGATGCTCGCTCGAGAAATTCTCGGCGTCGAGCAGCACCTTGGTGCAGTCGTCGAACCGCGTCACGATATACCAGGGAAGATCATCGACCTGATGGACCGGGCCTTCCTGCTGGAGCTTTGAAAAGATCGGGAACGGGCAGCGGGCGACCTCTTCCGAGTAGAGTTCATCGACCGAAAAGGGCGCGACTGGGCAATTCTGGACGATCGTATCTCTTGTCATCCCGGCAACATGGCAGCTTTGCCGCCCGGCGACATGGGCAAATGGCGCCATTACACGCAGGTTCAAAAGTCCGGATCGTTCGAGGCATATTGGCGGCCTATCGCCTGATCACGATCTCCGACGCCGCGCGGTCCCAGGTGCCCGCGGTCACGCCTTCGTCGCGAAGCTCGAACTTGAGGACGCGGCCTATCGGATTGCGCGGCAGGTTTTCGCGGAACTCGATGAACCGCGGGACCGCGAAATGAGGAATCCGGTCCAGGCACCAGCGGCAAAGCGATTCCTCGGTCAGCGTGGAACCCGGCTTCCGGACGGCGGTCACCTTGACTTCATCCTCGGTCAATTCCGAGAGGATTGCGTGCACGGCGACGTCCTGATCTCCGGATGCTCGCGGAACGCCGTCTCCATTTCGAAGCTCGAGATATTCTCCCCGCCGCGGCGCAGATAATCCTTCTTGCGATCGACAAAGGTGAAATAGCCCTGCGCATCGATCGAGCCGATGTCGCCGGTGTGGAACCACAGTTCCGAGAAGGCGGCGAGCGTCGCCTCGGGGCGGCGCCAATATCCCTTGAACATGAGATTGGGCCGCAGCGGGCGGGCGACGATCTCGCCGGCGATGCCGGGCGGACATTCGCAGCCCGAATCATCGAGAATGCGTACGTCGTAATCGGCGAAGCGGCGCCCCGAAGTGCCGGGCGGCGACGCGGCGCTGACCTTGTTCATCGTGATCATGGTCATCTCGGTCATGCCATAGCCCGGCGCGCCCGCCGACGGCACGCCGAACCGATCCCGCCAGATCGCCTTCAGCGACTCCGGGAAGGGCGAACCCTTGGCGACCCGCACCTGACCGAAGCAGCGTTTCGAGGACTCATTGTCCGGCGCATTGGCGATCAGCGCGATCATCGAGCCGATGAGGCTGACGACGGTCGCGCCGGTACGCTCGACGTCCGGCCAGAAGCCGGACAGGGAAAAGCGCTTCGCCATCGCCACGCGGGCGCCGGAGAGTGGCGCGGCCGCGACGATATTGTTGATCGCGTTGATGTGAAAGAAGGGCAAGGAGGTCCACAACACATCGGATTCAGAAAGGTCGTAGCCGTAAGCATTTTGCCGGCCGATGTTGCAGATGTAATTGTGGGGAATCATGCACCCCTTGGAAGGCCCGGTGGTCCCCGACGTATAGATCAACATGGCGAGATCGCCGGGTTGGATGTCCACGTCCAGCGCCTTGTCCCGCCCGGCCCGAAGCTGCTCGAAGTCGAGGAGGCTCAAGGAGGTCGGCATGGCGGGAGCCAGGCCACGATGAACGAGTGTGCCTGCGTCGGGCAGGCGATCGGCAATGCTCAGGATGCGATCCAGATAATCCTCATCCGCGACGATCACCCTGGCCGCCGTGTCGGCAAGCTGGTGGCGGAGAAACTCTCCGCGAAAGGCGGTATTGATCGGCGCGCTGACGGCCCCGAGCTTCAGGATCGCGTAGAGCAGCAATATGCCGTCCAGGCTGTTGTCGAGCATGGTCGAAACGGTGTCGCCGCGCGAGATGCCGAGCGAAGCAAGGCCGTGTGCGATCTGGTTGCTCCTGCGATCGATCTGCGCATAGGTCGCCGTCTCGCCCAGGCAGTCGAACGACGCACGGTCCGGCCAGCGCGCAACCGCCTCATCCAGCAGCCTGGTGATCGTGGTCTGGCCGTCACAACTCCACATCGTGTTCGCCTTCGGTCTCAAGACGTGGTGACCAGTGCCGGCAAGCGCCCTGCCCGGACCGATATCGACCTGGACATGCGCAGGGTGAGCAGGCCGCATGCGAAAGCCGCTGTGCCCGCAGCCAGGAAGGTGAGCGCCATTGCATGGCTGATCCGCTCCGGCGCCGCGAACAGCCGGTCCGTCATCACGCCGACGGCCAGCGGCCCCAGGCCCGACAATAAAGAGGAATAGACGGTGCAGGTCGCGGTGATGCGTCCACGGACCGAACTGGGCGTGAAGAGCTGGAGCGGCGTCAGCGCGGAAGAGAGAATGATGCCCTGGCAGACGAACCCGAGCGCAAGCAGGGCCAGCGCGGCCGACGCGGACGGCACGAGGGGCATCAGGATGAGCGGCAGCCACTGTATGCCGCACGCAATCAGCATCCAGCCGACGACGTTGCTCAGCGCGCGGTGGGCGGGCGCTCGTCCCATCACCCATGAGCCGAACAGGCACCCAAGAATTCCGGCGACCACGTAGATGGTCCCGACCGAGACGGCGGCCGCCGGCATCGCGATGTCGTGAACGCGGAAAAAGAGAGTCGGCACCCAGGCGTAGATGGTGAGGCTCATCGTGTTGTTCATCGCGATGAAGGTCGCGAGCGTCAGCAGATACCGCCAGTGCTGCCGAAAGAAGGCGAGCGCCGATCCGCTTTCGTCGGCTCCGACGCTTGAAATCCGCTTGCGCACCGGCTCGCGGATCCTGGCCATCACCGCCAGTCCGATCAGCAATCCCGGCGCGCCAACCAGGATGAACACCCATCGCCACGGCTCGAGCCGAAGCCCGAACAGGGCACGCTCGCCGCTGTCATGGGCAAGCGTCCCAAGCAACGGTCCGCCGAGCAGGAGGGCCAGTCCGGAGCCGACGAAAGCAGCCATCAGGAACAAGGCCGCGGCGCGCGGGATCACCCGAACCGGCGCGATGTCGCAGATGAGCGACAACACCGCGACCGGGATGATCGCCTCGGCAATGGCGAGGCCCATCCTGGCGAACAGGAGCGTCGTGAAGCTCTGGGCGAAGCCCGATAGGACGGTCATCGTGCACCAGACGATCATGCACAGCCCGACCAGCCGGACCCGATTTCCCTTGTCGACGATCGGCGCGATGAAGATGGACGACAGCGAGTAGACGGCGGTGAAGGCAAAGCCCTGCAACAGTCCGATCTGAACGTCGCTGAGGCCGATGCTCGCCTTGATCGGCCCGACCAGGAGGCTGAGAACCTGGCGATCGATATAGGCGAACAGGTAGACGACCTGGAAAGCGGCAATTGGTGGATACCATTGCCGCCAGGAGATTTCCTGCTCCGCTATCCTGCTTCCTGCTTCCATCCGCGCCCTGCCAGCAAATTCATGTTGTAGACGAGTTGGAAGCACGGGCTACGCTCAGGCGGCTCGATGACTTGCCTCGAAGCGTATCGCCTGAAGCCGGGCTTTCGGCGACGCGTCGTCGATCAGGTCGCAGTGAACCCACCGTCAACCACCATCTCCGACCCTGTCATGAAGGATGAGGCATCCGACGCCAGGAACAGCGCCGCCGCTGCGATTTCCTCCGGCGCGGCGACGCGGCCGATCGGATAGGAGAGGATCAATCGCTCCCTTTCCTGCGCCGTCCGTGCCGCGAACTTTTCCGAATCCACCTGTCCCGGGAGAAGCGCGTTCACCCGTATTTGCGGACGGAGCGCGCCGCATTCTATCGCCGCTGCCCTGGTCATCGCCGCGACAGCTCCCTTGCTCGCGCAATAAGACCCGATCGAAGGCAAGCCGACGTTCGCGGCGATGGACGACATGTTGACGATCGATCCGCCGCGGCCTTTGAGCATGGCAGGGATGGCGTGCTTGATGCCGAGAAACGTCCCGTCGCAATTCACCGCCATGACCGCGCGCCAATCCTCGAGGCGCGCCTCGGCGAAGGTCGATCCAGCGTTGGAAATGGCAGCGTTGTTGATGAGAATCTCGAGCGACCGCCATCGGTCCACGACGAGATCGATCATCCGTTGCCACGCGCTTTCATCGCCAACGTCGTGATCGGCGCCGAGAGCATCGATCCCCTCTTTCCTCAACTTCGCGGCGACGTCTTCGGCCGCGCCGGGCGCGACGTCGGTCAGCAGGAGGCGGGCGCCCGCGCGGCCGAACATCTCCGCGATCGCCGTACCGATATTGCCGGCAGCGCCGGTGACAAGGCAGGTCCGCCCGGAAAGATCATGCAGAGCGTCTTTTCGCTGCACTTCTTCCCTGCGCACTGTCACGGTCGAACCACGCCCGCGCCGGCACGGCCGCGACGATTTCTTTCGGTCGTTCGGCACGTGTAGTTGCGGGCCAGGCGCCGGTCGCCCCCGAGATAGGCAAGGGTCGCCGGATAGGCGCAAAGCGGCCGGGACACGTTGCCGGCGGCATTGGTGACGGTAAGATTGTCGGGCGGGCGACCCCGCTCGACCCAGTCGACCAGCCGCTGGAACATCCTGCCATGATAGGCCAGCGGCAGGCCATCCAGATAGAATGGCGGATCCGCCGGTGGACTTATGCCCGGCACGCCATTCTCTGATCCGACCGTGAAAATGTGGCCGACGCCGGGGACCGGGAAGAATCGGAAATATTGCTGAACCGCGCGCGGGCCTCCCATAAGCGACATGACGCGGTCGTAATAATAAGGTCCGGCGCCAAACGGGATGACCTCGTCATTGGTCCCCCACAACAGGATAAGTTTGCCGTGCCGGTCGCGAAGCCGCCGCAGATCCGGATCGGCGGCATCGACGTTTGAAAAGTCGGCCTGGAGCTGCGCGCTCCGCCTGAGGGCGCGCGCAAGGTCTGCATAACCAAGCGAAGTCCAGCCGCCTCGCGCGGTTGCGATACGACGGTCCTGCAACAACAGAGCCAAAGTATCCAGATTGTTGGATGCCGGAGCAGAATCGCCATCGGCAGTCGACGCCGCCAGGAAATCGAGCGCGGTACCTCGGGGCGTTCCGAACCAGAGCTGTCCGTGCGCCGCATCGAGCGCGTGCGCCTGGCCGTTGGCCACGGCCGGGTCCGGGACCTCGCCGTCGCGCGTCGCGCCGTACCAGATCTTGTTGATCGCGCGGGCCTGAAGGCGCGTCAGGCACGCCGTCGACCTGTTCAGCCCGCCGTCACCCCGGCACAGTACGGCGCGATCGCCGACAGGGTCGTATCGGCACCGCGCCGGCTCCGAAATCCAGCCCGCATGTTCCCCGTTCACATCCGTATCGCAGGCGCTCACTGCGGAGGCGGAGACCAGGTCGAGCTGCGCCGGCGATAGCGCCGCGCCGTCAAGATCCCGTTGGACGACGATCTGGGGGTGAAGCGTCGCAGCGAAAAAGCGCGTGGCGAAGATGGCGGGATTCATGGCCAGGATGCCGTCGAAATCCGAATGCAGTTGCGCGGACATCATGGCTTCCCGGCCGCCGCCGGAATTGCCGGAAAAATAGGCGTAGGCGGGGTCCCGTCCATAATAGGCGCGAACCAGAATCCTGGTCTTGAGCGCCATTTCGTGGACGCCGCGGTTGGCATAATCGCGCAGCAAAGCCAGATTGTGGGTGCCGTCGCGGCGCATCGCGAACGCCGCCGGAGTCATTCCCGGGCGGGTGACATGCCCGCCATCGGTTCCCGCTGCCACCGACCGTTCGATCCCCGCAATTTCGGCGCCGCCGGCGGGATAGAGCGTGAACGGCAGATGCCCCCATGGCGGGAGACCGAAAGCCGTCGTTGAGGCGAATCCGGGATTACCCGCATAGCCGCCGGTACCCCAGGCGTGGATCCGATTGTTCCAGTTCTCCCGCGCGGGGAGCCATATCTCGATACCGATCCCCTCAGACGTCGAGGGATCGTCCACCGGCCCTGGGCTTCCGGGACCGACGACCATCTTGACCAGGCAGACGTCCGCCGGGGCGATTCGTCCTGAAGGCCTGCCATCGAGGTTGAGATCCTCCCCTGCCCGGAAGGCCCGGATCAGAGTGATGCGCGTTAGCGGATCGCGCCGGAAAGCAGCTCGGAGCCCGTCGTCGCAGCCCAATCCCGCGGAGACGCGAGGGCGTGCGCGCGCCGGATAGTCCAACGCTATGGCCCGCTGGGGCACCGCCCGGACGGTGTCGAAATAGCCCGCCCGCTGCGCGCCCGGACTGAAGGGCCGGCCCGGCGGGGCCTGGGCAGTCGCGATGCTCGCCACCGCGATGCCGAAGAGTGCGACATTGACCAGGCGCACGAATGGCCTCCCGACAAAGCGGCGTCGTCAGCGCGCCGCGTTGCCGGGAATTCAGCACGAGAAATTCGGCAAGGTCACCAGGGAACATGAGACATTTCCCACAGCGGACATTCATGCTGCTTCGGGTCTCAACAGGCCGTTGGTAGAAGAAGCCCGGGAGGACGACAGCCGATGGGCGTGGCCAGCGAACGAGCCGTGGACGGCGTTCCGGACCTGGACCTCGATCCCTTCGCCCCAGACGTGCTGGCGGACAGGCCGGCCTTCTACGAAAGGCTTCGCGAGGCCGGAGCGGTCGTCAGGTTCCCCAAATATGACTGCTATGGGGTCGGGCGTTACGAAGAGGCGAACATCGTCCTTCGAGACTATCGCCGCTTCACCAACAGGAGCGGCGGCGGGCTGTCCGACATACGCGATCCGGAATCGTGGCGCGAAGGCGCGATCATCACCTCGACCGACCCGCCCGAGCACACGATGGTGCGCAGGACGATGAACCGGATTCTCTCGCCGGCCGTCATTCGCCAGTGGCGCGAATCGTTCGAGCGCGAGGGCGAGCTGCTGGTGTCCAGGCTCATCGACAAGGGCTCGTTCGACGTAGTGGACGAAATGTCCTCAGCCTTCGTTCCGCACGTTTTCTCGAGCGCGCTCGGCGTACGGATGACGAAGGAACAGGCGGTGACGGTTGGCGATTACGGCTTCAACGGCGCCGGCCCTCCCAACGCGCTGTTTCAGCAATCTGTCGAGGACATGAAGCCTTTTCAGGACTGGCTTGCCCGCAGCCGGACACGCGAGGGCCTGATTCCGGGCGGTTGGGGCGAGCAGGTATTCGATGCGGAGGACGCCGGCGAAATGCCGAAAGGCACCGCCTCGAGCATCATGTTGTCGCTGGTCCGCGGCGGCATGGACACGACGATCAGCGCAATCGGCAGCGCGATCGAATTGCTCGGCCGCAACCCGGATCAATGGGCGCTGTTCCGGGAGAATCACGAACTGGTGACAGGGGTATTCGACGAGACGATCCGCCTGCGCCCGCCGGTCACGTCGATGTTTCGCGCGACGACGGCGCCGACCGAGCTTGGCGGCCATTGGCTGCAGGGCGACACGAAGGTTCACGTCTTCATGGGATCGGCGAATCTCGATCCGCGCAAATGGTCTCGGCCCGACAGGTTCGACATAAGGCGCAAGGAGGTCGGTCACCTCGCCCTCGGCGCCGGTATTCACAATTGCATCGGCCAGGTGATCGCCCGTCTCGAGGTGGAGTCCGTCCTCCTCCCCTTCGTCCGCAAGGTCGCCAGTTTCGCCTTCGTCGAGCCGCCCCGCATCCGCCCCAACAATATCCTGCACACTCTCGACAGCCTGCCTATTCGCGTGGAGCGCGCGCCGACCGGCGCTGCCACGTCACACTCACCCACGCAGAAGGAATCGATATGCTCAAGGTCATCGTGATGCTGAAGAAGCGGCAGGACATGTCCGATGCGGACTTCAGGAAGCATTATGAGGAGATCCACGCACCTTTGGGCCTTTCGCTCATGCCCCGGTGCCGGCGCTATTTCCGCAAGTTCGTGACCTCCAAAGGCAGCAAGTCCTCGCCGGTGGTCGACGACGCGTTCGACGTCATCACGGAAGCCTGGTTCGAGAGCCAGGAGGATTATGACGAGACCCTGCGCGAGATGCAGGGCAAACGCGACGCGCTCGACGAGGACGAGCATAACCTCTTCGATCGCCCAGCTACCCGCTATTATGTGGTTGCCGCGGAAGGCGAGAGCGCCATTGCCGGCAGGAGCGATCCATCCGACTAGGTTGTCCGGTGGCCCCAATGGCAGGTGGGCGCCGAAAAGGGCGAGCAGCTCCCGCCAATGACGCTCGGCCGCCGGTTGGTCGTAGACTGGGAAGTCGGGCATCGTCCAGCCGTGGCGGGCACCGGCGTATATCTCGCACCGATGCGGGACGTCGGCATCGGTCAGCGCGCGCTCGAGCCGTTCGGCCATCTCCGGCGGATAGCCAGGATCCTCATCCGCGCCGGCGACATAGATGAAACCCTTCATCCGGGGGGCGAGCAGATGTGGGCTCGAGGGCAGGTCCGTGGCAAGATTGCCGGCATGGAAGCTTGCCGCCGCCGCGATCCTGTCCGGATAGGTTCCGGCCACGGCCAGCGAGATCGCCCCGCCCATGCAATAGCCGGTGGTCCCGACCCTGTTGCCGAGAACGTCCGGACGGCTTTCGAGATAGGTGAGGAATGAGTCGCTGTCCTCCGCTGCCCGCACATTGTCGGTCGACGCCAGCAAGTGACCGATGGCGGCACGAACGTCGCCGGCGGCTATGACCTTCGCTGGCTCCAGAGCTGGATACGGTCCCGCGCGATAGAACAGATCGGGGAGCAGCACCAAATAGCCGCTACGGGCGAGGCGTTCGCCCATGTCGAGCAACGCCGGTCTCATGCCCAGCCCGTCCATGTAGAAGATCACGGCCGGCCAGGGCCCTTGCCCCTTCGGCAGGAAGACGCAAGCAGGGCAGTCGCCATCCCGCGTACGGATCGAAACCTGCTCGTGGCCCATGGTCTCGCGGCTCGCTCATTGATCGTCGCGAAGACGTGCGGCCCTGCGCGAGGCGGTGCGACGTTCCATGTCTGTCGTCGAACCACGCTCGAAGCAGGGCCAGGATTTCAAGTGCAGTGGCGGCCTATGTCAGAACCTGTAGCCAAGGGTCACACCCCATGAGCGCGGCGCACCCTCGGCCTGCCAGGTGGTGAGACCGCCGACATGGTCGGCAGAGTCAATATAGACCTTGTCGGTGAGGTTGCGCCCGAACACGGCCACCGAGATGTTTCGCGACTCGTCACGCCATGTGATCGAGCCCGAAAGCAGACCATAGCCGGGCTGCCGGCCGAACGCGAAGTTGAGATCGGTATAATTCTGGCTCGAACGATAGGCCCAATCCGCGGAGAAGGTCAGCGAGCCTGAGCTGCCGAGCTGCGCCTCATAGGTGCCGCCGAGCTGGATCGTCCACTTCGGCGCATAGGGGAATTCGAGGCCGCTATTGTCGGTCACCGGATTCGTCGCAGTGGCCGTCAGGTTCGCGAGGAAGTTGGTGTATCTCGCATTCACATAGCCGGCATTCGCCCGCAGCGTGAGGCCGGTGATCGGCCGAAACACGGTCTCGACCTCGAAGCCCTCGACCCTTCCCCGGGCGATGTTGCGGATCAGCGCGACGAAGTTGGGCGGGAACGGAACCGGCACCGTCGCACTGCGCTGCAGGTCGGTATAATCGGCGCGGAAGAGAGTGACATTGACCCGCACCCGGTGGTTGAAGAAGTCGTTCCTCGAGCCGATCTCCCAGGCCTTGACCGATTCGGGATCGAACGTGGCGACCGTGGCGATGGATGCCGGCGTTCCGGTGAAGCCGCCACCGCGATAACCGGTGGAGCGGCGCACATAGATCATGTTGTCCGGCGTGATATCATACTGGATCGTGGCGTCGTAATCGAGGCTGTCCCAATTCGCGCGCTGCGCGAAGATCGGATCATATTCCCGCAGTCCGGTGGCGGCATTGATGAAACCGAGAATGCAACGCGTAGCGCAGGAGGAATGGGTCTTGCGGTCCCATGTCTGGCGAACGCCGCCCGAAATCGTCAGCCCATCGATAACCTGGAACTCGGCATGTGCGAAGGCGGCGTAGCTGTTGGTCGTTCCGTCCTGGTAATTGGGAGCCGGCGCCCCGAGCTGAACCAATTCGAGCTGACGGTCATAATCATAATTGAAATAATAGACGCCGACGAGCCAGTTCAGCCTCCCCCCGAGGTCGAGCCCGCCGCCGGGGGTCGACGCGAGGCGCATCTCGTGCGAAATCTGCCTGAAATTGCCGTTGAACCCGTGCGGACCGCGCCCCCTTCCGGCATAGGGGCTCGCGGCCGGGGTTGCCGCGCCTGTGTTGCGAACGTCCAGGATCGCCAACGGCGTGCCGTCGATGTCGAGGTTCACGCCCTCGCTATACTGGCGCCAGCCGGTAACGAACGCCAGCGAGACCGGGCCCGCATCGACGTCGAGGTTCGAGATGAGCTGCGCATTCCAGCTGTCGCCGCGGGGAACGTTGACGTACGGGCTCCCCGGCGTCGGCTGATAGCCTGCCTGGGTCGTATAAGGCGTCGTGTTCGGCAGCCGGACGGTCACACCATTGAAAGTGGCGCCGGTCGTGCAGAGAGAGCGGCTGAAAGCAAGGGCGCAGGTCAACGAAACCGGCGGAGACCCGCCCGGAAAGGCGGCACCCGTCGCCGGGTTCACCCGGCAACGGGTCGCGCCCGGGAAGCCATCCGCGGCCAGCGGCTGCTCGGTCGGGCAATAGGTTGACGTCGGTATGACGAGCGGGCTGAAATCGCTGATGTTGCGGACGCTGGGGTCCTCGCCCCTGTCCGCCATGTAACTACCATTGACGAACAGGGGCGAGGAC